>OMJG01000171.1_pt1 | contig 49427 bp, 49 predicted proteins | sample 1646431 | NCBI WGS metagenome assembly OMJG01 (sample SAMN03771674, study PRJEB25209) | food metagenome | isolation source: Cotija cheese | place: Mexico:Jalisco,Michoacan | collected 2011-12-12 | reverse complement strand
CCGGTTTTCCGAATCCGTGGCGATGGGGTAACCGCTCCGACGCAAGTACATGAGGTCTCTCTCGATCTTGCGCAAAATGGCCATCGGCGAACCCTCCCGATAGGCGGGCAGCGACCTCACGATCAGCTCGCGGGAAACTGGGCCAGAGACAATGATGAACTCAAGCAGGGTCAACTGGCGTTCATTCGGCGTGTAGCTCACGCTTGTCATTCTAGCCAGAACGCTAGACTGTGCGTGTGATGATGTGGCGAAAGGGCACGGTTCTCTCTCTCGGCAAAGCTTGGGGCGAGGCAATGGAGTGCCGCGTGAAGATCGATGGCGAAACTGAAGCCAAGGCGCTTGCCTACACGAGCCTAGTGGGCCGGCCAGAGGTGGGAGACACGGTGTTGCTCTCGGCCGCGGCGGCTGCGCGTAAGCTCGGTACCGGCGGATACCTCATGATCGTGGCAATCCCCGAGCGTTTACCAGCCGATCCGGAGCCTGCACCAGGGCACATCGTCAAAGCCCGCTACACACCGCTTCAATACATGACGATGGGCGCGGACGAACAGGAATCCCCTTGGCATGATGCCCTTCGTGATGCCGATTCTCTAGACGGGATGCCCGTGATTGTGGCTGATCTCCATTCTGCGGTACCGGCCGTAGTTGCCGCCATTCGAGCGCGGAAGCCCGAAGCCAAGATTGCGTACATTATGGATGATGGTGGAGCACTCCCTGTCTGGTTCTCCCAAATCTGTGCTCGGCTGACAGAGCTTGGCCACATCCTCGGCACCATCACTGCGCGTCAGGCGTTCGGGGGCGAGCTGGAGACGGTGAACATTCATACCGCCCTTCTTGCCGCCCACCTCGTGTGGGATGCGGATGTTGCGGTCGTCTCTCAAGGCCCCGGGAACCTTGGGACCGGGACGAAATGGGGCTTTTCCGGAACCGCTGTGGGAGAGGCTATCAACGCCGTGAATACTCTAGAAGGCGAGGCCATTGCGCTATTGCGGATGTCCAGCGCGGATGCCCGAGACCGGCACTTCGGGCTGTCGCATCACTCCGTCACATCGCTCAGCCGCGTGGCACTCTCCCCCGCTCTGTGCGCCGTCCCCGAATTCGCCGAACAGGACGAACTTTCCGGGCTGATCAGTGAGCCCGTACGGGGTTTGCTGGGAAGCCAACTGACACGGCTCTTTGAGTGCGAGCGCTTGACCCGCTGTGACATCTCCACGGCGGGCCTCACCCGTGCCCTTCAGGATAGCCCAGTCAAGCTCTCCACAATGGGCCGCGGCCTCGAAGCCGATCCGCTCGCGTTCTTAGCGGCGGGTGTTGCCGGATACGCGGCCTGCGAGCTGTTCTAGATACGGCAGGCCAGAATAGGCGTCACCAAGATGCCTCGGGCCCCAAGATCGTAAAGAGAGTCCATGACCTGATTGGTTTCGTTCTGGCGTACCATGGCGCGAACGGCGAGCCAACCATCCTCATGAAGAGAGGAAACCGTTGGTGATTGCAGCCCCGGCGTGATCTTGGCTGCCTCCTCAAGCACCTCGGAGCGGCAATCGTAATCCATCATCACGTACTGACGTGCTACGAGTACGCCCTCGAGGCGGCGGCTCAGCGTTGCCAGGCCCTCGGGCTCCTGCCCGTCTTGACGGATGAGCACCGCCTCGGACCGCAGGATCGGTTCCTCGAACACTTCTAAGCCGGCAGCTCGTAGAGTTGTCCCGGTTTCCACAACATCAGCAATCATGTCCGCTACCCCGAGCTGGACAGAAGATTCTACGGCACCATCAAGGTGCACGACGGTGGCAACGATTCCCTTACGCTCCAGGTAGTGACGGACTAATCCGTCATACGCCGTAGCGATGCGCTTGCCCGATACATCGTCAAGGGTTTCACACGTGCCGATCGGGGCGGCGAACCGGAAGGTTGAGCCAGCGAAACCAAGGGCACGGTGCTCCACGGCCACCGCTCCCGAATCGAGCAGAAGGTCGCGGCCGGTGATGCCAACGTCCACGGTTCCAGATCCCACGTACACCGCGATATCACGGGGCCGTAGGAAGAAGAACTCCACGTTGTTCGCCTCGTCGCGCAGCACCAGCTCTCGGCCGCCGCGGCGTTGGCGGTACCCGGCCTCGCGGAGCATCTGTGAGGCGGGTTCAGACAGTGATCCCTTGTTGGGGACAGCAATACGAAGCATGGCGTTCCTAGAGGTAGCGGTAAACGTCTTTGAGGCTAAGGCCACGTGCGATGAGCATGACCTGAAGGTGGTAGAGGAGCTGGGAGGCTTCTCCGGCAAGGGCCTCATCGCTCTCATATTCGGAGGCGATCCAGACTTCTCCGGCCTCCTCGACGATCTTCTTACCAATCGCGTGAACTCCGGCGTCTAGTTCCTCAACGGTCCCGGATCCCTCGGGCCGTTCGGCAGCCTTGCGGCTCAGTTCTTCAAACAGCTCATCAAATGTTTTCACTTGGCTAACCATACCTTTTGGGTTCGTGCGTTATCGGTTGCGTTCAAAGGTTGGCGCTGAGGTCAATGAACGCGTCATCTGCGGATACCTGAGTATCTAACAAGTCATTTTCCCACATAAATTCAGCCATTGCGTCCCAAGCCTCTACATCCTGCTCGCCAAACACACTTCCGCCGCTGTAGAGGGCAAGCGTCTGGTTTAGCGTGGTGGCAGCAACCTCACGGTTCTCCGGTTCCGCCAGATCAGGAACGTAGGATGCAGTAATATCAAGCGCCTCTTCGGGGTGGTCTTCGGCGAAGGTCACGCCCTTCTCGATGGCACCGAGGATCTTCACGTAATCGGCTTCGCGTGCATCAAGATTCTCTTGGAGAGATCCCAACCCAACTCCTACTAGGGGAAGGTCTCCTTCGACAAGGCTGATGGTGCGCACGGGCCATTCCTCAGGCGAGGCGGCGGTATCGGCCCCAAGCGTTGCAGCAATACTCACAAGGTCCGAGTTAGAGAAGCCGATCACGGCATCCACGTCTCCAGATGACAGTGCGGCTGCCTGTGTGTACCCAACGTACTGGACATTCACGGAGGATTCGTCTATCCCGGACGCGTTAAACATCGCGAGTAGCCCAAAATAGTTCTCCCCATACGGACCCGGCAGGCCAACGGTCCCGCCTGCCAGATCCTCGGGGCTTTCGATATCCGAATCAGACGGCACGATAAGCTTGACCGGATATTGCTGATACATAGTTGCCCAGTTGACGATATCTGTGCCCGCGGCTCGGCCCTGCAGCATCTCGTCTCCCCCGGCGAAAACGATGTCCTCTTCCCCGGATTGGACTGCGCCAAGGAGAGACTCCTGTGATCCGTGGTGTCGGATCGTCACGTCAAGTCCGGCATCCTCAAAGTACCCCTCGTGTTCGGCCACATAGACGGGCGCGAACTGCACATTCGGAATGAAGGTCAGGCCCAACGTAATACTCGAAGAATCGGATGATCCAGCTGATCCGGATGAGCCCGATCCCGAGCATCCGGCCAGAAGAAGCGATACCGCTGCCAATCCAACTAGTATCTTTTTCATGATTCCTTCCTAGAATGTGAGAACACGCGGAAGCGGTGTTCTTTGATCTCACGGTTCACGCGCCACTCCACAAGCGAAATGATGCCGTAGATGCTCATGGCGCTCGCCGCTAGGAGGACGATTGCGGCGAACATGCCGCGAATATCGCCAGCGCCTTGAGCGCTAATCAGGATCATGCCAAGCCCGTTTCCGCCTATGATCATCTCCCCCACCACGGCACCTGTAATCGAGAGTGTGAATCCGGTACGCAAGCCGGCAAGGATGCCGGGCGCGGCCAGTGGAAGCTCCATCGTGCGAAACAACGTGAACCCTCCAGCGCCATCGAGTCGGGCGGCCCCGATGATGTCTTTATCAATATGCCGCACACCCACGGAGGTGGACACCACCACTGGGAAGATCACCATGATCGTACACAGCACGACGATCGAGGAAAGCCCGTATCCGATCCAAATGGTCAACAGAGGGGCGATCGCCACCGCAGGGATCGCCTGCGAGGCGGCCACGTAGGGCTGAATGATCCTAGCAAACAGCTTAGATTTACCGATCGCGTACCCAAGCGGGATGCCCAGAACCGCCGCGAAGAAACAGCCCAAAAGGGCCTCTTGGACCGTGATCCCTAGGGCGCTCGCGAGATAGCCCTGATTTAGGCCGGATATCAATCGCATGAGAGTGGATTGCGGGGTAGGCAGGAATTCTGAAGCGATCACGCCGAACGTTGTGAGCGCCCACCATAGGCATAGGAGAGCAATCCCGAATCCTACGGGTGGGAGCCATCTAAAGTGAGATCGCAATTCCGTTCCTCTTTCCTCATGCGGCGGGGAAAGAGACAGTTCGGCGCATGCAGACACGCCGAACGTAGTGCGCCTCCCATCCGGACTTTAACCGTCGGTAGGGGAATTTCACCTCTTCAACCACTTTCGTGGGTCGCGGACTATCACCGCCGGTTCAGACTTTCACTGACCCCGGAGCACATTGTGTTCGCAACAAGTATCGCCCTTTCACCATGCCCTTTCAAGTGTCGGTACCTTAGGCCCTGCATTAGCCCGTACGTGTCGCTATAGTATGAGCGTTGCAAACATCGTTAATTTAAGGGGCTTCCACATGCGTTCAACAACGCGCTGGTTACAGGTGTCGCTAACAATATTGGTGGGGTGTCTCGGCTTAGCCGGCTGTTCGAGCACCGCGGAAACTGCCGAGAGTTCAAGTCCGGCAACCTCTGCACCGGCGGCCACTGGGGATTTCCCGAGCGTCTCATCGGACTCGTTCCCGATCACGGTTACGGACTGGACCGGGCACGAGGAAACGTTTGAGGAAGCACCTGAGAAGGTCGCGATCCTGTCCGGCACACCGCTCAATCTTTGGTACGACGTGTCTGGCACGGTAGTTGCCACCTCCAACCTCTCCGATAGCGTCCACGTCTCGGACGAACACGCTGAAGAAATTGAGGAACTGCCTCAGCTCGGCGAGCCTTTCAACGTGGATGCCGAGAAACTTGTGGAACTGGATCCCGATCTAATCATCACCATGTACGGAATGCAGGACACGCTTACCTCCCAGCTCCAGGAACTAGGATTTGCCACGCTCACGGTGCGCACGAATGATCTGAATGACCTAGAGAACGTGTACGAGGTATTTGGCGCACTCAACGGCACATCAGACGATGCCGCGGCGAAGATGGCGGATATCCGGGAAAGCACCGATGCAATCGCGGCGCAATGGCCAAGCGCTGATGAATCGGCGGTAATCCTGTTCCAGAGCGAGAAGGGCCTCTCGGTCAAGCTGAACAATTCAATCGCGGGTGCAATGCTCACCGAACTGGGCGTCACGAACATCGCCTCGGGCTTGCCTCGCCAGGGATCCGATTCGGCCACCTTGGATCTTGAGGAAGTAGTTAAGCAACAGCCCGATTACGTGCTCGTGACCGGACGTTTCTCCGATCCATCGCGGGCGAAGGAGATTATGGAGGGCGAATTCGCTAAGAATGAGGCGTGGCAGAGCGTGGACGCCGTCACCGAAGGTCGCGTCACTTACCTCCCACAGGAGTACTTCCTCTATAACGCTGGTCCGGATTACCCCGCCGCCTTCGAATACCTCGCTGCTTCGCTCCATCCGGATGTCTACGGCGAGCCCGTCGCTCCCTGATGCACACACGGCGCTATACGGCGATAGTCTTTACCATCTTGGTGGTGTTGCTCCTCGGGTCGGTTCTGTTCGGGATAGGCTCAGGCTCAGTCTCGCTCTCTCCTACTCAGGTGATTGATGGCTTGTTCGGAGGCGCAGAGCAGCGGGTGGTCTGGGACCTGAGGTTGCCGCGAGTGATCCTCGGTGGGCTTGTGGGAATGTCGCTCGCAGTATCGGGCCTGATCCTGCAAGCCGTCATGATGAACCCTTTGGCGGATCCCGGGATTATCGGTATCTCCTCCGGAGCCGGCCTGTTCGGTATTGTCATTCTCCTCGCCTTCCCCGCGCTCTACACCTCCGTGCCTATTTTCGCCTTTTGTGGCGCAATGCTGGCCGCAATCGTGATCTACGCGCTCGCGTGGCGCGGTGGAATCCAGCCCATGCGGGTAATCCTCGCGGGCGTGGCCGTTTCGGCGTTGTGCGGGGCAGGCATCTCCGCCGTCATGGTTTTCTTCTCCGATCGGGTACAGGGTGCCCTCCTGTTCATGAATGGAAGCCTCTCGATGCGCGGTTGGAGCGAGGTTCGCCTCCTCTTGCCCTACGCCCTAATCGGCGTGGTTGCCGCCCTCGTATGTTCCCGACGCCTTTTGGGCGACGACGTCGCACGATCCATGGGCATGAACGTTCAAGCGAACCGGCTCTTCCTCACCGCAATCGCGGCGATGCTCGCTGCTGGTGCTGTGTCTACTGTTGGCCTCCTCGGATTCGTGGGGTTAATTGTTCCCCACCTTGTGAGGCTCATCCTCGGTAACAACCACACGCTGCTGGTGCCGGCAACGGCACTTTGTGGGGCCGGACTGGTCATCTTCTCGGATACCATCGCGCGCACGCTCTTCAGTCCCGCCGAGATTCCGGTGGGTATTTGCATGGCGATCCTTGGAGTCCCCTTCTTCCTTTATTTCCTGCGGAAGGCGATGTAATGCTCCAGGCACGCGATATCCGCTTGACACTCGGAAAACGGGAAATCCTGCACGGAGTGAGTGCGGACTTTGAGACTGGCCGAATCCACGCCATTCTCGGGCCGAATGGCTGCGGGAAAACCACACTGATCCGGGCCCTCACCGGCGCGTCAAAGCCCGATTCAGGCGAAGTCAAGCTAGACGGAATGCCTATTGCCAGGATGCGCCCGCGCGATATCGCACGAAAGATTGCGGTGTTGTGGCAGGCCAGCCCTGCCCCCGAGGGAATCACGGTGGCCCGGTTGGTCTCCTACGGCCGCTATTCTTACGCCACGTGGCGCGGCATGAACCTTGCCCCTGTTGACGATGCTCTTGAGAAGGCGGGCGTGGCGCATCTGGCGGATCGTCGGGTTTCCACTCTATCGGGCGGCGAACGCCAACGGGTCTGGTTGGCAACCGCCCTTGCACAGGAGCCTGAGATCCTCATCTTGGATGAGCCAACCACATATCTGGATATCGCTCATCAGAGCGATATCTTGGACTTGGTTCGTACCCTGAACGCGCAAGGCGGACTCACAGTCATCATGGTTCTGCACGATTTGACGCAAGCTGCCCGTTACGCCCACAAGTGTCTGGTTATGCGAGAGGGCCTGATCCAACGGGTGGGACCGCCGGATCAGGCCCTCTCACGTCAAGCGATTGCTGAGGACTTCAGTGTGGATGCGTGGATCACCAGAGACCCGTCAACCGGTGCCCCAGTGATCGCTCCGCGAGGCCGCGCCTAGAACTCTTCGTATACGGCAGGGTCCTGATCGTTGATACGCCCATCGGGTCGGCCGAGTGCCGTGATAGCCTCTATCTCCGCGGGCTCTAGCGTGAGGTCCAGTGAGGCGAGATTCTCGGCCTGGCGCTCAGGTGAAAATGCCTTCGGAATGGCTAGAACGTCGCGGGCAGTGTGCCAAGCGAGAACAACTTGCCCGGGAGTCGCATCGTGCGCGGAAGCGATCTTGGTGATTACTGGATCCTGAAGCAGATCGCCGCGGCGAAGTGGGCTCCACGCCTCAGTGATAATCCCGTTGGCGTGACCGTAGGCGAGCTGTTCTACCTGAGGAAGGTACGGGTGGAGCTCGACTTGGTTCACCTCGGGAACCACGCCGGTTTCCTTCTTCAGCTCCTCCAGGTGCTCAGGCAGGAAGTTACAGACGCCGATGTGACGGATAAGCCCGCGCTCCTTGGCATCGATCATCGCCTGCCACGCCTCCACGTACTTCCCAACACGTGGATTCGGCCAATGAATGAGGTATAGGTCTAGGTAGTCAAAGCCGGTGCGGTACAGGGACTCCTCGATCGTTACCGTCGCATCATCATAGGCCTGATGGCGCCCCGGAAGCTTCGAGGTGTAAATGATGTTCTCGCGCGCGGCCCCGGAGCGGCGAACGCCCTCGGCCACCGTAGCCTCGTTTTCATAGTTGAAGGCCGAATCGAGCAGGGTATATCCACGATCAATCGCGGCAGCCACCGAATCGGCGCCCTCGTTTCCCTTGAGCTTGTAAGTTCCAAACCCAATTGTTGGCAGTTGAAGGCCATCGTGAGCAATGTGCATTGTCCCTCCTTCCACGGTTCTCGAGTTTACTTGAATGAGGCAACCATGTCCTTGCTGGCAGAGAACTCGGTATCGATTTCCGTATTCGGCTTATAGGTGGCCAGGCTGACGGCGATCGCCACGACTAGGTGGACAACAAAGGCGGGAAGTAGCTCGTACAGCGGCGTATCCAGTGCGGACCATACGAACACGGTCACCGCGCCGGAGATCATGCCTGCTAGCGCCCCGGGAACAGTGAGCTTCCGCCAGTAGAGGCTGAGCAGGATAAGCGGACCGAATGAGGCACCGAAGCCTGCCCACGCGAAGCTCACCAGCCCGAGAATCGTATCGTTTGGGTTGATCGCCATCGCCATGGCGATCAGTGCAACAACCAGCACGGCAGAGCGGCCAAGCAGTACGAGGGTCCGTTCAGACGGTGGAGTCTTCTTCATGACGCGATACAGATCTTCAACCAACGCCGAGGAACACACGATCAGCTGGCTCGAGAATGTACTCATGATCGCAGCGAGCACCGCCGCCAGCACTAAGCCTGCGATAAACGGATGGAGAAGAATAGTGGACATACGCAGAATCACGGTTTCTGAGTTTGCCAGTTTCTCCCCGCGTTGAGCGAAGAATGCGATACCGATTAGGCCGGAAAGCACCGCGCCGCCGAGCGAGATAAACTGCCAGGTGATCCCGATGCGCCGAGCGCTCTTCGCCTCACCGGAATTCCTCAACGCCATGAACCGCACAACGATATGAGGCTGTCCAAAGTACCCAAATCCCCATGATAGACCCGAAATGATAATGAATGCTGCTGCTCCACCGGTGAACTGCCCTGAGCCGATCAAGGAGAGATTACCGGGCTGGAGTTCCTGAACCTCAGTGGCGGTCTCGCCAACACCACCCACGGCCAAAACCGCGGCAATCGGCACCACCATGAGCGCAATCACCAGCATGAGCCCCTGCGCCACGTCAGTGAAAGATGCCCCGAGAAACCCACCAAACAACGTATAAATGAGGGTCACCGCCACAACTAGAAGCATGCCCCACATGTAGTCCATTCCAAAGGATTCCTCGAAGAACACGCCTCCAGCAACCATCCCAGAGGACACATAGATTGTGAAGAACACGAGGATTATCACGGCGGAAACGATCCGAAGCGCGTGAGACTTGTCCTTCAGCCTGTTCTCAAAGTAGCTAGGCACAGTGATGGAGTTGTTTGATACCTCCGTGTAGGCACGCAATCGTGGCGCAACGATCCTCCAGTTGAGGTAAGCACCAAGCAAAAGCCCGATCGCGATCCAGCCTTCAATGAGCCCCGTAGCATAGATGGCGCCAGGCAGGCCCATGATTAGCCATCCGGACATATCGGACGCGCCAGCACTGAGTGCGGCAACCCACGGAGGGAGGTCGCGCCCACCCAACATATAATCCTCGTGATCCTCCGTTCGTTTGAAGGCACGGTATCCGATCAGCAATAGGCCGGCGAAGTAAATGAAGAGGGCTAGATACAGGTAGATCTGATCGGACATATCTGGTGGTGTCCTTACGCTAGGTCCCGAATTCGGACGGAAAGGCACGTAACGCAGCCTTCCAGCTTCTCGAACTCGGTGATCGGAACAGTGGTGACAGTGTAACCGAGGCTTTCAAGAAGTGCAGTAGTTTTGGGAGCGGAAGCAGACATCAGTACATGGGTCTCAGATAGGCATACCACGGCGGTGCCATGCGGCTCAGGGACAGGAATGAAGCGATCGAAGATGCTCGGGTTATCCACAAAGTCCGGGTATCCGATAACAGTTCCGTCGGGAAGCGCCGTTACCGCCGTTTTCAGATGCAAGGCCTTTGTAACCGGCACGCCCACCACCTTCGCGCCCAAAGGAGTCAGGATGGCGCGGAGCTGCCGGATACCCTCACCGTTGGTTCGCCCGCCACGCCCAACATACACGGTGTTCCCCACTTTGAGAATGTCGCCGCCATCAAGGGTGCCCGGTGCCTGGATCTGGTTGAGAGAGCAGCCAAGTTGGCCAGCTACTTCGCGTGTGCTGGCTACTTCGCCGCGCCGGATCTCCGCCCCTGGATAAGACGATACGGCAACGTTCTTGAACATCACCACGGAATCCTCGATGAACACACCGTCGGGACACTCATCCACTGACGCCACCTGGCGGGTTTCCCACCCGGCCTCATGCAGGGCTTTCACGTAACCTTCCCATTGAGACAACGCGAGTGGAACGTCAACGGGTACGCGTTCGATGTGGTCCACAATCCCATCGTTTAGGTTAGGGCTAGGCTTGCGGACGAGTGCAATCTTTGACATTTCTTTCCTATTCTTAAACTTGGTCACCAGTGAGGTTTTCGGCTTGCGCCTGTAATCGCGCCAATTCGGAGTGTTTCCTGCTCCACAGGAAATAGAACACCAAGGCCACGCTAATCCACCCAACAAAGGCCTGAAGGGTAAGTGCGTGGAGGCCGGAGATCACGTAGATGCAGGCAGCCACGGACAGGATCGGTGTTACCGGGTAACCCGGCACTCTGAAGCCACGGTGCATGTCCGGAGCCGTGCGGCGCAGCACCATCACGCCAATTGACACTAGTGCGAAGGCGCTGAGTGTGCCGATACTCGTCAAGTCCGCCAAGATGCCTAGGGGCAACAGGCCCGCCAAAATTGCCACAGCCCCAGAGACTATAAACGTATTGACGAGTGGGATCGAACGCTTGGGTGAAACCTTCGCGAACACCGGCGGGACAAGTCCGTCGCGACCCATTGAGTAGAGAATACGCGTTTGGCCGTACATGCAGATTAGCGTGACGGAGAAGATGGAGATCACGGCGCCAACAGCGAGGAGCGTTCCGGGCCATGTGGATCCCACAACGCCCTGAACAATTGTAGCCAAACTTGCCTTCTGTCCCTCGAAATCCTCCGCTGATTGAGCACCCAGTGCAGCAAATGCCACCACAACGTACACCAGCGTTACGATGCCGAGTGCCAGGATCAGCGCGCGTGGAATAGTCTTCTTCGGATCCTTAACCTCATCACCGGTGGTTGCCACTGCGTCTAAACCGATAAACGAGAAGAATAGTGAACCGGCCGCGATAGAGATGCCGCGCATGCCTTCGGGAGCGAAGTTGGCGAAATGATCAGCGTTGAAGCCAGTTAGCGCAATGGCAGCAAAGACCCCGAGAACCCCTATCTTGATGAAGACCATGATGGCATTTGCTCGTGCTGATTCCGATGCGCCCCGCAAAAGCAGGAGCATGCACAACACAACCAGGATGACGGCTGGCAGGTTGATAATGCCCCCGGCATCGGGCGCTGCGGAAAGGGCATCCGGAAATTGGATTCCGAAAAGATTGTTCAATAAGAGATTTAGGTACTCGGACCACCCCACGGCCACCGCGGCCGCAGACACGCCATACTCCAGTATCAGGCAGGCACCTACCGCGAAAGCGGCAAGTTCCCCCATAGTTGCGTATGTATACGAGTAGGAAGAGCCAGATGACGGGATTGTTGAAGCCAACTCCGCATAACACAGCACCGTGAGCCCGGCCACCGCAGCCGCGATAAGGAACGAAACCAAGACAGCGGGCCCAGCCTCAGGCACCGCCTCGGAGAGAATGAAGAAGATTCCGGTCCCAACCGTGCCGCCTACGCCTATCATCGTGAGCTGCATGGTGGACATGGACCGCTTGAGCGAATGTGTATCGTCCCGCTCCACTTCCATCTGGTGAATGGAGTCCGGGCATCCTTCCGTGGTAACACCAGCCGGCATACGCCTCCGGGTGAGTTGGCTGCCTAGTCCGCCCATAAGGAGCTCCTTGTCCGATGCGTACTAACTATGCACAATACTCAATAATTATGCACTAAATGTCGCTAGCAGAATGATCCGTTCACCTGATGGACGGCCCCGCTTACACTTCCTCAGGAGTTGCCCCCAACCCTTCGTCCTCGCGGTCCACATACTTCTCAACTGTCTCCTCCACAGCAAGTGAACCCGCATAGTCCGGCACCTCTTGCTGCAGGCTGCGCGACGTCCGCTGATAACCGGTGGACTTGGGCCTTTTCGGGAACTTCAGCTCGGGCCGCTCGATATGCTCGTAGGGAATCTGAGAGAGCAGATGATGAATCATATTGATACGCGCCTTGCGCTTGTCCTCGGATTCCACCACGTGCCACGGTGCCTCGTGGATGTCCGTGTGCACAAACATCTCGTCTTTAGCGCGCGAATAATCCTCCCACCTAGTGATTGACTCAAGATCCGTGGGTGAGAGCTTCCAGCGCCGCATGGGATCGGTGAGCCGCGACTTGAAGCGCTTGAGCTGCTCCTTATCGGACACAGAGAACCAATACTTCAGGAGAATAATTCCATCTTCTACCAGCATCCGTTCGAAGATCGGCGCCTGTGCCAAGAACCTACGATGCTCTTCGGGCGTGCAGTAGCCCATCACGCGCTCTACTCCCCCACGGTTGTACCACGAGCGGTCAAAGAGCCGGATCTCGCCAGCCGCCGGAAGATGCTCGACGTACTTCTGGAAGTACCACTGCGTTCGCTGCCGCTCTGTCGGCGCTGGCAGAGCAACCACGCGCGCGATACGGGGATTGAGGTACTCGGTGATCCGCTTAATGGCGCCGCCCTTACCGGCCGCATCACGCCCTTCGAAAATCACGACCACCCGCGCGCCTGTGGCTTTCACCCATTCCTGCATCTCTACGAGTTCAGCTTGGAGCCGCTGAAGTTCGGCTTCGTAGAGATCCTTGTTCATCTTTGGAGTCTTCTTTTTCTTCGCCATGGGCCCAGACTAGCGGAGAAGTGTGAAGTGGGCCACGAGTTTTTTTGAACGACGACGACCCTACTGCCCTCGGTGCCGCCTTATGGACTCCTTGCATCGATCCAATTGACGGAAACCCCATTCCTTCACGCGGGCAGCACCTTCGAACTCAGTCGCGAGGATGGCGAAACCGCCCAACACGATGAGGGTGCCGGGACCCGGTAAGGGCATGAGGATTACGCCAAGTACCACGACTCCGCCGCCGATCAACCCAATAACCAGGCGCCGCGAATTCTTCCATATGTTTGCCACGCTCATGAGAATAGAACGGTCGCTTGCATCTTGGAAGGGTTTTCAGGGATGAATCAGGGTCTTTTCAGGGGCAGCCCTCGTCAGACAGCCACTCGACAGCGACGTCAAACGTCAGACTTGGGCTCGAAGCGACATCCGGCTCCAGTGGTACCCCTTCGGTATTGTTTCCTGAACGGTCAGCATACGTGGCTTCTGTTAAGACGATTTGTGCGCCGTCCGCAAGTGTATAAACAGAATTCGCTGAACTATATCCCGCACTGGCTTCACCAAAGGTTCTTACCTTTGGCAGGTCCTTGAACGCGAGCAGCACGGCTTCGCCGCTAGATGCAGTGTCCTTATCTTGTAACACAGCAATGGGGGTGTCGATAACCTTCTTGACGTCGGGGCCCTCCGAGAGAACCTCACCGTTCAAGGCCGTTGCCGCACCGTCGATTGCCACTGAGGAGGACTGACCGTCCGACGTCACAAACGCCATGGCAGGGCCGTTCGGTAACAACGGAGAAACGGCGGCAAGCATAGGCCACATATTCCCGCCACGGTTACCACGCAGATCCACAACCCAACCACAGGTCTGTGCAGAGGCATTATCGATACCAAATGCGGCCTCATTCACGTACGCTGTTTCTTCCTCTGCCGACGCCGAGGAAATCATCGGTATCGAAACTACCGTGACCCCGGTATTGGTGGTCACCTTCGGAAGCTCGAAGCTTTCGGCACTCTGGTTTTGAAACTCGAGAGCTTTCTCTGGTGTCTGAAACGACGAGTGCTTGCCACCTGCAACTCTAGTGGCCTCTATGAGAGGTACATAGAGTTCTTCGATAGATTCTGCTTCTGAAACGGAATCGAGGACATTGGCTTTGGCATTATCCCAGTCCTCACCTTGTGCATAGTATCCGTTTGCGAGAATAGCTAACGCATCCTCAGCATAATCCGAGGGAGAGGATGGCCTATGCGATATCCACAAAGAGCCCAATCCGGCAAACACCAGCAGTAGTAGGAGTGCCACAACAGTGTTCGCCTTAGCCCGAAAGATACGCTTGCCCATTGGTGCCTCCCAACGCTGCAGTAGCCAACTTCCGGCCTTCAATAGCCAAACTCTTTACAGAAGCCTCAAATCTGTAAACACCTTAGAACGGAAACGAGACACCCATCTGGTTGAATCGCTGCCTTCTAGTCAGGTTTCGACCCGGTCGCGCCAATAGCTAGGCCGCCGCCGCTGGTGCGCATAAGCCAAGATAAAGATTGAGGAATCATGCTCGATCGAGTAAACAACCCGGTACGGGTAGCCGCGAACGTTCTTACTGCGGATGACGGTTCCATCTTCGCCGATCATTAACGACGGTGCAGCACTTGGCCACTGTGAAATGCTCTTACGCGCTTCAGCGGTACGATCGATGAATCTAAGGCCGACACCAGATTCTTGTTCCTCGTACCAACCAACGGCGGCATCGAACTCAGCAACCGCCTCAGGATGCTCGCGCTGTGACGGCTTCATGTGCCGAGAGAAGCCCGAAGACGAGCAAAGTGCTCATCCGCATCAATAAGTTCAACCGTTCCTGAGCGCAGCTCATCGAGTCGCTTGGCGACTTCGATGCGCCATGTATCATCAACGCCATCAGCGTTACCGGAATCGTGGATGCTTGCAAGTAAGGTGTTCGCGACAAGCGCGCGTTGGTCAACATCCAGTGCGAGAGCCTCGCGAATCAGTGTTGCAGTATCCGGTTCCATATCCGAATTCTACCTGAGCTAAGGCGATACTTACAGAATCGAGCGTCTAGGAGATAAGCTTTGGGCAACATGGACACGCCGAATAGCGGTCAAGCGAGGGTCTTTTCAGGGGTAGCCCGTACCCGACGTTTCGTGCCAGCAATGCGCAGCGCCACGCCTATCACGACGATGATAAGGGCTGCCACACCGGCGAACATGTACGAGTAACCGGCGCCGCTTAGCGCGAGCTTGCCGCCCACGCTGGACCCGATCGAAATTCCGATGGTGATTGCCGATTGCATTGACGTCATGGCCACAGCCGTTCCACCGCGCGGGGCGAGCTTCTCAGTAACTCCGAATGCCGTCACCATCGTGGGCCCAACAAAGAGTCCCGTGAGGAGCAGTGCGGCAGCCGTGAAGAGAAGGGAGTGAGTGGCCGTCGTCGTTACTAAAATAAAGAGCGTCATACCCAGTCCGCCAACGAAGACGCGGGAGGAAATTCTAACGGAATCCGGGATGGCCACAGCCATAAGAGCCATGAAGGCCGAGCCCACGCCCATCACCGCGTAGACGAGCCCCGCAACAGAGGGTGAACCCAGCTCGAGCGCACGCTCCGTGGTGCCGGTCTGAACCGAACCGAAGAACATACCGATGCAGAACATCACGCCTATGGCGGGAGCAACCGCCCAGAGGATTCTCATGATCGATGGGCGTTCGGCATCTTCCTGCGGCTGATCAATGGGCCCGGGCGCCGTGAGGGCAAAGGGAACTCCCGCCAGAAGCACAAGCACCGCGGCAAGAATTAGGGGTGCCACCGGGACCGCAGCGGAGGCCGCGATCCCCACAAGGGCCGGGCCGAGCACGAACACCATCTCGTCCACGGTGGATTCGTAGGAGAGCGCAGTATTAAGCTCACGCTGGTTCTTGACCACCGTGACCCAACGGGTCCTAGTGAAGGAGCCGATCGGCAGGGAGGTGCCGCCCGCGAGGATGCAGGACAGCCAAAGGAGCGGGCCGTCGTTGCCCGTTGCGCTCGTGTATACGAGCAAGGCCAGTGCCGCAGCGTTGATTGGGGTGAGGAGGCTCAGGACGAACCTCTGCCCTTGATGATCTGCCCAGCGGCCAATGAGTGGGGAGGCAATCGCTAGGGCGATGGAGACAAATGCTGTTGCGAGGCCGCCTGTGGCCACGCTTGTGGTCGATGCCGTTACGGCTGTCATCGTACCAAGGGGAATCATGGCGTATGGTGCGCGTGCGGCAACTGCTAAGGCCATGGCCGATCCACTAGAAATCTGTGGAAGGACTTTGTATTGGGCGAGAACGCTCATTTCTCTATGCTCTCAAATGGACTCCCCGCAAGGATTCTGCGTTATGCAGAAGCAGGCGGGGTCTCGTCCATTATAGGTGAGACCCCGCCTGCTACCGATGTGAGCTTCGACTACAAGTGAGCGTTGGCGAGGCGGCGTAGCTCAGCAATTTCGGCCACAGCATCCTCCGCCTTGAATACGGCGGAACCAGCTACGAAGTTGTTGGCCCCGGCCTCCGCGGCGCGCTCGATGGTCTCACGAGAGACTCCACCATCCACCTGAATCCACAGGTCTAGGCCCGCATCCTCGATCGCCTTCCGAGTGCGCTGAATCTTCGGCAGCGTGAGATCAAGGAACTTCTGGCCACCGAATCCTGGCTCCACCGTCATGACAAGGATCTGATCGAATTCGGGCAGGAGATCAATGTAGGGCTCAATCGGCGTGCCCGGACGCAGCGCGAGGCTGGTGCGCACTCCCATGGCGTGAAGCTCGCGGGCCAGCTTCACCGGGGCCATCGCGGCCTCGGCGTGGAACGTGACCGATGCGAATCCGAGTTCTGCATATGCGGGCGCCCAGCGATCCGGCTGCTCAATCATAAGGTGTGCGTCACACGGGACCGATGAGTTGGCAACTGCTGCCTCGGCGATGGGCAGGCCAAGGGCGAGATTCGGGACAAAGTGATTGTCCATGATGTCAATGTGGGCGTAATCCGCGGTCGCGATCTTGTCCATTTCGTCAGCGAGATGGCCAAAATCGCAGTTGAGGATCGAGGGCGAAATCAGTGCAGTCATGACGCCATCTTACTCACCATGGCAATGAACATCGCATCACTTTGGTCCGTGTCCGGCCAGAGCTGCATCATGCCTTGGTGACTATCTACAGGCCGCAACGCCACCTGTGCCACGGTTGGAGCTGGATCAATGAGGCTCGCCTGCGGGTTCCCGTCGAGGAAGGCTTGGACCACACCGCGAGTTTCTGCCAACGCCGGGGTACACGTGGAATACAGGAGGATTCCGCCCGGGCGCAGCGCCTTAAACGCTGAAGTAAGGAGCTGGGTTTGGAGTCGGGTCAGCTCCAAGATGTCTTCCGGATGTTTGTTCCACCTGGATTCGGGACGCCTGCGTAGCGAGCCCAACCCGCTACACGGCGCATCTACCAGAACACGGTCGTAGGCGTTCGGTTCCTCCTCGCCGATCGATTCGCCCGTGCCGAGGCGTAGATCCACGAGATCGGCGAACGGATCCACCGCGTTGGCAACTAGGTCTAGCCGGTGTTCATGCGGCTCATTGGCATGGATGCGCGCGCCCCGCTCGAGTGCGTAGGACGCTAACGTGGCCGTCTTGCCACCGGGACCAGCGCACATATCCAGCCACAGGTTGTCACTGCCTGACAGCGGTGCTTCGGCTAGGAGCGCGGCGATCAGCTGAGAGCCCTCGTCTTGCACGCCCGCGGCGCCACTTTGGATCATGCGTAGCTGATGCGGGTCACCAGATTCGAGCAGCAGAGCGTTCGGCATGAGCGCCGGCTGGGCGTATTCGAGGCCTTCGCTAACTAGGGCGCGGCGAAGCTGGCGCTTCGTAACATCACGGGGAACTAGCGCGACTTTGGGCGGTGTGTTGTTAGCGGCCAGAATGCTCTCAACGTCTGAGGCCATGCGCCCGTTGGCCTCCAGAGACCTTTCGAACTCCTCGACTATCCAGCGTGGGTGCGAATGCCACATTGCCAAGAACTCTGCCTGCGTGGCGGCGCTCTTGTGTAGGATCTCCTCCCATTGGCCCGCCTTTTCATCCACTCGGCGCAGTACGGCGTTCACGAAACCGCCTCTGTTCTGGCTGAGTTCGTTGCGCGTGAGTGTCACCATCTCGTAGAGGGCGGCGTGAGGTGGCGTCTCCAGCTCCAGAAGCTGGTGGGCGCCCAGACGGAGGATGTCGAGCAACTCGGGATCAATGTCCGAGAGCTCACGGCCCTGAGTGCAACGCGAGATGATCGCGTCCCAGCGGCCCTGTAGGCGCAGGGTGCCATACGCCAGATTCGTGGCGAATGCGGCGTCACGGCCCGAGAGGCGTGCCTTCCTTAGAAGCTGGGGCAGGATCAGGTTCGCGTACGCGCCGTCCTCATGCACCGCGCGGAGCACATCGTATGCCACGAGGCGGGAGGGATCCGATTGATCACGCCGAGGGCGCCAACTTGAATTGCGTGTATCCATTAAGCCTTCTCCTCAAAACGTGTCCCGGGTGTTAGGCGCGCACCTCGGAGCCAATCGCGGGCGTCCATCGTCCGCTTGCCAGCTGGCGCAACTGTGCCAAGACGAACTGCGTGACTGCCGGTACCCACGAAACCATCACGGATTTCCCCCGGCGCGAGGTCTGTGACGTCGGGAGCGAGCGAGACAGGACCAACTTTCACGCGGGCACCCTCGAGTGCCGTCCATGGCCCTGGCTCTGGGGTGTGGGCACGGATTTGCCGGTCAATCGCAACCGCTGGATGACTCCACGCGATTTGGGCATCCGCCGGATGAATCATGTGGGCGAAGGTGGCATCGCCGTCTTGAGGCTGCGCGATGGCGGCTCCCGATTCCAATAGAGCGAAAGTGCGCGAAAGAAGCTCGGCACCAGATTCGGCGAGTCGGCCCAAAAGCTCCCCTGACGTATCGTCGGAATGAATCTCTTCGGTGAGCGCGCCGTAAACCGGGCCAGTGTCTAGTCCTTCTTCGATCCTGAAGGTAGAGGCCCCGGTGATGTTATCTCCATGCCAGATCGCGTACTGGACGGGGGCTGCACCGCGCCATGCAGGAAGAAGCGAGAAATGGAGGTTGGTCCACGGGAGTGCTCTAGGAACGATCAGACCGTAAGCCACCACTGCGACGGCGTCTGCATCCAACTCGCGTATTTGTGTTTGAACCTCAGGGTCTTTGAGAGTTCGCGGCGTGAGGACTGGTAATCCAAGGGATTCGGCGGCATCGTGCACGGCGGATTGAACTAGCTTGTGTTTGCGGCCAGCACGGGCGGGGGCTCGCGTGAGGACGGCCGCGACATCGTGGCCATCCGCGACGAGTCGGCGCAGTGAGGGTACGGCTGTTTCAGGGGTTCCAGCAAAGAGAATTCGCACCCGACTATCTTACATACTCGGATCGGCCTCAATCTTGAGAGGTTTGCCAACATTGGAAGCCGAATAGGACCTGTAGGACCGGCGCAGTATACGTGCAAGCTCACCAGCATTGTCGTGTGGTGTGCGCACGTACATCGAGATTTCCCCAGCGCGGGTTGCGGGAGTTGGTCCCAAGAGGTCTACGCCGGGAACGAGACTCTGCACGCCGGAAGAGAGGAGATCAACCTCCTGCTTGTCAGGCGCTGGGCCTTGCCCCATGCGGACCAATGCGAGGAAACGCCTAATATCACGGGGTACACCGGTCACTCCGAACCAGCGGTTAACCGGTGGAAGCTGGAGTGCATCGCGTTCTTTCAAGAGCTCATAGGAGAACCTGCCCAACTGCCACGTTTGAAGCGCCGTGACAATACTGGGATCGGCTCCCCCCGCGATCATGACATGCCCACCTGGTCGCACACGCACGATCACACGCGCGCAACGCCGCACAAACTGCGTTTCCGCGCCTAAGCCGCTTCCCATGAGATAGCGAGCATCAAGGACCAAGGCTGCGGAATAGCCTCCGGCAGCTGCGGGTTCGGAGCCCGGCGTGGCAACGATCAATCGCCGCTTTGAACTCACCGTTTGGGAGATGCCTTCGGCGGCACCTGACATGACGATGCCCGTACCCGGAAATGCTCGGCCAAGCTCCTCTGCGGTGCGGTGGGAGCCGATGCGCGCAGCCTTCAGCCGAGTACCTTGGCACTCCCCACACACCCAGCCCGCCGCAACGGCACCGCACCGGGTACAAACCGGCGCTTCCCCATCACGGCGAATGGAAAGCGTTCCGCCACATTGAGTACATGTGGCAAGTTCACCGCACTGTGCGCAAGCGATGATCGGCAAGTAACCGGCCCGCGGGACAAGAATGAGGACGGGGCCACGAGTCAGGCCATCGCGAACCACCCGGAAAGCCGCATCGGGGAGCCGTGCCAAGTGGGCGTGTTCATGATCCCATTGGTCCGGGATAGTGACGCGTGGAAGCTGCGTCTGTATGCCCTCCAGTAGCGCAGCCTGACCCGTCATGACCATTCCAGCGGATTCCTCGCTCACGTAAGGCGAGTACACCAAGAAGGCCGCACCTTCGCGTTCGGCCCGCAGTGCGAGGGCATCACGAGTATTGACGTACGGCGAACGCGGTTCGCGTAACGTGTCCGCGACATCGTCTATGACCACACACAGGCCGAGTTTTGCCAGAGGCGCCCACATTGCACCTCGCGTACCAACCACTATGGAGTGCCTCCCGCTCAGGATCTCCAAGAAGGTTCGATAGCGTTCGGAGCTCTGTGCATCGCCCAAATAGAGCGAAACACCCACCCCGGTCAGCTCCCTGAGGCGCTCGGCCAGTCGATAGGCATCTCGTGAGGTCGGTGCAACCAGCAGAGCTGACCGCCCGGACGCGATCGCCGCCGAGCAGGCAGTGGCAAGAACTCGAATGCTGCCGGCCTTGCCTGGCAGTGCGGCACAGATCGCCTGAGGCCCCTCGCCAGCCGCTATCCGGGCGATGAAGGCCTGCCCTCCGCGATAGTTCTCCCACAGCCCAGGATCCACTGCGGTCTCTGTATTCTCTATTCCGGTGTGGCTCGATCCATGACCTTGCTCGAACTCTTTCTCGGCCCTCGCGTGACGTGGCGGAACCGCAAGACGTAGAACATCCGCCACAGAGGAAGCCTGGCGGGCCGCGATCTCTTGACAGAACTCATACATACGCTCCGAAAGCACGGGTATGGGTGAGACCACGCGGCGAAGCGGACGCAACTGAGCGCCTACGCCCGCGGACGAATCGCGGGCCACAATGAAACCGGCAACTTGCCGCGCACCAACGTCCACCATCACGCGCGTGCCAACCCGCGCAGACTCATCGAACTTCTTAGGGATAAGGTAATCGAAAACACGGTCCATGTGTGGCTGTGGCATCTCTAGTTGCACGTGAGCCACGGGGGCTACCACATCACCGATGACATCCCTCGTGGACGAGGCAGCATCGAGAAGGGAGCCCTGTTCGCCAAACTCTGGCAGCTCCCCCAGTCCCGGTAGTGTCTCTTCCATGGTTCTATTTCACCACGTGGCTCCCACAGAATTCTTGTTGGTTAACGCAGCGATGTCCGCCGTCCGATGGAGCGGATGCCCCACCACACGAGCCACACCGTCAGTAGCGTTGCAGTGATCAGCATGCCAAGCCCAAGTACATCAGGCATTGCCTCTTCAGCTTGGGCAGGGACTGCCTTGACAACGCTATCCCACATTCCTTCCGCCACCAGTTTCCCGGCATTCGGTCCGCCCATAAAGATTCCGATCGGAATGAACATCATGGCCACGAGGGAGGTCAGCTGATACGTAAGGTACAGCAGGATCGCACCAATGATCGGAGCTCCCACACCGAGGTGGTTGAACCGGGCCTGCGCGCTTATTGACATCACGGCCGGTAACGCCAAGACAAAGAGCACGATTTGGACAATGATGATGAGGGTCAGCGGGAGCGCAGCCGTTCCGTAAATTTCTGTTATAACCTCCCATGCGCTTCCCAGAGTGGTCCCAATCGGCAGACGGGATCCAATATCATTGGCAAACGTGGCCACCGCAAGGCTAGCGGCAGAAACGACAATGCCTGCGGCTACCACCATTAGCGCGTACAGAACCTTCGTCCAGTAGATCATTCGTCCGCGCACCGGGATCGTCATAGTGAAGTATCCAAGGCGTCCGTACATCGTGTGCCAGTAGCTAAAGATCAGGTACCCGAGGAGCGCTGGCGTGAGCCCGACGAAACAGACTATCGCGATAACGAGGCTTACCGGCCCCACAATGGGGATCGGTACCGCTGCTGGAATGAGCCCCACAAACCCAACCAAACACAGCCATCCGGCGATCACGGCTAATGGCTTGCGAGTTGAAAGGTACTCGTGCCGGAAGAGTTCGCGCATCATGAGTTATACACCTTCCTAAAGATTGCATCGAGGCCGCAGCCGTACTCTTCGCGTAGAACGTCCGCCTCACCTTGTAGTAGCACTCTGCCCTCGTGGAGGAACACGGCTGAATCGAGCACCGGTTCCACGTCGTGGATGAGATGAGTAGAGATGAGCAGGAGCGATTCCGGATCTAGACCGTCCAGAATCCCGCGCAGAATGACCTCGCGTGAGGCAGGATCTACACCGGATATGGGTTCGTCCAGAAGATAAACACGAGCGTTGCGGGACATCGCGAGAGCCACTTGAAGCTTCTCCCGCATGCCTTTGGACATCTCCTTCAGGCTCCGATCCTCCGGCAACTTGAAGAACCTGATCATCTCCCAGGCACGCTCTGCTTCGAAATCTTCGAAGAACAACCGATACTGGTTCACCGCGCGCTCACAGGTGGAGCTATCCGCGAGGAACGAGGCGTCAGGAAGGAATGAGACCAAGGCCTTGGTTTCCGGCCCAGGTACACGCCCCAAGAGAGTGGCTTTCCCAGTCCAATCGGCAAGCACGCCTGCGAGGATCTTCAGGAGAGTAGTCTTTCCCGACCCGTTATCGCCCACAAGCCCAACGATCTGTCCGGTCTCCAGCCTCAGGCTCAGTTCGTCGAGGGCTGGCCTGCCCCGATAGCGTTTCGTCAGATGACGTACCTCGATTGCATTCATGCCTGCCGCCTCCTCGGCTCAGTGGGCCACCGATCAGTGATCATCGCAATGATGTTGTCTAGTTCCATGTCTAGCCCCGTACATGCACTAGTTAACGCGTCTACTGCCTCCTCGGCGATAGCGCGCCGGACCCCGCTAATGACAGCAGCATCCTCAGTCACGAACCGACCCGAGGTTCTTGCAGTGACGGTCAGTTCGGTCCGATCCAATTCACCCAACGCGCGCTGGATAGTATTGGGGTTAACTCCGATTTCTGCGGCAAGTTCGCGAACGCTGGGCACCCGTGAGCCGCTTGGCCATTCGCCCACGGCTATTCGGCGCCGAAACTCGCTTTCCAATTGCAGCCATAAGGGCCGCGATTCGTCGATCCGCATCACCCTCCGATCTGTATTAGCTAGTTAATACAGTAACACAAGAGAGCGAGTGACGTCGTCGTCAAAAAAAACGAGGCCGCACCACAACTGGGCACGGCCTCTTCAAAGAAATATCAACGCTACAAAGCGCGCAGGAGCTCCTCAACGCGATCCGTACGCTCCCAAGTAAAATCGGGAAGTTCGCGGCCGAAGTGGCCGTAGGCCGAGGTCTGGGCATAGATTGGCCGGAGCAGATCCAACTGCTCGATAATCGCCGCTGGGCGCAGATCGAATACCTTATTCACGGCGTTCTGAATGCGGTCAATCGTGGTTGTCTCGGTGCCGAAAGTCTCCACGCGGATTGAAACCGGGCGGGCACGGCCAATGGCGTAGGCCACCTGAATCTCGCAGCGGCCCGCGAGCCCTGCGGCTACGACGTTCTTGGCCACCCAACGTGCCGCGTAGGCTGCGGAGCGATCCACCTTTGAAGGATCCTTACCGGAGAAGGCGCCGCCGCCGTGACGCGCCATACCCCCGTAAGTATCCACAATGATCTTTCGGCCGGTGAGCCCGGCATCTCCCATGGGCCCGCCCACAACGAACTTGCCTGAGGGATTAACGATAAGCTTCGTGTTTGAGGTGTCCAAGTCCAAACCTTCGGCCTCGAGCACTGGCTCCAACACATGTTCGCCAAGGGCGGTCTGGAGCCACTGCCGCTCAACCTCAGGCTCATGCTGAGTGGAGATCACCACGGTATCTAGGGCCACCGGTTTGTCACCCTCATAGGTCACGGTAACCTGAGTCTTTCCATCGGGACGCAGGCCGGGGACGATCTCGTGCTTGCGCGCGTTCGCAAGGCGCTCTGCCAGACGGTGCGAGAGCTGCGCAGGAACCGGCATCAGGACGCGGGTCTCATCACTCGCATATCCGAACATGAGGCCCTGATCGCCCGCACCCTGCGCATCGTAGCGATCCGTTGTGGCACTCTCGCGTGCCTCTAGAGACTGGCTCACTCCCCCGGCGATATCTGGGGACTGCTGTCCGATAGAGAGCGTCACGCCGCACGAGGCACCGTCGAAGCCAACCTCGGAGGAGGTGTAGCCGATCCCTTGAATGGTCTCGCGCACTAGGTGGGGAATCTCCACGTATGCATCGGTTGTGACCTCGCCAGCCACGTGAATGAGGCCTGTTGTTGCCATGGTCTCCACAGCAACCCGGGCTGCTGGATCCTCAGAGATGATGGCGTCAAGGATCGTATCCGAAATCCGATCACACACCTTGTCCGGATGCCCTTCGGTTACGGATTCGGATGTGAATGGCTGACGGTAGGTCACTTGCTCTCCTGCCACTGAAGGATCGTATCGAATAAAACACCGGCCATCTCGGCTTTGGTACCTTGGCCATTTCCATGAATATTTCCGGCTCGATCGATAATAGTAATCGCCGTGTCCACATTGCCGAAGCCGCGTGTCACGCCCACTTCGTTAATGACCATGAGATCGGCACCTTTGCGTGCGGCCTTTGCGCGCCCATATTCGAGGACGCTTCCGGATTCATCGCCTGTTTCTGCAGCGAATCCGATGACAACTTGGTTCTTGCCAATGCGATCATGCGCTAGGCCTGCGAGAATATCCGGGTTCTCAACTAGCTCGAGCGTGCGCTTCTCCGTGCCGTCCTTCTTCTGTTTATGGGAAGATTCACTGGCCGGGCGGAAATCGGCCACTGCGGAGGCCATGATCACGATGTCTGCCGAAAGTGCGGCCTGCTGCATCTGCGCTTGGAGGTCACGGGCGGAAACTACGGGTTTGACGGCAACCCCGCGGGCTTCCTTGAGTACGTTAGTATCAACGTTGGCTGCCACGAGTGTGACGGTTGCTCCGCGGCGCTGAGCCTCGCGGGCCAGTGCCACGCCGAAGCGGCCCGAAGAATTATTCCCGATGAACCGCACGGGATCGATCGCCTCGTGGGTTCCACCCGCGGAAATGGCAACATTCTGCCCCGCCAGCGAATCGTCCGTGTTGAGTGAGCACAAGACCGCCTCACACAGATCCTCGGGTTCGGGCAGCCGTCCGGGTCCGCTGTCCCCGCCGGTGAGCCTGCCGGAGGCGGGTTCGATGATCTGGAAACCGCGATCAGCCAAGACTGCGGCGTTTTCTTGGGTTGCAGGATTGACCCACATCTCGGTGTGCATTGCGGGCGCCAACATTACCGGGCAGCGGGCAGCCAAGACCGTGGAGGTGAGCAGATTGTCCGCTACTCCAGCACGAAGTTTGGCCATCGTGTTTGCTGTTGCGGGCGCCACGATGATGAGATCTGCCTCGTGGCCAAGCCGCACGTGGGTGACATTGGCTGCGTCATCCTCCACGTTGGTATAGACGGGATTCCCACTGAGGGCCTCCCACGTTGTTTTCCCCACCATGTCCAGAGCCGCAGTGGTGGGTATGACTACAACGTCAATATTCGCCTTGCGGAGCAACCGCACGAGAATGCAAGCCTTATAGGCCGCGATCCCGCCGGTCACCCCAACAACAACACGGCTCACTCTTGCTCGGTTCTCCACTCGAGCTTTTCATCCGCAACCTCGCGCAGAGCGATTGAGAGCGGCTTATCCTCGGGGCCCGCGTCAACGAGCGGCCCGAAGTGAGTGATATTTCCATCAGCCCGGGTCATTTCCTGTCGATAGGAATTGATCTGGCGGGCGCGCTGGGATCCGTAAACAGCGAGGGCATACTTTGAATCAACAGTCCGCAGCAGATCATCGATCGGCGGATTGGTGATGCCTTCGGGTTCCGGAACAGTTCCAAACATGTGTTACCTCTTCATTCGGCGTGCAAGCCTATATTCTACTGGTCTATCCCCATGATGTGGAGCAGCTCATCCGTGGCACCGGACACGGAATTGTTCACCACGGTGGCGTCAAATTCACTTTCGGCCGCCATTTCCACGCGAGCAGTCTGAATCCGGCGAGCAATCTGCTCCTCCGATTCAGTCCCCCGCCCGCGCAGCCGGTGCACAAGCTCCTCCCACGAGGGTGGCTTGAGAAATACTTGGAAGACCTCCGGCATCGACTTACGAATCTGCCGCGCTCCATCGAGATCAAGTTCCAAGATTGCAATATGCCCATCGCGCACGGCCTGCTCTACAGGTTCGCGAGGGGTACCGTACCGGTGTTTGCCGTGAACGATCGCCCATTCGAGCATCTGGCCACCGGCCACGAGCTCGTCAAACTGAGCGTCTGTCACGAAATGATAGTGCACCCCATCGATCTCTCCCGGTCTCGGTGGCCGAGTCGTGGCAGATACAGAAATCCAGCATTCAGGATCCCTTGCCCGCAGTTCCGCGAGCACGGTTCCCTTTCCAACGCCAGAGGGACCCGCCAAGAGGAAGACGCGATGAGACTGAACCATGCCGCCTATCTTAGCCCCCTACAGAATCCAGCGTGCGCGCCAGCCCCTGGCGTAGCCCCTCTTCCGAAGGCCCACCACCAAGAATCGAGCGCGAAGCCGAAGCCAGCACTCTTGCATTCCCAAAGACTTCCCGTACGTCGCTACCGCTCGCGCCCTGCGCGCCGACACCCGGAGCCAGATAAATCCCGGGAAATCCCCCTAGATCAATCCCGAGTTCGCGGGCAGCGCCCCCGATCGTGGCGCCAACAACTAAGCCAAACGGCCCCACCTCACCTGGTGCGAGAGCTTGATTCCACGCAGAAACGGACCGAATCACTTCTCCGGCAACGCTGGCTCCCTTTCCCCCAACGTGCTGGAGTTGCGCGCCTTCCGGATTTGAGGTGAGGGCAAGGACGAAAAGTCCTTGCCCGCCCGCAGCCGCGCGCCGCGCCGTGGCCTCAAGCGAACCGGGTCCGAGGTAGGGCGAAACGGTAATCGCATCGGCCCGCAACGGCCCAGACAGGTAGGCATCGGCATAACCGTCCATGGTGGATCCGATATCGCCGCGCTTAACGTCCAGAATGGTTGGCACGCCCGATTGGCGGCAGTGCTCCATGACATCTTCAAGGGCGGCCACACCGGCCGCCGCATGCCGCTCAAAGAACGCGGACTGCGGCTTGAAGGCCGCCGCCCGTTCCCAGAGCGCGTCGACAGTGCGCAACCCGAACTCCCGCACTCCAGCGGCAGTATCGGGCAGTCCCCATGAATCCAAGAGACCCGCGTGAGGATCGATCCCAACGGCCACGGGCCCAAGATCGTCCATCCGCAGGGCTAGCCTCTCACCGAAGTTCATCTCCCCTCCGTCCATTCCTGGAGGCTCTTGACGCCCAGAGGTTCGCGCCCGGAGGCCGCCATGGCCTGTACGGCCGCTGCGAACTCCTTGACGGTTGTGATGATTGGCTTGTCCGCGGCAGTAGTTGCCGCACGGATCGCATAACCGTCACGGCGGGCCTCTCGCGTCCCGGGGGTGTTCAGCACCATGTCGATAGCCCCCGAGTTGATCAGATCCACGATCGTGGGCTCACCGTTTGGCCCTATACCTTCGGATTCCTTGCGCACAGTCGTGGCGGGAATCCCGTAGCGGGTGAGCACCGATGCGGTCCCCTCGGTGGCGAACACCTCGAAGCCGTGTTCCACCAAGTACAGGATCGGATGGATAGCCGAACCCTTATCGTTATCGGCCAGCGAAACAAAGATCGTACCTTCGTGCGGCAGCCCACCGTAGGCTGCCATCTGTGCCTTCGCGAACGCTACGGGGAACGTGGCATCGAAGCCCATGACTTCGCCCGTGGAGCGCATCTCCGGCCCCAAGATCGTATCCACAATCCCGCCGGTCTTGGTTTGGAACCGCTTGAAGGGCAGCACCACTTCCTTCACGGCCATCGGCGCGCGTAGATCTAGGACCGTGGCGTCGTGATCCGGCAATATACCTTCTTCGCGAAGGTCAGCGATCGAACGCCCGGCCATCACCCAAGACGCTGCCCGCGCCAGCGGCACTCCGGTGGCCTTGGACACGAACGGAACAGTACGCGAAGCGCGCGGATTGGCTTCGATTACGTACAAGACATCGTTCATTAGCCCGAACTGGATGTTGAGGAGACCTCGAACGCCCACACCCTCTGCGATGGCCTCGGTGGCCGCACGGATCCGCTCCATGACTGATTGGGAAAGCGTAATGGGAGGCAGCACGCACGCGGAATCCCCGGAGTGGATACCGCACTCCTCGATGTGCTCCATGACGCCCCCGAGGAACAGCTCGTTACCGTCATACAGCCCATCCACGTCAATCTCCGTGGCCGCGTCCAAGAAGCGATCCACCAGCAGCGGCGCCTTGCGCCGGGAGGCATCGGTGCGGGAATCCTCGTGCCGCCCCAGATAGTCATGAAGCTGGTTTTCCGAATAGACGATCTCCATGCCCCGCCCGCCCAGCACATACGAGGGGCGAACCAGCACGGGATACCCGATGCGATTGGCGATTTCGGTCGTCTGCTCGTCCGTGGTGGCCGTGCCGTAGGCCGGCGCATCCAGCCCAGCGCTTGCCAACACGCCCCCGAACAAACCACGATCCTCTGCTGCATCGATGGCCTCGGGAGGCGTCCCGATAATGGGAACGCCAGCGTTTTGAAGGTCCTTGGCAAGCGAGAGCGGGGTCTGCCCGCCCAGCTGAACGATCATTCCGGCGATTGGCCCGGCAGCCTTCTCGGCTTCGTACACTTCCAGCACATCCTCAAGTGTGAGTGGCTCGAAGTACAAGCGATCCGAGATGTCGTAATCAGTGGAGACGGTTTCGGGATTGCAGTTCACCATGATGGTCTCATAGTGATCGGCCAGCGTTTGGCTGGCGTGCACGCACGAGTAATCGAACTCGATGCCCTGCCCAATCCTGTTTGGACCGGAGCCAAGAATGATGATCGCCTCGCGCTCGCGCGGGCGCACCTCGCTCGATTCATCGTAGCTGGAGTAGTGATACGGGGTCTTCGCCGCGAATTCACCCGCGCACGTATCTACCGTCTTAAAAACGGGGTGCAGACCGTAGGAGCGGCGAATTTCCCGCACGGTTTCTTCTCCCAGCCCGCGAATCTGTGCGATCTGAGCGTCCGAAAAACCGTGTCGCTTCGCGTGGGCCAGCAAGTCTTCGTCCAGCGTGGGGCTGGATGCAACCTCCTCGGCAACCTCGTTGATGAGGCAGATTTGGTCCAAGAACCACGGATCGATTTTCGTTGAATCGAAAAGTTGCTCCAGGCTTGCCCCGGAATAGAGCGCCTGCTGAACCTGACCCAGCCGCCCATCGGTGGGGATTGCGGCATCGGCGATGAGCTTAGTCAGCTCATCCCCCACCAGCTTCTCGCCCCAAGTGAAGACGGATCCCGTCTTGTCAATGGATCGCATAGCCTTTTGAAGGGCTTCGGAGAAGTTGCGACCGATGGCCATTGCTTCGCCCACGGATTTCATCGTGGTGGTCAGTACCGGATCGGCCGAGGGGAACTTTTCGAACGCGAACCGCGGAACCTTGACCACCACGTAGTCGAGCGTTGGCTCGAAGGAAGCGGGTGTTGACTGCGTGATGTCGTTCGGAATCTCGTCCAGTGTATAGCCGAGCGCCAAGCGCGCCGCCAGCTTTGCGATCGGGAAGCCCGTCGCCTTAGAAGCCAGTGCCGAAGAGCGCGAGACGCGCGGGTTCATTTCGATAACGATGATTCGCCCGGTTGCCGGATCCACGGCGAATTGGATATTACATCCGCCCGTATCCACGCCCACTTCCCGAATAATCGCGATTCCAATGTCCCGGAGTTTCTGGTACTCCCTGTCCGTAAGGGTCAGGGCCGGGGCCACCGTGATCGAATCCCCGGTATGTACGCCCACCGGATCTACGTTCTCGATAGAACAGACGACGACGACGTTATCCGCCTGATCGCGCATGATCTCTAACTCGTATTCTTTCCATCCGAGGATGGACTCTTCTAGGAGTACCTCAGTGGTTGCGGAGTAGTGCAGGCCTTGGCCCGCGATACGGTCAAGATCCTCGGGGGTATAAGCAAAACCTGAGCCGAGCCCGCCCATCGTGAAGGAGGGGCGCACCACCAGAGGATATCCGAGATCTTCAGCCGCGGCGTGGCAATCAGCCAACGTGTGGCAGATGATCGATCGTGCGGATTCAGCGCCGCATTTCTCCACGACCTTCTTGAACTCGTCGCGATCCTCGCCCTTGGTGATGGCCTCGGCGCGAGCACCGATCAGTTCAACACCGTAGCGTTCCAGCACGCCGGATTCTTCGAGGGCCATCGCCGTGTTCAGCGCCGTCTGGCCGCCAAGTGTGGGCAGGAGTGCGTCGGGCTGTTCCTGCGCGATCACAGATTCGACGAACTCGGGCGTGATCGGCTCAACGTACGTGGCGTCGGCCATCTCCGGATCAGTCATGATCGTGGCGGGGTTTGAGTTGACGAGGATTACTCGCAGTCCCTCTTGGCGCAGGATCTTGCAGGCTTGGGTACCTGAGTAGTCGAATTCGCAGGCTTGGCCGATAACGATCGGACCGGAGCCGATGACTAGAACGGAGGAAATGTCTTGACGTCGTGGCATCAGTTGGCCCCCATCAGCTTAATAAAACGGTCGAAGAGGTAATCCGCATCGTGCGGTCCCGCTGCGGCCTCAGGATGATACTGGACAGAGAACGCTGGGATATCGAGGCACTTTAGTCCCTCAACAACGCCATCATTCAGGCCGATGTGTGATACTTCGACTTTGCCGTATTGACCGTTGTTGAAGGGCGCGAGCGATGCCTCAGTAGTTGGCGCATCAACGGCGAACCCGTGGTTATGCGCGGTGATTTCCACCTTGCCGGTGGCCCGGTCAAGAACCGGCTGGTTCACTCCCCTGTGCCCGTATTCGAGCTTGTAGGTTCCGTAGCCCAAGGCCCGCCCTAGGAGCTGATTTCCGAAGCAGATGCCGAAGAACGGGTATCCGGCGTCAAGCACCTGACGCAGAAGCTCCACTTCCGCTTCGGATGCCTCCGGATCACCCGGCCCATTTGAGAAGAAAACACCGTCTGGATTAAGAGCTTCGATCTGAGCGAAAGTGACCGATTGAGGAACAACAATCACCCGTGCTCCGCGCTGGGCAAGTCGCGACGGCGTTCGCGCCTTGATACCTAGGTCAACGGCCACAACTGTTGCCAATGGCTCGCCTTCAGGTTCTACAGTGTAGGTTTCCGATGTGGTGACCTCGCGGGCCAGATTCGCGCCGGCCATGGATGGCTCGGCACGCACGATATCCACGAGCACCTCCACTGCCGCAGGGTTCTTGTTTTCGGCACCGGCAGGTAATGCGCCACCCGAGAAGATTCCGGCGCGCATCACTCCCCGATCACGCAGATGAAGGGTGAGGGCCCGGGTATCAACGTCTGAGATACCCACAACTTTCTGGTTAACGAGTTCCTCATCAAGCGTGCCAGTGGCCCGCCAGTTAGATGCTCTGCGCGCGGGGTCACGCACAACAATCCCGGCCGCCCAAATCTGCGTGGATTCGGGATCTTCCATATTGACACCGGTGTTGCCAATGTGCGGGGCAGTCATCACAATGATCTGGCGATGATAGGAAGGATCCGTGAAGGTCTCTTGATACCCGGTCATGCCCGTGGAGAAAACAACCTCTCCGAGGGCCCGGCCACGAGCCCCATAGGCATGCCCGCGGAAAACCGTTCCATCTTCAAGAACGATCAGAGCTGGTTCTCTCACTGCATCTCCTTTAGCTTGCCTTGCCATACCGTGGGTTTGCCGCGAAGGAAGGTGTACTGGACGGTGCCGGCCACCTCGCGGTCCTCCCACGGAGTGTTGTTAGCGCTTGAATACTGGTTTGCGGCGTGGACCGTGCGCTTTGTGGAGGGATCGAACAGGCAGATGTTGGCTGGTTCGCCCGCCTCTATTGGCCGGCCCTGGCCTGCGTTCTGGCACAGTTTCGCCGGCTCAAAGCTCATGAGCCGAGCAATATCCTCCCACGTGCAGATATCCGTTTCCACGAGCGATTCGTTCACGATCGAGAGCGCGGTTTCCAGCCCAATCATTCCGTTAGCACCGGCGTCCCACTCCACGTCCTTCTCCTCGATGGCGTGCGGCGCATGGTCCGTACCGATCACATCGATCGTTCCATCGGCGATACCCTCACGCAGTGCCTGAACATCGTCCTGAGTGCGCAGAGGCGGATTCACCTTGAATCGCGGATCGTATGACCGCGCCTCGGTGTGATCGAGGCTCATGTGATGCGGGGTGGCCTCTGCCGTGACTGGAAAACCCCGTTTCTTAGCCCAGCGGACAATCTCCACCGAACCACGCGTGGACAAGTGCAGGATGTGCACACGCGAACCCACGTGATTTGCTAGTAGGCAATCGCGGGCCACGATAGATTCCTCGGCAACCGAGGGCCAGCCAGCCAACCCGAGTTCGGAAGCTACCTCGCCTTCGTGCATCTGCGCGCCCTTTGTCAGGTCAGGATCCTGAGCGTGCTGAGCAATCACACCGTCGAAGGTCTTCACGTATGCCAGCGCCCGCCGCATGAGCACCGGATCAGATACGCACTTTCCGTCGTCGGAAAAATACCGTGTTTGGGCCGCAGATTCGGCCATCGCACCCAACTCAGCAAGCTGCTTACCCGCAAGCCCGCGCGAAACCGCTCCAACCGGGCGAACGTCCGCGTATCCAGCATCCTCACCCATGCGAAGCACCTGCTCTACAACCGCCGCGTTGTCTTGAACCGGGTTGGTGTTGGGCATAGCGTTCACGCAGGTGTACCCACCGGCGGCCGCGGCACGCGTCCCCGACAGGACGGTCTCCTGATCCTCGCGGCCCGGCTCACGCAAGTGCGTGTGTGGATCCACAAGGCCCGGCAGGGCGATGAGACCCTCGGCATTTACCTCTGTGGCGTCACCCGCCCCAAGGTTTCGTCCAACTTCCTGAATGATGCCATCAGCGATGCGGATATCAACTGGTCCGTTTCCAAGAACGTCTGCGCCCCGGATGATGTAGTTGCTCATGCTGAAATCTCCTCGCCATGCGCCAGCAGCAAATAGAGCGCGGCCATTCTGATTGAAACTCCGTTAGTCACCTGTTCGGTTACCACGGCCTGTGGGGAATCCGCCGCCTCGGCAGTTATCTCCAGGCCTCGATTCATCGGCCCGGGGTGCATCACGAGTGCTTGTTCACCGGCGCTCTTTAGGCGCTTGGCATCAAGGCCATAGGCACGCTGGTACTCCTTCGCTGAGGGGAAGAAGCCGCCCGAATTCATACGTTCGTGCTGGATGCGCAGCATCATGACAACGTCCGGTTGGGTGGCCAGAACCTCGTCAAAATCGAATGATACGGCGCATGGCCACGTCTCGATCCCCATCGGGAGGAGCGTGGGAGGGGCAACAAGAGTGACGTTTGCTCCCAGCCGGTTAAGTAGACTGACGTCCGAACGCGCCACACGCGAATGCAGGATATCTCCAACGATTGCCACGTTTATCCCCTGAAGGTCCTTCCCAAGCGGATCATCGATGAAGTGGCGCCGAATCGTGAAGGCATCCAGAAGTGCCTGACTCGGGTGGGCGTGGGTGCCGTCTCCGGCATTGAGGATTGGGACATCCACCCAGCCCGCGGTGGCCAGCCGTCGGGGCGCGCCCGAGGCGTTGTGGCGGACGATGAGCGCCTCAGAACCCATCGAGACGAGGGTTTGAGCGGTATCTTTGAGTGATTCTCCCTTGGAAACGGACGATCCCTTCGCGGAGAAGGAGATGACGTCCATGGAGAGCCGCTCGGCCGCGGTCTCAAAGGAGAGACGGGTACGAGTGGAGTCCTCGAAGAAAACTGTTGCCAAAGTGTGGCCACGAAGGACTGGCAGTGTCTTGATCGTGCGCGCCTGCGTGGCAGCGATGGCCTCGGCCGTATCTAACAGCGTCATGATCTCTTCGTTAGACAGGGACTTGATATCGAGTAGGTGCTTCATGTTAGTCCTCCTCAATCCGAACACCGTCAGTATCATCGGTTTCAGAGAGGGTGACCATCACGCGCTCACTGGTAGATGTGGGCAGGTTCTTGCCAACATAATCGGCTCGGATGGGTAGCTCGCGATGTCCCCGATCTACAAGGACTGCCAGTTGCACTGCCTGCGGTCGGCCCAGATCCGAGAGAGCTTCTAGTGCCGCGCGAATCGTTCTCCCGGAGAAGAGTACGTCATCTACAAGGACTACGATTTTTCCATCTATACTCTCAGGAATCACGGTTGGGCCGAGGCCACGGGTGGGTTGAGAGCGAAGATCATCACGGTACATCGTGATGTCGAGGGTGCCCAGTAGGACATTGCCTCCTACCTCGGCTAGCGTATCGTGCAATCGCTTCGCCAGTGGCACCCCGCGTGTGGGGATGCCCAGGAGCATGATGTTTTCAGCTCCCTTGTTATGCTCGATAATCTCATATGCGATACGCCGAAGCGATCTCGAGATATCAGCAGAATCCAATATTTGTGCCACAAGGGCCTCCTTTCCCGCCTCACAGGACGGGGATTAAAGGACAGGATTATTCAGTTATGTGTTTCGCGTGCGCGGATATCTGCCACCTTGTTGAGAACTCCCATCACAAACCCTACTGAGCGGTCTGTAGAAAGCTCTCGGGCGATGCTTGCCCACTGCGATACCACTGCGGCGCGTTCGGTGTGCAGAACCGTAAGCTCTGCGGTACCGAGGCGGAGGATTGAACGATCCACCGTGTTCATACGGTCGAGCGCCCAATCTTCGCTCGCGGCCTCAATGAGGGTATCAACGTTGATCATGTCGCTCGCGTAGGCGCGCACAATCTGAGATCCGAACTCTCCGATTGGCACCTGAGCCGTTGATACCAACTGACGCTCTTCGAGAAGGCTAAGAACGCCCTCCTCATCGAGGAGTTCCCTCTCATCCGCCTCAAAAATGACGTCGAGCGCCCGACGCCTCTGTGTTGTTCGTGCCATTTACTCTGTTACTCGCGAGATGTAATCGCCAGTGCGTGTATCTACCTTGATCCTGTCATCCTGATTGATGAACAGGGGGACCTGAGCGATGTAGCCGGTCTCCAGCGTGGCCGGCTTCGTGCCAGCAGATGAACGATCACCCTGAAGGCCGGGCTCAGTGTAGGTCACGGTAAGGTTAACGGAGGCCGGAAGCTCAACGAAGAGCACTTGCCCATCGTTGGAAGCAACGATCACTTCCTGATTCTCGAGGAGGAAGTTTGCAGCTTCGCCCACTAGCTCAGGAGCAACGGGGATCTGGTTGTAATCGTCCATATCCATGAAGATGTAGTCCGTGCCATCGTTGTACAGGTACTGCATATTGCGGCGATCAACGGTAGCGGTCTCAACCTTGACACCGGCGTTGAGCGTACGATCCACAGTCTTACCCGTCAGGATGTTCTTCATCTTGGTACGGACGAAGGCGGGGCCTTTGCCAGGCTTGACGTGCTGGAACTCAACTATGCTCCAGAGTTGGCCTTCAATACGCAGGACCATGCCGTTCTTTAGCTCATTTGTGGTTGCCACACGAATTCCCATCTGATCAGTTTTATACCGTGTATAGAATACCGCGTCTTTACTAGCAATCGGGACATCGCCATTATGAAACGCGTCCTAGAACCTCCTCGGCCACGTCGCTAGGCGTCCGGTCCGACGTATCGATGGTGATTGAGGATGCCTGCTCATAGAGCGGTGCACGCGCAGTCATCTGCGTAAAGAAGATGCGACGAGGCGAGGTAACGGCCGCTAGCCTAGGCCCGTCAAGACCGTTTCGATGGGACAGTGCCTTGAGGCTAGCGGTAAGGTGCACAACGGACGCACCCGCTTCGTTCAAGCGGGCCAGCAACGTACGAACATCGGCGAAATCCGCATCCTCCCGTGAGTTGCCAAGGCACCCGGATCCTAACGCGAGGATCCGATTCTCATCGGGCGTGAGCTCGGAGAGAACTGCGAATGCAACATCGTGCTCCACTGATCGGGCGCGCTCCTCCGTGTAGGAGTCCGGTCCCGCTCCACCCACAAGCTGATCTATCGCCACCTGTGCGTCGGCGAATTCCTGCCCGGTCAGCTGGGATAGCTCGGCCGCCACCTCGGGGGCAAGGCTGCCCGGAGGGCCCACAAGGATAATCACGCAAGCACCTCCAAAACGGCGGCAACCACGCCAGCGACGGGTGTTTCATCGGAGGAGACAGTATGGCGGGCAACCTCGCGATACAGATGCTCGCGCTGTTCACGCAGTTCGCGAAGACGAAGCTCCGGATCATCAACCAAGAGTGGGCGCACTGTGTGGGACTTCGTCACTCTGCGCAATAGCTCTTCGGGGGCAACATCTATGAGGAACACGGGATGTCCCTTGAGCGCGGCGCGCGTGGATTCGGTGAGAACGGCGCCTCCTCCGAGGGAGAGCACGCCGTCGTAACCATCAAGCGCCTCTTGGATCACAGCGGCCTCAATATCCCGGAAACCGGATTCGCCTCCATCCTCAAAGATCTGAGGGATCGTACGTCCCGTCGTTTCCTCAATCAGCGCATCCGAATCCCGGAACTCGGTGCCCAGCTGGCGTGCAACGTTCCGCCCCACAGTTGATTTGCCCGAACCGGGCATACCCACGAACACAGCTTTGACGCTCACTTACGCACCTCCGGGATAGATTCGATATAGGAAGCTAGTGCCGATTGCATCTGCGTCACTGAATCTCCGCCGAACTTCTGTGTGAGTGCGTCGGCAACGATCAACGATGCCATTGCCTCGGCCACCACGGCACCGGGAACCACCGCAGTGGTGTCACTGCGCTGGTGCAAGGCTGTTGCAGCTTCACCTGTTTCAGTATCGATCGTGCGAAGCGCACGCGGTACGGTGGATATCGGCTTAAGTGCCACACGCACGCGGATAGGCTCACCGTTAGACATGCCGCCCTCAATGCCGCCAGCTCGATTAGTTACGCGGTGAACGCGGCCGTCCTCGCGGACGATCTCATCGTGAGCGGCGCTTCCTGGGCGGCGGGCAGTTGTGAAGCCGTCGCCGATCTCCACTCCCTTAACGGACTGAATGGACATCATGGCCGCTGCGAGCTGAGAATCCAGCCGCCCCAATGGAGTGGCATAGGTGCCCAGTCCAGTCGGAACGTTGTAGAGCACTACCTCGATAACCCCGCCAAGCGTGTCCCCCGCCTTCTTGGCTTCATCAACCGTGTCGATCATCTGTTGGGCCGAGTCCGGATCGAGGCATCGCACGGGAGAAGCGTCCAGAGCCTCTGAATCTCCGGGAGTTGGAAGATATCCGGAGGTATCTTCTGCCTGACCGAGCGAAACCACGTGGGATACCACGTTGATTCCCGCAACCTCACTATTGATGGCGCCCGCAAGGGCACCGAGCGCCACGCGTGCGGCAGTTTCGCGTGCCGAGGCACGCTCTAGGACTGGCCGAGCATCGTCGAACCCATACTTGTTCATTCCCGTCAGGTCAGCGTGACCCGGGCGGGGCTTGGTGAGCGGGCGATTGCGAGCCACCTCTCGTTCGTCGCCCGTTCCGGCATCGATAAGCAGGGACTCCCTAGGCACTGGATCGGGAGACATCACGGTCTCCCACTTCGGCCATTCTGAGTTGGCAATCTCCAGTGCCACCGGCGATCCTATTGACACGCCGTGCCGAAACCCGGATAACACGGTGAGTTCGTCTTGCTCCCACTTTTGGCGGGCGCCGCGCCCATACCCGGCCCGGCGCCGTGCCAGCGCGGCGCGCACCTCCTCACTGGTGAGGTGCACGCCGGCCGGGACGCCCTCCAAGAGGGCAATCAGGGCACGTCCGTGGGATTCTCCAGCAGTACTCCAACGCAACATGCCCCGATTGTATAGTTAACCGACGATGTCGGGTGCCTGCGTACGCTCAGCAGACGCCGCCGCGTCGTTGCTTTGCGCCTCGGCGGCAAGCTCCGCAGCGATCCTTGCGCGGTAGTTATCCTTCTCTGCTTCGGTCTGCTCGGCACTCCATCCCAAAGCAGCCGCCGCGATCTCTGCAATCTCATCTACTGCTGCGCCGCCGCGATCACGCGCCTCCGAGTTCAACCGAACACGAGCGACGAAGATGTCCTCAAGATGCAACGCGCCCTCCACGGTGCAGGCCCGATGGACCTCCGCGCGGATGAACTGCGGTGCCGCTTCGAGTGGCGTGGCAAGTGTGGGATCTTCATCGATTGTGGCAAGGACCTCACCAATCTCACTGCCGTAACGTGAGAGCAGATGCTTCATGCGATCTGCGTCGAAGCCGTACTTGGCGCCTAGGCGCTCTGACTGATTGACGGCAGCCTGATAGCCGGCTGCACCGGCTAATGGCAGGCTAGACGTCACCGATGGCCGGCGTTTTGCTTCCTCCTCGCCTAGCGCAAAGTCAACGGCATCTTCGGCCATGACGCGGTAGGTTGTGAGCTTGCCTCCCGCGATTGCCACCATGCCCGGAATAACCTCAGTCACGGTGTGCTCCCGTGATACCTTTGTGGACTTCGATTCGTCCAAGACCTTCGGCTGTAGAAGCGGGCGCAAGCCAGCATAGGTGCCGATGATATCCTCGCGAGTAAGAGGACGATCAAGGATCTTGTTCGCCTGCTCCAAGATGTAATCGATGTCTTCACTAGTTGGCACCGGATGCTTGAGCTGTTCGTGCCAAGCAGTATCGGTAGTGCCAATCACCCAGTAGTGCTGCCACGGAATGATGAACAGGACTGATTTCTCCGTGCGCAGGAAGATACCCGTCTGCGCCGTGAAGCGTTCGCGCGGAATGACGATATGCACGCCCTTGCTCGCAAGAACCTTGAGGCCGCCCGTGCCTCCTGCCATGTCCTGTGTTTCCTCAGTCCAGATCCCCGTGGCGTTGATGACACGCTTGGCGTGGACCGTGATCTCATTGCCAGTCTCCAAATCGGTGGCAACCACACCAGCTGCGTGCCCGCGAGAATCCTTGAGGAACTCGTGTACACGCGTGCGGCTGGCAGCTTCGGCACCATAGGACAAGGCCGTACGAATAAGGGTGATGACTAGTCGGGCGTCGTCCACACGGGCGTCATAGAATTCGATCGCACCGTTCAGAGCCGAGGGCTTAATCTCCGGGAACCGCTTGAGTGCGCCCTTCTTCGTATGGTGCTGCTGGATGGGAACCGTCTTGTGCCCGCCTGCGCCAGCAACTGCTAGAGCGTCGTACATACCCACACCAACAGCGGAGTAGGCGCGTTCGATCACAGGTGTCTTGAGCGGCCACAAGAAGGGCTGGGCTTCAACGAGATGAGGCGCGATGGTGGTGAGGAGGTTGCCGCGTTCGCGCAGGGCCTCGGCTACAAGTTTGAAGTCGAGATTATAGAGGTAGCGCAGGCCACCATGGACCAGACGGGAGGAACGTGAAGAGGTTCCTGATGCCCAGTCTTGGGCTTCGATCACGGCTGTGCGAAGCCCGCGGGAGGCTGCATCGAGCGCGATTCCGGCGCCCGTGACGCCGCCGCCCACAACCAGCACGTCGTATTCGCCGTCTTGAAGAGCTTCAAGAGAAGACGCGCGTTGTTCAAGGGAAAGAACAGACATATGGAGTTCCTTTGCAAAATGCGACACACCCTCGCACGGCGGTTTCCCGCCCCTGCACCCCAATGAATATTTACGGAGATTCTAGCTATAAATAGGGGTGGCGCGAAACTCATATGAACAAGCGTGCGCGGCTAGGTTGGCCAGCCGATAAATGTGCAGATGGCCCCGCCCACCAGCCACGGGCCAAGCGGGAGGGCAGTTGCCATTGTGGCGCGCCGGGTCAGCAGGAGAAACCCTGACCATAGTCCTGCGCCAATTACCGCTATAAGTAGCCCCAATACGAGGTCCACTCCGAGCCAAAGCCCTAACACACCCAAAAGTTTCGCGTCGCCACGCCCCAGAGAGGTGACCAAGCTAGCCGCATATCCCACTACCAACCCACACGCCGCGGCAAGCACAGACTCGAACCCTAGGCGCCCGTCGAGGATGCCCCCAAACAGAACCATGCACGCCGCGACGGCAAGAAGCGGATCTGGCAATAGATGCCGTATCGAATCCACGTATGCGGCAACAACAAGCGGCGCCACGGCAAGAGCTGAGAAGCACATCGCGCCCGACACGAAGTAGCTGGCGAGAAACAGTATGCTCCCCCATACCAAGCCCAGCATGGTGGCCTGAACAGGCCGAAGCGTCCCGCGCAGGAGCCGTTCCCTCCCCCAGAATTCCATGGGGGCAGGCTACACAGAGGCCTCTCCTAACTGCAGAAGTTATCCACAGGCCGCCATCATGGCCTCGATATCGGGCTCGCGGCTGGTGAGTAGCCTGATCTGTGCGCCAGCCGTGTACAGCTCTACACGCTCGTTACTCGCGCGAGCTCCGTCCCATCGGAATCCGGTTGGATCGAATTCTATGGTGGGCTCGTGCTGAGGAGGTGTAACGGTAATCCCGAGCCGGTGGGCCACCGCACCCACCAGTGCATCAGGTGTACTTTCGATCCTCTCTACCCGTAACTGAGTGAGAGCAGCCAAAGCCGCCCATGCTTCGGGCCCGGTCGCATTCACACGCGCATAGCCTGCCAAATATTCTTGGCCGCTCGCTTGGCGCACGGCCTCGACCATCCCGGCCACCCGCGACAAGAAACCGAACGCCCCGGGAAGGCCGCCGGCGAATGCCAACGTATCGGCGAATCCCACGGCTTTCGCCAAACCATCTGAGTTCTCCGCGAGCCGCAGGGCGCCAGTTCCCGGTGGCACGGCCACGCCGGACCAAGCCGGTTCGCGCAGTGAAAGAACCTCGCCTAGATCCCCGCTCTTGGCGATCACGTGCTCGGTAGTGCCCGCGGCTAATAACCGATACCCAAGGTCCTCCTGAGAACCAGCCCAAACGATCATCCTTGCGGATTCTCCTCTAGCCACTCCCGGAACTCCTTAACGTACTTTTGGTGCTCCTCGTATGTGGAGGAGAACTTTGTCTCTCCGGTATCAAGGTTCACCGTCACGAAGTAGAGCCAGTCCCCCTTGGCCGGGTTAGCTACCGCTTCAAGTGCATCCAGTCCAGTCGCCCCGATCGGTGACGGCGGCAGTCCAGCGTGAAGGTACGTATTGTACGGAGTATCTTCCTTGAGCTGTTTGGCAGTCGGCACACCGCTATCGATACCAAGGCCATACAGCACACTGGAATCCATTTGAAGTTTGCCGTTCACATCGTCCTCATCGGCAAGCCGGTTATCGATTACCCTAGCCACCTTATTCAGATCGGCAGAGTTCCCCGCTTCTCGTTCCAAGATAGAGCCCTTGATGAGGTCCTCCTGCCACTGACCCCGATCAATGTCCAGCTCTTCGAGCTGGTAGATCCTGGCATCAATCATCTCGGCTAGTGCCTCTTCAGCAGTGGTATCGGATTCGAACGTGTAGGTCAGGGGTGCGTACCAGCCTTCGGGGTCTCCTTCGGCCTCCTCCGGAAGCCCGATATCGCCCTCTTCGGCTGCCTCTTCACTCGTGCCTGGTTCGAGGCCTAGGACGGTGTCGAGCCGTTCATAAACACGCCACTTTGGCCAACCCTCGGGAATCGTCACCCTCTGTTCGGCCCGGGCCGCGGGATCGAGCAGCGCAGAAACTGCTCCGGTTGCGGACATCTCCTTCTTCAGCGTGTAGACCCCCGGCTGAATTGAGCCTGAACGCGAATCGTTATTAAAGGCATCCACGAACGCCTTCTCCGTGGCAACTACGTCTTCATCCACGAGGATCGCGGCCATACTCTTGCCGCTACTGCCTTCGGGAATTTCAACGGTCACGCTCCCTGTTCCGGGTCCCGGATAATCTGAGACCCGATCCGACCCTGAAAAGAACTGCGGAATGAGGAACACCAATGCCGCGGTGAGCACCATGACGATGAACGAGACAAGAACGGGAGTAACCCATCGCCTCTTCTTTCGGGCTGGAACAACTTCTAGCTCTTCGAAGATGTCGCTCATTCCGTCCTCTCTGTCTGGACCAGTTCACCTGGTTCGCGGCCAGTTTGGCGTTCGATATCTAAAGCAGTCTCTAAAATGATGATCGCTGCAGCCTGATCAACAACCGAGCGGTGGTTGCGGGAGCTTCGTCCCGAGGCTGACAGCTGAGCATGCGCGGTCACTGTAGACAAGCGCTCATCAACCAAACGCACCGGGACAGGAGCGATCCTGTTGGCCAGCTTACCTGCCCATGACCGTGCGTGGCGCGCAGAAGCTCCCTCAGTACCATCCATGTTCAAGGGAAGCCCCACGATCACCTCGATGATGCTTTCGCGTTTCACCATCTGGGCGGCCCGCCGGATATCCGATCCGTTTCGGGCTAGTGTTTCAACCGGCGTGGCGAGGATCGCGTCCGGGTCACATGTGGCAACCCCGACGCGAGCCTGACCAACGTCGATGGAGAGTCTCTTACCGCGGCGCATTACCCGAGTTGCGACTCGATTGCGGCCTGAGCGGCGTCAATCTTTGAGGCATCTGTACCGCCGCCTTGGGCAATGTCATCGCGGCCACCACCGCCACCGCCAAGGACCTTTGCGGCCACGGAGACCAGACGTCCAGCACGGATTCCGTGCTCACGGCCGCCTTCGGTGGTGGTCACAACGATGGAGGGCCGGCCATTGACCACACCGGTGATCACCACCACCGAGTTAGAGTGATCATCAAGGCGTCCGCGCACATCGTTTGCGAAGGTGCGTACATCATCTGCGGAATCAACTTCACCAAGCGCACTCACGTAAAGATCAGCATCACCGACATGCCGCGGGGTCTTCACCACGGCATCTACGCCTCCCGCCAAGCGCTCACGGCGCATGGTGCCGATAAGCTTCTCGGCTGTCTTCAGCCGTCCCAGCATCGAGTCGATACGGTCAGGAAGTTCATCGGCCCGAACTCCCATCATGGAAGAGATCTGAGAGACGAGTGCGCGCTCCTTGGCACCTTGCTCATATGCCCGATCTCCCACAAGCGCGTCGATTCGGCGCACTCCAGAGCCAATCGAGGCTTCGCCCAGAACACTCACAAGTCCGATCTGCCCAGTCTCATGGACATGTGTACCCGCGCAGAGCTCCTTGGACCAATCGCCGCCAACGGAGACTACACGGACTTCCTTACCGTATTTCTCCCCGAACAGGGCCATTGCACCGGCCTTTCGAGCATCATCGATGTCCATAATTTCGTCAGTGACTTCAAGATTGTCTTGCAGCCGATCGTTGACTCGTGCCTCGATGTCCGAAAGCACCTCGGCCGGAACGGCGGAACCGTGCCGGAAATCGAAACGCATACGCGACGGCGAATTCTCTGAACCCGCTTGCGTGGCCTGTTCCCCGAGGAACTCGTGAAGCGCCTTGTGCACCATGTGCGTAGAGGTATGCGACCGCGCAATATCAATACGACGCTGCGTATCGATTGAGGCGACAACCTGATCGTCCAGAGCAATAGTGCCCTCGCTCAGGTAGCTGCGGTGGACGTGCAGGCCCTTGAGTGGCGCCTGAACATCTTGGACCTCGAGGAAGCCGCCACCGGCCACCTGAATGGTGCCATGATCCGCAAGCTGCCCACCCATCTCTGCGTAGAAGGGCGTCTGATCTAGGATCACGTCCACTTCACCGGGTTCGGTGACCACAGGAACGGATTGGCCGTCCTTGAGAAGCGCCACAACCTTCGCCTGAACACTCGCCTCGGTGTACCCGAGGAAACGCGTGAGCCCGCTCTGTCCCTGAATCTCGTGGTAAACGTGGGCATCCACGTGGCCGGTTTTCTTTGCCTGAGCGTCGGCTCGAGCGCGATCCCGCTGCTCCTGCATGAGCGTGCGGAAGCCCTTTTCGTCAACCTTAATACCCTTTTCCTCCGCCATCTCGAGCGTGAGGTCAATCGGGAAACCGTAGGTATCGTGAAGTGTGAATGCGTCGCTACCGGAAAGCGTCTTGTTCTTCGCGCGCCCCACAGCAAGATCGAAGATCTGCGTGCCCGCGGTGAGGGTGCGGCGGAACGCCTCCTCTTCCTCGCTGGCAACCTGCAGGATCTGCCCGAATCCAGATTCGAGCTCCGGGTAGGACTCCTTCATCGCGTCCTTTGAGGCGGTGATGAGGGTAGGTACCACAACGTCGTCGACCCCAAGAAGCCGAACCGAACGTACGGAACGGCGCAACAACCGCCGCAAAACATAACCGCGCCCATCGTTGCCCGGGCGCACTCCGTCGCCAATCAGCATCATAGAAGAACGGATGTGATCCGCAATCACACGCATGAGGACGTCATCGTGACCGCCCTTGCCGTATGCCTTACCCGTAATTTCTTCAGTGGCGGTGATAACAGGCAGGACCTGATCGGTCTCATACATGTTGGGCTTGTCCTGCAGAAGGAATGCAATGCGCTCCAACCCGGCGCCCGTATCAATGGCCGTCTGATCCAGATCGCCGAGAAGCTCATAGTCCTTGCCCTGCCCGGGACCGCGCATGTACTGATCGAAAACGAGGTTCCAGATCTCAAGGTAGCGATCACCGCCAGGATCTACGGTGCCGCCTACGGCTTCGGGTCCATATTCAGGTCCGCGATCGTAGTGGATTTCGGCGCACGGACCCGCGGGGCCAGGCTGTCCCGTGTCCCAGAAGATCTCATCTCGCTTGAGCTTGACGATATGCTTCGGGTCTAGCCCAATGCGCTTTGTCCACGTGTCGTAGCTAGCATCATCGTGCTCCCAGATGGTGACCCAGATCCGGTCTCCATCAAGGCCGTAGCCGCCCTCGCATACGGGCGAGGTAAGCAAACCCCACGCCAGATCGATGGCACCTTCCTTGAAGTAATCACCAAAGGAGAAGTTGCCGCACATCTGGAAAAACGTCCCGTGACGGGTTGTCTTGCCAACGTTCTCAATATCGTTGGTGCGGATACACTTTTGGACCGAGGCAACGCGCGGCCAAGGAGCCTCTTCCGTTCCCACGATGTAGGGGATGAATGGGACCATGCCGGCGATGGTGAAAAGAATTGACGGATCCGGAGATACCAAAGGTACCGACGGCGCAATATGATGATCGTTCTTCTCGAAGTAATCGAGCCAACGCTGGCGAATCTCAGCGGTGCGCATGTGTTCCTCAGTCCTTGAAAGTCTTATTTACCGAAAGCAGATTTTACCTTGTTGGTTCCCTTGCGCACAGCCAAGATCGGTGCGGCCAAGGTGGAGCTCACAAGAGTGGTGAGCGCGGAAACGTCCTCCGCGGTGCGGGCGGCGGCAGCCGTGATCGTATCGATCCGTGCGATCTGACCGTTTGCATCCCGGACAGTCTGCGCGGCCTCATCGATGGCCGGCAACGTATGCTCCGTAATCCGCGTGACCGTATCCGCTAACTGATCCACAACGCCCGAAAGCTTAGCGATGGGCCGGATGAGTGCAATGACAAGAGCAACAAACGCAAGTGCGGCAACGATGCCAGCAATCCCGCCAAGTGTGATCTCCACAATAACCTCCTAATAGCAAGAACGCGCCCCGGAGGGCGCGTTCTCTTATGCTGACTAGCGCGAGTAGTGCTCGACGACCATCTGGACGTCGCAGGTCACGGGGACCTCAACACGCTTCGGGCGCCGAACCAATGAGAACTTTAGCTTCTCCAGCTCAACATCCAAGTATTCCGGAACCTTGGGCAGAACGTCGCGATGAACACCCTCGGCAGCCATAAGGAACTGCGGGGATGCCTGCGAATGAGCCTTGACCTGAACAACCTGCCCGGGCTTTACGCGGAAGGAGGGGCGGTCAACGATCTGTCCATCAACCAGAATGTGGCGGTGAACCACGGCCTGACGGGCCTGAGCGGTGGTGCGGGCGAAGCCTGCACGGAGCACGAGCGCATCGAGACGCATCTCGAGAAGCTCAACGAGGTTCTCACCAGCAAGACCATCTTGACGGCGAGCCTCTTCCCACACGCGGCGCATCTGCGCCTCGCGGATTCCGTACTGTGCACGCAGGCGCTGCTTTTCCTTCAGACGTACCGAGTAGTCCGAATCCTTTGTGCGGCCGCGGCCATGCTCGCCTGGACGGTAGGGGCGCTTCTGCATGTAGCGCTCTGCCTTCGGGGTAAGAGCTAGGCCAAGGGCGCGCGACTGGCGCACCTGCTTGCGATTACGGTTGCTTGCAGACATGAATCTCCTGTCGATCTATGCACAACGCTTTCCTGATGAATGCGCTGCGGGGCCAACTCAAACGGCTAAGGCCCCAGGGTAGCTAGCCAAGACTACCATCACTGCCGTCCAGCACGTCCCGGATGCGGGCCAGCCGCGGTGTGATGTTCGCTTCGTACCCGCGATCCGTAGGCTCGTAATACCGGGTTCCCTCCATGCCCTCGGGCATGAACTCCACCTGAGCAACCCCGCCCGGGTAATCGTGAGCATACTTGTAGCCTTCGCTGTATCCGAGGTCTTTCGCCCCGGAGAAGGCATCGTTGCGCAGCTGTAGCGGCACGGGAGCGGCCTTGCCAGCCTGCACATCCGCCATCGCGGAGTTGATCGCGTTATAGGCTCGATTGGATTTAGGGGCGGTAGCCAGATGTACCACGGCCTCGGCCAGAATGATCCGCGCCTCCGGCATCCCAACGAGGGCCACCGCCTGGGCCGCCGCCGTTGCAGTCTGTAGCGCTGATGGATCGGCCATCCCCACGTCCTCTGCCGCGGAAATCATAAGCCGGCGCGCCACAAACCGCGGGTCCTCCCCCGCCGCCAGCATTCGCGCTAGATAGTGCATGGCCGCATCCACATTTGAGCCGCGAATCGACTTAATGAACGCGGAGATCACGTCATAGTGCTGATCCCCCGCACGGTCGTATCGAACCGTGGCGCCGTCCGCGGCCTGGGCGATGTCTTCCACCTCGATCACTCTAACGCCCCGGGCACGTGCCCCATCGGCCGCCGCTTCCAGCAACGTCAGCGACCGTCTGGCATCCTGCCCGGCGATCCGCACTAGATTGTCTTCGGCCGCTTCCCCTAGCTCGTACCGCCCGGCTAGCCCACGCTCATCGTTCAGCGCGCGTTCCACCACCGTCCGAACATCCGCGTCGGTAAGCCCGTGCAGCGTAATAAGAAGGGATCGCGAAAGCAGTGGCGAAACAACCGAAAACGCTGGATTCTCCGTAGTGGCCGCCACGAGGATCACCCACCCGTTCTCCACGGCGGGCAGTAGCGCGTCCTGCTGGGTCTTGGAAAAGCGGTGCACCTCGTCAATAAAGAGCACGGTCTCCTCACCCTGCGCGGAAAGCCGGTGACGAGCGGTGGAGATGACAGCCCGAATGTCCTTAACTCCGGCCGAAACGGCGGAGACTTCCTCGAAGTGTCGCTCCCCCGCCCTCGCAATTAGGTAGGCCAGCGTGGTCTTGCCGGTTCCCGGAGGCCCCCACAAGAAGACGGACGAGGGCACGCTACCCTCTGGATCCATCAGCCTGCGCATCGGCGATCCAGCCGCCAGAATTTGGTCCTGGCCCACTACCTCGTCAAGGCTGCGCGGGCGCATCCGCACCGCCAACGGGCCGTGTTCGCCGGTTGGTACTCCCTGATTGTCCGTTCCCAGGCTCTCGAAAAGATCCATAGCTTTAGTGTGGACCAATCGGGGTCGAGTCCGCGATGGTCTGGGCGCCACCATGGATATAGCCAAGCGAATCGTAGAGGTGACGCGCCGGATTCTCCGCCCACATCCCGAAGGTGACAAGTGAGTGGGTTTCAAGCTCAAAGGCGGTCACGACCGTCATGATATCCCCGGCCAACCCACGCCCCCGATACTCCGGGAGCGTCCCCAAACCGCCCAGATAGGAGTTGCGGCGCCCAGCCACGTCCGTATCGTCCTTTGCGCCTATGACACTTGCCAGCACCCCGGCGCTCCAGATTCCATACCAGCGATACGACTCGAAATCATCAAATGCCTCACTCCGAGGGTTGGCAGCGGCCACGACGGGACGCGCGTCCTCCGCGGTAATGTCCCGCACTGCTTTGGCACCCGCGCGCTCGTGAAGCGGATCCTTAGTCCAATAGAAGTCCCAGTCATTTCCCCAGTATTCAGGGAGCCACGCCGCAAGCTCCGGGCTCAGCGTCAAGCCCCGAGATAGCATTGCCCACGCAGGCTCTGGGACGCCTGCCCGGCGCGCCTGGTCCAGAACGAGGCTGAGCCGCTCCGGATCTCCGTGCCCAAGTAGTTCTACCCGCCCGTCAGTATTTTTTTCGACGACGACGGCAGCGTCCCGCTCCTCCACTCGAAAGAGCTCATCGCCGGCCAAAGAAGCAGTGTGGGCCTGCCAAAAGACAGACCCACACCCGAGAATCTCACTCACTCAGCAGATTCCTCGTTCTTCTCAGCCTTCTTGGGCTTGGCATCAACGCCGGCTTCCTTGCGCTGCTCCGGGGTGATAGCTGCTGGCGCGTCCGTGAGCGGGTCCCAGCCGTTACCGATCTTCGGGAACGCGATGACGTCACGGATGGACGGGGCCTTGGTCAGCAGGGACACGATACGGTCCCAGCCGAAGGCGATGCCGCCGTGGGGCGGTGCGCCGTACTGGAAAGCATTAAGCAGGAAGCCGAATTTCGTTTGTGCTTCCTCTTCCGAGAGCCCCATGACCTTGAAGACGCGCTCTTGGACATCCCGGCGATGAATACGGACGGAGCCGCCGCCGATTTCGTTGCCGTTGCAGACGATATCGTAAGCGTAGGCCAGAGCGTTGCCAGGATCGGTATCGAAGTTGTCCATGCACTCGGGCTTGGGCGAGGTAAATGCGTGATGCACCGCGGTCCATGCCGAATGCCCCAACGCAACGTCGCCCTCGGCCTTGGCGGCACCGGACGGCTTGAACAGAGGAGCGTCCACAACCCAGGTGAAGGCCCAAGCATCGGGATCGATCAGGCCGCAGCGTTCCCCGATCTCCACGCGGGCCGCCCCAAGCAGCTCGCGTGAAGCGGTGGTCTCACCGGCGGCGAAGAAGATGCAGTCACCGGGCTTTGCGCCGGTCGCGGCGGCAAGTCCGTCGCGCTCTGAATCGGAGATGTTCTTTGAGACTGGTCCACCCATCGTGCCGTCGTCGGCAAT
>OMJG01000169.1_pt1 | contig 49537 bp, 70 predicted proteins | sample 1646431 | NCBI WGS metagenome assembly OMJG01 (sample SAMN03771674, study PRJEB25209) | food metagenome | isolation source: Cotija cheese | place: Mexico:Jalisco,Michoacan | collected 2011-12-12 | reverse complement strand
ACACGTTGTAATATTCTAGCTTTTAACTGATCAAACATTCTTATATATTCGATTTTTGTGAAAGAAGATATTTTATTAATCAAAGCATCTGCTACTTCAAACGTAAATTCTCTAAATACTGCAACTTCGTTATTTTTAGGGTTATTATCTACGTTGTTTACACTGACATATACTTGACCTTTTACTTTCGTATCAGTACTTGCTTGTAAGAATTCTTTATCAAGTGTGATGCCTACAACACCATTTAACCCGTCTAATACTTCTAAATCAATAACATCAGATACGCTACCATTCGCAGACTCAAAATAAGCATAAGCATCAACGTTATTCTCACTGATTAATAGTGGTCCTTTAGCGTTGTACAATTGAAATTCAATCTTTGCAGTATTTTCATCTAAATTATAAAAACCAACCTCTAAATCAGAGATTGGTTTCAAATATGGTTCTGCTGTTAACTTAAATAAGGCTTTCTTGTCTATACCGTTTACCATTTCATCACTCCTTATTTTATTAATACGACTGCTACGCCATATCCTTTTTCGCTATCGTACGGTGTTGTAATTTCTAACACTCTGTAATGACCGTTAATATTGTCACGTACGCCTACACCATTTTCTGCTTTGATATAGTCATTAGGTTTTAATTCACCTTTAAACCTTGTGAACACTTGACCAACTAAACCTACAACATTCCATTCTAGACGTTCTGAACGTGGGATGTAATCATCTTCGTATTCAACATAGTCTGGGTTAGGTATAGGTACTTTAACTTCTTCTGAATACCAATTACCCTCGTCATCTTGCCATTCTTTAGTTTGCCATTCTGTGAGTGTTACACCAAATTCATCTTTTAAGAACTTGTCTTTATGGTGGAACATTTGATCACCTAAAATAACGCCTGCTGTACCTGAAATAATACCGATTGGTTTATCGTTAATTTGTGCTTTTCTAATCTTACGCCCATCTAATGTTACGATAGTTCCGTTGGGTATCGCTTGACCACTTTGACTTTCAAAATACTCTGCATAGTCACCAAAGTTTTGTCCTGATTGAATATTCCCTTTAGATTTTATATCTCCATTAGTTGAATTCATGTCAATTGTAGCGTTTTCGTATTTAGCACCGTCTGTTCCATAACCTAATAAGAAATGATAGTTACCAGGTGATTTAACACCACGACTATTTACAATGGTTTGACAATATGCACCAGGTAATGTTTCTGATTCAAGTGAGTTAATAACTGCACTACGTGAACCGTATGCTTGTGAATTTGCACCTACACCTGCTATCCAACTTCTATCACTATGAGCGTAAGAACCACCAGTGCTTGCTATTGCTGCCGAACGTTGAGCAATTGCACCACCACCAGTTGTACCACCACTAAAGCCACCTTTAACAGCAGTTGGCATAATTTTATACAATTTACCAGCTATATCAGCTTGATTTGTATATTTTTCAGCATTGACACCAATAATTTCAGCAGTGTTATTATAACTAAATATAGCTGTACCAGTACCTTGACCTTGCATATTACCACCAATGATTTTAGTATCATAAACTCTTGAACCGTTGGCTATACCTTTATTACTAGAAGAATCGATAATATTGAAATTACTAATTGTTATTTTCTTAGGTCTATTAGCACCACCATATATTTGCACATCAGCACTTGCATTTTTAAAGCCTCTTACATTTAAACCGTTAAACGTAACATTTTCTGCTCGATACTGGATAGCAATAACAGGTTGACCTGCTGTAAATGTACCGTCACCAATTGCAGTGAAATTATTAATTTGCACATTTCTAAACGCTGAAATAACCATTGCACGAGGTGTTGAGCCTGGATATACTTCATTTTTGTATGGAGTGACTGCTGTGCAATTGCTCAACATGACATCATACGCTGTTTTAGATTGTGTATCATTTGCTTTATGGTGTCCAATATGTCTAATGTTGTATGATCTATTGTCGTTAACAGAAATATGATTATTAACAAACACATGAGATGCCGAACTTGTAGGCTCATGCCCTTTTATTTCAAGTCCACCAAAGTTTTCTTCAGTGATATTGTTATCTAAATAAACATATTGGGAAGCATCATCAACTTCAATACCGTTAGAGTTTCCTTTTCCGAATGGGTGATGTGAGTAAGAATTACTTATGAATAGATATCTACTGTGATGTGTTGTAATACCGTCATCACCAAACCCTGTTGTTTCACAATTATCTATCCAAATGTATTCTGATTCTAAATGTCTTGATACTCTAACACCGTCACCTGCATATGAGTATTCATCACTTGCATATGTGACATCAATACCGTGTAATAATGTGTTTTTAGTTTTAACATTTTTAACAAACCCATTTTTGACACCAGCAAGTCTGATACCACTTGATAATGAACCTCCTGCTGGTTTTAAAGTGCCGCCCTGTCTATTTCTATTACCGTCTACAAGTAACCCTTCAACGCCAATATTCTCAGCAATTCCATTCATTTCTAAGTTAGTAATAGCTATTGATTCTGCTGGTGCATCGTCGGACAATTTAATTGTCGTCGCTATATAACCTTCTCCACTTAAGATTGTGTTGTTAGGTAATTTTAAACCCGTTGTGATGTAAGTCCCTTCAGTCATGTGAACGTGACGTCCACCATTAGCAAACGCTTTTTTAAACGCCTCTGTACTATCGGTTTGACCAGTTGGGTCTGCACCATAATCATTTACATTAATAATACGTTCAATCTTTTTATTGAGTGTATTGTAATTACTTTCCATTGTCTGATTAATCTTATTAAAGTCATAATACAAACGTTCCGACAATACGTTAAACGGTGTACTATCAATTGCAACATGACTATCTGTTAATTCTTGTATACCATCACCATTATGTCCTAAGACTAATCGTTCTATTCGGCTACGTTGATAGTCTAAGTGATCCGATACATTTGTTTGCTTATAATCAATGTGATTAGCGTCATGTGCGTGTTTATCACTTTTATGATTATTGATTAAATCAATAACTTGATTAAATTTATAATCAATAAATCTAAAGTTTTCAATGACTATTTTTCTAAACTTTTGACCTATCTCAATAGGTAAATTAAATTTCAAATTAATCACTCCTTTTATTCTATCCAAGTATGTTGTCCGTACACCCAATAACTACTTGGCGATAATGTTTTGTCGTTTGTGCCACCAAGTATCGTCATCTTTCCGTTAGGCATTATTTCTATACGATAAGAACTCATACTGCCACTACCAAACGCTGGGAATAATTGAGCATTTTTTACGAAACCAGTAGGCAACTGTGCTACTTGTTCACCTAACTTAAAACCTCTCAAGTTATAAGATATTGTCTTATACCTAACAACTGGTGTAACACCATCTATTCCTATTCGCACTTCTTTTAACGCGCATTTCAGACCGTTGTAATTGGTATACATTACGTCTACCTCTACACCACTTGCAACATTGCTAGCGTAAGAAACCCAATCAGTAACACCTATATAACCTTCTAAAGCATTTTCTAAGTTTATTTGCTTTTCGCTATTAGTTTTAATGTTTTCTTCGGCTTTATCTAATCTTCCGTTAATCTTTTGAATATCGTTATTATTGATAGATGAATTATTATTGATATTTGTTTCTGCTTTATTAAGCCTATCTTTTATATCTTGCATACCTTCTATTGCGTCTACATGACTTCCTGCAAAATACGGTTCACCGTATTCATCTAATGGATATTTAAACTCTGTTGGTTCATTCATTGATTAACACACTCCCGAATGAATCAGATGCTATTTTAGGCATAACAAAAGTCGAGCCTCCAAGAGTACCCGACTTGATTTGTTTGTCTACATTTTTAATACGTTTATTGATTGTTTGTTGTATCTTGATGATATCAGTCTTCTTATTACTGAAATCTACTTCAACCGGTAAGTTCAGTAATGGATGTGATTCCGTTATCTTGATAACTTTCAACATGGTGTCAAAGCCTAAACCAGTATGTTTAAAGTAAACGAGATCACGTTCAGTGATTTGTTCAGTATCTAGATAATTGGTTGATAGCTCAACTACAGGCTCATCATTTAGTTCTTGAATCAGTTTCTTGCGTAATTCTGCTTTATCAAGAATGTTATCATCATAGATTGTTGCAGCTTGTTTAGGGTTATTCTTATCGTAATATGGTGAGTAATAAATATCGGTCACATGATATAAGTCTTCGCCTTTCAATACTGCTGTTAAGTTTAGTGTCGTTGATTTTTCTGTACCCACATACATGGTTGGTGCTGTTTTATATTCTTTGACATTTGGGTCTGCACCACGATGAACTGCTTTAAATGTATGCCACCCTTTTGATAAGTTACGAGCAATTACAATCTGTTCTGACCTAGCTGTATGACTGTAACAGCTATATCTTCCTATGAACTCATCATCTAAATAGACATCCAACAAACCACCACGAGATAGTTTTTTGAGTGACCATGTGAGGGTTTCGTTCCCCCACTTACATTGGAATCGTTTCTCGTAGCTTGCGCCGACTACTTGTGTACGCCAAGTACCCTCTTTAAAAAAGGTACCGTTGTACGTTAAGCTTGGTGGTTTAAATGGACTGTAGTTCTTCGTTTCTGTCTTAGTTTTCTTCTTGCCATAGCCTTTTATAAATGTTTTTTGTTCTTGAGTATTTACAGACACGTTTGCTTCATCAACATTGTATCCACCTATTAATTCAACATCAGATTGCCTTTCATAACTTTCCTCATCATAAATATAAATTGTTTTATTGTCGGCATAGAATATATATCCAAAGAGTTCAGCACCTTCGACTAAGAACTCTATACCATTCTTATCGCCGACTTCATCAATAGCAATACGTTGGTCAAACTTACCAACAATCTTATATGAGTAACCTAGTTTGTTTCCTTTGAAACCGAACGTTAAATATTGTTCTAATGTCCATGTTGGTGTTGGTAGTTCTTCGTCATTTTCATTATTCATTTCTTCATTCTCTAAATCTTTGTCGATATAGTGATTTTGAAACTCATACATAATGTGATGTGCTACAACATCATTAGTTAATGTAACGTTATCACTTTTTGGATCAGTCGTTTTAATCACATATTGTTGACCACGCCATAACAAGATAGCCTCGTTTTGTATCAAATCATATATGTCTGGTGCGTAACTTGTCTTGAATACTGTGAACGATATAGAACGACTCGCATTTCGTTCACGTTCGATTTTGAGTGACAATAAATCATAATCAATCAACAACTCTGCGAATGTATTAGCACTATTGGTAATTATTAAATTATCCATTTAACCACCTACCTATAAATGAACGGGAATATAAATTCAGCTGTAGGCTGTGTTATATCCGTTCCGATTATTTCTATATCGTTATATCCAGATGCTAACGATAACCATTCATGATTTGTGTCTATGCCTACACGTTTACCATTAATAGTTGGATAAACACCATTGATGATGAGTTGTTGATTTGATTTAATAGCTTTCTTATATTGAAATACGTCACCAGTCGTTCGATTATGCAGTTTAAAACCATTAGGCGCATTGACATTAAGTTTTATGATTAACTTATGTCGATGTGGAAAAGGTCTGATTGTATCAGAAGAACCATTAAATATCTTAAAACTCGTTGTATTATGCTTATATTTAATATCATCATTCACAAGTAAACCATTTCCAAATTGCCATTTATCAGATGTTTTGTCGTATTGGTTTGTTTCATACAATGATTCGGAGTAACCTTTGTATACCTTTAAACTAACTTCAAATTCAATATAAGGTAACTGTTCCAGGTTTTGATTAATTGATACATATTCGACAGGAAATTTTATGCCAGGCATTTGAGATGATATAACTATATATCTTTCTCTTAAAGCAAATATTTCTCTTAGTTTTAATTCTGCTAAATATGCATCCGCTTCGTCCCAACCGTCAAATCCACATTTCAGCGTAATATTAAAAGGGGCAAAAGTTAATTGCCCCGGCATTTCTCCATCTTTTCCAGAAATTATTAAGTTACTACTTACGACTTCTGGTGAATCCATTCTTAATTCAGAAAACATAAACCCTGGTACTAATTCTCGTACATCTTTAGTACCTTTTCGCGTAATTATTTTTAGCCATCTATCTTCATGCACTATCTAGCACCTCCCATCGTGTAATTAGCATTATTTAATCTACTTCCTTGTAATGTTGATAGTATAGGTTCTAGTTTGTTCATATCTGTACCTTGAGGAATTTGTTTGATTAATTGAATAATAGTATCAGTTTGTCTATTCGATTTATCATTTAATGCTACTATCTGTTTCAGTAATTTCTCCATCACACTTGTATCGTTGTTAACAGTAACTTTAGGTTTCATTACATCCATACCTAAGTAATCCATGATTTGCTCTGTTAACTGTATGGCTCTAGTACGCTTCGTTAATGGAACGATTGCTTCCGCTTTATTATTCTCACTAATTTCAGCTATCTTATGAGTAGAAGAAATGCCACCATTTGCATAAGCTGCTGATGCTGCTCTAGGGAAACCTCCCCAACCATATGTTTTTACAATATATTGTAAATCGGATATAGCTTGATGTAATGGATTATTGAAATTAGTATATCCAGATTTAGCATTCGCTCTAAATGTTGGTTCAATCATTTGGAACATACCTTTAGATGGTGTACCTCTTTGGGCATTACTATCCCAATTATTAACAGCATTCGGGTTAAAATTAGATTCTCGTTTAGCTAGATTCATCATGTGTTCAGTGATGGCAGAAGATTTATAACGACCACCTAAAATACTTTGAGCTTGCTTAATGATTTTTCTAGCATAAGCTGCACCATTTCCACCAGCTCCGCCGCCTGCTTTTTCAGCTTCTTTAACCCATTGCATTGGGTCTATTGAATCTGGGTGATTATCTATATAACCTTTACCTTTATTGACTTGCCAGTGTAAGTGAGGACCTGTGCTATTACCTGTATCACCAACCAAACCAATAGTTTGACCTTGTTTAATATGCTGACCAGTTTGTGCTATTCTTTTACTTTGGTGCATGAATATATGTGTATATTTAGAACCATCCCAAACTTGCGTTTCATTACCTCCGCCTAATGGAGAGAACCAAGACCTTATTACTTCCCCATCTAAAGGTGAAGGTATTTTCGTCCCAGTCGGCATAGCGTAGTCGATACCAGCGTGTCCATTTGGTGACCAACCTCTACCTGGAGTTTTTGTCCAATTAGCAAATGGATTGTATCCACCACCCGATGAACCGAATTCATCAAACATAGAAGTTACTTTATCTGCAAGACTCGATTTTAACTTTTTGTAAGCACCTCTAACTAACGCACCTGTATGAGCTGGAATACCTTTAAAGTCTACTCCGAAATCTCCCATAACTCGTTTAATAAGTTCTTTAGGTTTTTCCATAAAGTCCCATACATCTTTAACAGATTTTGATACAAAGGCAGACGCTTTACCAGCTTGTTTTCCAACTTCACCTTTAACATCATCTGCAACAGTACCAATACCATCTAATGCTTCAGCACCGTGTGACACTGTTTTACCAGTTAATTTACCAAATGCACCAAATAACTTTTCATCTAGACGTTTTTTTCCGTTTGATCCACTATGGAATTTAGGTAATAAGCCTAATTGGTCTAATTGTTGCGTGACACCACCACTGTGAACTTTGTCTCCTTGTTTAAGGAAAACAGGGACATCTTTCCCCTTCGGCATATACATAGAACCATCTTTACGTTCGATGATTTCTTGAGTGAAACCACCGGTTCCGTTACCTGGGCCTTTATCATTCACAATCGCCATCGTTGCTTGTTTTAGACCGCCTTCTGAATCAGTAGAAACACTTGGACTTGTTGTACCAGTAGACAATTTCTTTCCAATTGAACCTGCACTTTGAATAGTATCTATCGGTTTAATAAGACTTTCGCCAGTTATACCAGTAGATATCTTATTAATTCCGTTAATCATATTATTTAATCCAGTGATGGCTTTATTAGCAACTTTTATTCCTAAATCTTCAGCTGCTCTACCCATATCTGAACCGATATTTCGGATGTACTTCAATGTTCTATCTAACCATGATTTGAAACCTTTATATGTCGATTTCGCTTTACTCCATCCATGGCTAGAAATACTATTAAAGTTCTTCCTAGCACTACCCCACATGTCTGTAAAATTGGATTTTGCATTTTTATATGTGTTCCCAAACCATTTAGATGCTGATTTATAAGTGGCTTTTGTTTTTTCTCCTACTTTGCTAGCTGTCCAAGTGAACTTGTCTTTACCTTGTTTCCAAACACCAGTGAACTTGTCTTTTGTAACTGAATAAGTTTTTCCAAACCATTTGGATGTTGAGTTGTAGGCAGACTTCGTTTTATCTCCAACTTTTTTTGCCGTTTTATCGAAATTAGATTTCCCCTGTGTCCAAACGCCAGTAAATTTATCTTTTGCAGTAATGTATGTTTTGCCTAGCCATTTTTTGGCATTACCGCTGATATTTATAAATTTACCTGAAGCAGTTTTAGCAGTTCTACCTAACCAGTCTCCTGCGCCTTTTGATATTGACTTGAATTTTCCTACAGCTGTTCCTGAGGCTTTTCCTAGCCACTTCGTTGCACCACTACTAATGCTTGTGAATTTACCTAATGCAGTTCCTGCAGTTTTACCAAGCCAACCAGCAGAATTTTTATACATATCTCCAAACTTAGTTTTAGTTTGTTTCGTTAAAGTTGTAAATGTAGTAGAAGTAATAGTTTTAACATCTTGCCATAGATTGCCTGCTTTAACCTTGACGCCAGTTAACCAACCTGTCGCACTACCTGTCTTTTTAGAGACCCATTCAGTTGTAGAATTCCAACCAGTTTTTATAGGAATCCATATTTTAAGACCTACATTTGATAGACCTTGTTTACTTTTTTCATAAGAAGACGATAACCCTCTTCCTATCCAGTCAATAATGTCATATCCGATTTTACTAGCTTTTTTAACGTAACCTTCATGCCAACCATTGATAGTGTCAGTAAATCCTTTTTGCCAACCATTTAAAGTTTCGTTAATAGCTGTACCTGAACCCCAATATTTTTTAAAGTCAGACACGAAGTTTTTCCACAATTTTTCAGCACCTGTATAAACGTGCCCATTACTTAGATCCATTTCCTTAGAAATATCTTTGTTGCCTTTTTTTACAGTATCTTTAACTTCACCAGATTTTTTCTTCGCTTTATCTACTGCATCGTTATACTCGGATTCAATATCTAAAACTAATGAACGATGTTCATTTTTATTTATTGATTTATCTTTAAGTGAAGCATTAGCTGCTTGTAAAGCTTTATCTCTTTTTTCGGCCGCTTTCTTAATTTCATCTTCTTCTATTTTATAAGCTTCTTTAAGTGCTTTGCTGATTTCTTTATTAGATAAGCCTTCTGCGTTATATTTCATTCGTGAAAGAATGGCTTGTCTTTCTGCTTCTCCTTTTGTTGCATATCCAATTACTAACTTGTTTCTTGCTTCTTCTTTTTTCTGTATCAGTTTTTGTTCTTCAGGACTAATCTTTCCGTCTTGATAGGATTCTATCGTTAATTTATTAATTTCTGCATTAAGAGCATTAACTTCTTCGAGTTTTACTTTACCTGCTTTTTTAGAACGGGTAATGATATTTTGTTTGTCTTCTTCAGATAAAGAATCACTATAACTCAAAGCTTCTTTTAAATTATTTTGTATCTCTTGTCCTCTTTCTTTGACAACTTTAGAAGCTTCTTTTCCGGTTTGATAAATACTTGTAGATAAATCATTTTGAGTTTCTTTATTTATTTTGCCGCCATTAATTTTGACTTTTTCAAACTCTTTGATTGTACCTTCACTTAATTTGACATATTCTCCTAAGGCTTTTTTAGTTCCTTTTGAAACACCTTTACCTAACACATTTACTGTATCAGTGGCTTTTTTGTTTCCTTTAGAGAGTTCATCAAAAACGCTTTTCGTTGCACTCTTTAACTTTTCATAATCTTTAGTGGCATCTTTTCCTTTTTTTGATTTTTCCCAAGTATCCATGAACTTAGTTCCTAAATCTCCAACCCAATTACCTAAATCTTTTATACTTGTTAGAAGACTTCCACCAATACCTGATGAGAATGTTTTAATTACTTCCCCTGCACCATTCACACCTTTTCTAAACCAGTCCACTTTTTTATAGGCAATACCTAATCCAGTAGTTACTGCAGTTAAAGCAAGTCCCCAAGGACCAAAACTCTTAACACCTTTTAACAACATTCCACCAAAACTCTTGATACTCTTCGTTCCTAAACCAAATACGTTTGTTAAATTGCCTATACCTTTACTCGCTTGAGCACCTTTAGAATTCGTCGTCATCATAGCAGTACCTGCAGCTGAATGTGCAGTTGCGTTAACTCCAGCTTCAATACTATTTTTAGCCATTATTCTGTTAAGTCCTGCATATCCTTTCATTGCTGAACCAATACCACGAATTAGTAAACCTGTAGCAAGTAAAACAGGTCCAGTAGCAGCAGCAATTAATCCGAGACCTATACTAACTGATTTCATAGGTTTAGGTAACTTTTGAAAACTTTCAGTCCATCTACCTAATGTTTTAGTGATTCCAACGACTGTCGGTGCTATATGATTTCCAATATCAATTCCTAAAGCAACTAATTGATTTTTGAAAACTTGTATTTGTGAAGCCATAGTTTTATATCGCTGATTAGCTTCTTTGGTTAAAGTTTTATTTTCTTTCCAAGCTTTACCTGATGTTTTAACTGATTGCCCTAACAACTTATGATTATTAGCCATACGTAGTATTGTGTCCGATTCCCGTATACCTTTAATTCCTAAGTCAGCAAGAATATTAGAAAGGTTAGCTCCTTCTTTTTTAGATTCAGATAAACCACCGATGAAACTATCTAAAGCTTTTATAGGGTCTTCTTCCCATTGCTTTTTAAACTCTTTTGCTGAAACGCCACTTGCATCTGCAAACTCTTGTAAAGCATCTCCACCATAGCCAACTGCTTTATCAATCTTTTTAAGTACCGTTGTCATTGCTGTACCACCAGCTTCTGCTTCTATACCTAAAGAAGACATTGTTGCAGCTAAAGCTGTTATGTCTGATTCAGACATGTTTACAAGCTTTCCTTGTGCAGCTATACGCATTGACATACTCATTATTTCCGATTCTGTTGTTGCTGTCGTATTACCCAAAGCAACAATACTAGAACCAAGTTGATCAAAAGATTTTTGAGGCATATCAACAATATTTGCAAAACGTGCGAATTCAGTAGCAGCTTGTTCTCTTGTTAAATTTGTTGATTCTCCTAAATCAATAACTGTTTTAGTAAAATCTAAAATAGCTGACTTCTTAATACCTAATTGACCTGCACTCTCAGCTACTGCTGCAATGTCTGTAGTAGCAACTGGTAATTTTTTTGACATATTAACAATATCATCAGACATTTTCTTGTATTCTGATGCTGATAAATCAACAGTCTTATTAACGCCAGCCATAGCACTGTCAAAATCAATAACAGCTTTAGTAGAAGCACCTAGAGCCCCAACCACAGGAGTTGTAACATACATTGACATATTACGTCCTATAGACTGCATACCCATACCAAACTTGCCAAATGAATCGCTCATTTTATCGAATTTCTCTGCAGTTTTAGTAAAACTACTATTTGCTATAGCTTGTTCACGATTGAACAACTTCATCTCTTTAGATGTTTTTTCAATCGCTCTTTCAAGATTATTTAGTGATGTTTTTTCACTATTAATTTTTTTAACAGCTTCTGCTTGATTTTTTGTGTAATCTTGAATTTCTTTATTTAACTTTTTGTGTTGGTTTTGTGCGTTTTTTAATTCTGAACTAGATTGTTTATAAGATTGTTTAACTTTATCGTTTTGACCTTTTAATTCTTTATGTCTATCTGATAATTGTTTGACAGTAGCACGTTCTTTTTTATATTGTTCGACTAAATTTTGATGTGCTTGTCTTTGTTGTTTGGTTGCATTACTAGCTTTTTTAATTTGTTCCGTAGAAGCTTTACCTGAATCTCGAAGTTGTTTTTCTGCTTGCCTTAATTGATCTAATTTTTGTTTAGCTTTAGTTTTTTCATCATTAACGACTTTTTGTTGCAGTCTAGCTTTTTTAAGATTATCATTAGATCTTTTAATTTCGTCGTTAGACTTTTTTAGTGCTTGGTCATTCTTTTTATGCTCGTCAGTTAACTTAGAGAGTTGAGACTCTACTTTTTTAACTTCTGTACCTGCTTTTTGATAACTTTTATTTAAATCATCTAAGTCTTGCTTAGCTTGTCCATACATTTTCTTTTGAACAGTTAGCTTATTATTTAATCCTTGCAATCTTGTTTCATATTGTTTCATAGACTTTTCAGATTTATCAAAAGCAGATAAGTTGGCTTTCATCTCACTATTAACGACACCAAGTTGTCTTTTAAGACCTTTCATACCCTCTTGCACACCAATAGCATCAAGTGTCATCTCTAATGTTAAGCCTTGCAGTTTTTCATTAGACATTTAACTCCTCCTTTCTATCCACCACCGAACAACGCTCTTAAACCTTCGCCTGTTATAGGTTCTTGTTTTGCCACAGTAGCTTGTTGTTCTTCTGGACTATTCTCAGGTTCATTTGTTGAATTCAACATTTTAAGTAAGAGTAGGTATGGTTGATTGTTAGTTGTTTTAAAATCCCATCCATACCTGTCTGCACAAATATGTCTGATTTTATCGAAGTTCGATAAAACATCTTTTATTGTTATTGTTTCTCGCTCTTTCCCACTTCTTCTGATTCATCTTCGTCACTTTCTTCATCTTCTCCAGAGATTTCACGAAATATATCCTCGGAAATTTTGTTGTAAAGTTTAGTACTCATGTTTTCTAAAATATCTTTTTCAGTTAAGCCTTGATCAGCAAATAAACTCACAAAATATTCACGTTCCATTTGTCTTAATTTTTTGCCATCAATAATTTCGTTAAAGTTTTGTTGTACTAGCTGTACATAAAATTCTGGGTTTTCAAATTCAGTGCCGTATTCTTTTTCAACTACCGCAATAGCTTTCTTTCTTGCTTTTTCACTTTCTAGCTTTTGTTTTTCTTGAAACTCATAGAATCTTTCCGCTTCAATTAAACTAATGTCCTCTTTTAAATACGACTCTTTCTTGCCTGTTTCACTATTTTTAATTTCAAATTTAATCATTTATAATTCCTCCGATGTTTTGTTTTTTTATTTGCGCAAATAAAATAGAGGGCGTAATGCCCTCTATATAGTTATTCTTCTGTATTTGGTTCTTCAACTGCGTTAACTGTTACCGTTGCAGTATCTGTTTTATTACCGTCTTGCGTTGTAACTGTAATAGTTACTTCTCCTTCTGAAACGCCTGTTACTGTACCATTGCTTGATACTGTAGCGACTGCTTCATTAGAACTTTTATATGATACTGATTTATTTGTTGCCGTTGATGGTGCAACTGTACTTTCTAATTTAGTTGTCCCACCTACATCAACACTTGCAGTTTTTGGTGATATCGTGACACCTGTAACTGAGATAGGTTTTGTTTTGAATGAGGGTACATCAACCTTCTCACTTTCGCCATTCTCATTAGAAAATGATACTTTGTAAGTTCCTGCAGGATAGTCGGTATTTGCCTCCAAGCCATCAATTGTGACTTTTGCTTTACCATCCTCTTGTCGTTCAGCAGTACCTACCACATCATCGCCTTTGTACACTTTTAATGTGTCAGCCATTTTACGACCTCCTTATTATTACCCCTATTCTGCAGTAATAGATGCTGATTTAGAGTTAGCATCTACCACTACATTTTGGGGATTATTAGGGCGAACCTTCTTCGCCTTCTGAATTAGAACCTTCTTCATATCCTGGGAACACTAATTTCATGAATTCGTCAGCGCCTTCTTTACCTTCGTGGTATCCATAAACACGACTTTTTCCATCAATTGTTCTATTCATCCAGTCACCAGCTAATTTAGTTGGTTCTGGTGCCTCTTCATTTTGCTCTTTAGTTTTTGTTTCAATAGATTCTAAACCTAAAGTACCTTTCACTAATGCACAATAAATTGGGTCACCTGTAATAGCGTTTGAAGATTCTCCAATAATTGCAACATAAGGAGCTCTAGTATCTTCTCCAACCCATGAAGTACCATTTTCATCTTTATCACGACCTAATATCTTATCAAGATGTTCAGTAGGGATATTGAATAGATCCATATCAGATTTAACTTCGCCTGTACCTTGTTTTTTCATCCATACACGCTTATTAGAAGCCCACATATCAACTAATTCTGGTGTTAGACCAGTAATGTTTAGGTTAACCGTTCCACCTTTTTCATCTTCCCATACGTATTTTGTTTCGATTTTTTCTCCAGTAGAATCAAAAACACCTACATGTAATCTTTTGAATCCTGCTAATGCTGAACCATTTTTAGTTTCTGGCATATTAAATTTCCTCCTTAAAATAAAAAGAGCACGTTATTCTACGGGCTCTCCTTTGTAATATTTGTTTTTTGGTATTCCTAAATACTTCCTTGCTAGAACGTATCTATTTGTTTCTTCAAAATGTTCATCAAATTCTGTGCTTTCTTGCTTAAAACCATTTATCCATAAAATTTTTCTAATTCTATTTGCAACTTTTAGTGATGTGTCATATTTAAAACTTTGAACATCAATCTGTACAAAAAAAGTTTCAGATAAGTATTTATCCGAAACAAAGGTACTAGGTTCTCCATTTAATGATCTTATTATTATGAAAGGTTTTGAAGTATCAGAACTTTCGGTAGTCCTAATGAAATATACTCTGTCATCTACAATCTTCTGAATACATGTGTCGGTTATAAGTACCTCTTTTAAGTAATCTAAAATATTCATAGCATATTCTTCCTTATCTCATCTTTAACGATGTTTCTATAAACCTTTTCAGAATTCTTGAGTGTTTTAGAAATAACTGCATGGCCCCGTGGCGTATATTCTTTGCCTCTTCTTGTATATCCCCACTCATTTAAATGAATCAGTCTATATCTATCCATTGGGCCCTCCCAATATACTGTTATAGCCCTTACACCATTGATATATCTTGGCTCTGATAATTGAATTTCACCTTGAGAAGCTCCTGTATCTTTAAAGGTTTCGAAAGCAGTACTTAATTCTTTTTCAAAATAAGCGCCTGCTTTTTTTAACGCTTTATCATTAACTATTTTGGTAGTTTGCACTCCGAATTTTTTCTCAAGCTGGTTGACAAGTTGTTTTACACCTTTTATCTCAACACTCATGGTTTTTCAACCAATAAAAGTGTAAGATAATTATCAATTGGTGTATTTGGTCTTATCTCAATAATATTGAAATATTTATTACTATAATATTTATTAGAGACTTTGATGAAGTGATTGTTAGCTATCTCATATGCTCTAAAAGGATCTCTTATAATCAATGTTAAGCCTTTTACACTTTCAGTTACCTTCATAATTTCTAAATCTTTAATGGAGGGATTATATATTTTTGCAAAAGAACTATATAATTCCACTTCTTGTTTTTCATCTTCTGGATAGGGTCCAGTTTTTTTGAAACTCACAAAACTAACTCTATCTTTCATTTCGTTATAAAACATAGCATCACCACTTTTTCAACTTTAATATAAATGATTGTAATGCTTTTTCATTGAAACTTTTTTGATCTTTAGAGTTATAATTTTCTTTAACAAACCCTCTAGTTTCATAATCTCTAGAAATAATATATTTTATGGCTGAACAATATAGTGAATAACCAACTTCACCATCTTTATATTCAGGAACCCCGCTAAAATGTAATTCTTCCTTAGCAGATTCTAATATACTTAATATAGTTTTGTCTTCAAAATTATAGTCAATTCTTAGCCATTCTTTTATACTTTCTATATTCATATGATCCACCCCTATTCAGCAGAGATAACGACGGATTTAGCATTTGCTGTTATCTCTACATTTTGGGGAATCTTAGGGTGTTTCTACTACTTTAGCGATACGGAATGCTGAATCAAGTGTACGTTGTTGGTCATACCAAGCTGTTAACACAAATAAGTATTCACCTTTTTTGACATCTTTATCAGTATCGTAAGTTGTATTGTCGTAGTTGATACCAAAGTAGTTAAAGTCACCAACAATTGGTTTTACTGCAGCATCAGTGAATACTACTGGTTTACCGAACACTTTTTCCGCAGGTGTATCAAAGAAGTTAGTTGTACCGTTAGACAATATAGAAATAATAGATACATAATCAGAATATCTCATGTATATTACGGCATTTTCACGATAATCTTCGTGTAAATCTGCTAAAGCATTTACCACTGCGTTATAAATACTTGCACCTTCAACTTCTTTAATTTTTCCATTATAGAATGACATATGCTCTAACTCAGATTTAGGTGTAACTGCTAAGGCATCTTTACGCTCTTTAGCTGCTAAACCTGAAGCAAGTGCATTCTCTACCCAGTTAACTAAATCTACATCTGAACCATGAATAACAGTATCAGAAATAGCAGCAAATACTTTGAATTTATTCGTGCCATATTTAACTGTATCGCCTTTTACTTCTAATTCTTTAGCTGTTTCTAAATCTGTAATAAAGTCGTCATCATCTAATGTGTAAGACACACGTGGAATTTCTAAACCTTTGATGTTTGTTAAGCGTGCTTTTTCACGTAATTGGTTTTTAGCAAATGGTTCTGAAACAATTTCTTTAGAAAGTGTTTTTGGTAAAAATTTATCCCCACCCGACTCATTACCTGTAGGTAAAGCATGCAATAAACGCTGTGCTTCTTGTGAAGGTTTTTCAAATTCGTTTGGTAGGATTGCATGACGATAGAATTCCGCTTTCGCTTTAACTAATTTTTCTGAATCCTCTAATCCTGTGTATCCTTCAGTTGTATCTTTTACTTTTGATTTTTCCTTCTGTTCGACTTCGTTAACTTGATTTTCAACAATATTAAAACGACGTTGTAAATCTTCCTTTTCAGACTTTAGTTGATTAATATCTTCCATTTCAATGTTTGGATCACTTGCTTTTTTACCTAATTCTTCATTTTTTTGTTTCAATTGTTGTCCAATCATTCCTAATGATTGTTTTAGTTCGTATAATGTTGGCATTATATATTCCTCCTATAAATTTAATGTTATTTTTAAACCTTCACATTCTCTTGCTATTTTTTCTCTTTCATTCTTTTCATCTTGAGACATAGTTTCTTTAGGTGTTTCAACCGTGTTAGTTTTGTTTAAATCACTAACTTTTGTGATTTTATCGACATCTTTTTCAATGTATTTAGGCGTTTTTCTAAAAAGTTCTAATTGAGATTTTGAAATACTTGCAGCTATTTCGTTAGCCCCTAATATTTCATCAACGAAACCTTTCTCTAATGCTTCATCTGCTGTTAACCATGTTTCAGCATCTAACATTTGCTTTAGTTCTTCTTCTGAAACATTTTTCGCTTTATCCAAATACGCGTGATTGCTAGCTTTGTCAGTTTTGTCTAACAAATCAGCTGTTTCACGTAATTCTTTTGAGTTGCCCATAGTGATAATCCATGAATTATGAATCATTAAAAGACTATTTTTGTGCATAAAAATAGTGTCACCGCTCATTGCGATAACACTTGCGATAGATGCAGCTAATGCATCAACGTAGATATTAATTTTTGCACTGTGCATTTTAAGCATGTTGTAAATAGCGTGTCCTGCAAAAACATTTCCCCCAGATGAGTTGATATGAACGTCTATTTCAGATACATTTCCCAAATCATCTAATGATTTCTTAAAATCTGTTGCTGAGACTTCATCGTCGTCCCACTTGCTGCTGACTATGTCTCCGTATATCAGTATTTCGCCTTTAACGTCACTTTTCTTCTTCACTTGAAAGTAAGTTGCTTTGTTCGTCATTTGTCCCACCTCCTTTCAAGTTTCTTTTTGTATGATCCATTGTTATTGGATATAAATCTCCACTTATAAGCGGTACATCTCCACCTTCAATTGGAGGCAAGTCTTCTAATGCACGTATTTCATTTATCGTGTTATATCCACTTCTAACAGCTTTAAAGTAAACTTCAGCTTGAGTCTGACTGTCTGCTCTTAAGAAGGACTTAATATTAAATTTGAAATACATACCTCTTTTCCTATCTTCTCTTGTCAGAAGTTTTCTATTAAATTCCTCTTCATACTGTTTGATGATAGGTAGCAGAGTATGTTGTAAATAGAACCTATTAATTTCCTCGTTCTTACTGAAATTGATCCCGTCTTTAGCATTTAAAAAAACTGCTGGTATTTGAAAAACATTCGCAACACGTTCTCGTGTTAAGTTTTCTGAAGCTACAATGTCTTCCGACACATATTTTCTATCTAAAGGCTCTATTTCAACACCAGGTTCTTGGAATAAAACCCCGCCATTTTCTTCATAAAATTCTCTAAAATTTGTTACTACGTCAGTTTTTTTATCTGGACTCACATTAGTACCATACTTTAATATGAATGAATCGGGTTTTTCCATTTCTCGTAGATTAAACGTTCTTAAAGCACTATCAAAATCCATAGTATTTTTTAATACATCTATTGGACTGATACCTTGGACCATGTTTGAAGCTACTATGTGTTTGAAGTGCAACATGTCTGAATTATGAACAATAAGTTTGTTTTCTGTAGCAGCATGGACAAAATAATATAATTCTTTACTTTTATTCTCCATTACTATTTCTACAGTATCTGGATTAAGTAAATACAACTTAGAAGGTTGAAAATATATATCTCTTTCTATTAATACATAAGCATTACCTTTTTCATTTCTTGTCGTCTCTATTTGATTGATAAAATCATAACTACTAATCGAATTATTCGGTGAAGATGTTAATAAGTCTGAGATATCATTAGTAATGGTTTCGTAGTTTTTATATAACTTTATGGGTAAACTAGCCATTGAATTAGACAGTTTCGTAACCGCAGAGAAAATTGTTTCATTTGTTTCTAAGGTATTATTAAGCACTCCCCAAAAATTCTTATTTCTCCAAGGACTAAAGTCATATAATTTATTTGCAGAATTATCTACCCAATTATCAATTAGACGCTTTTTTATTTTCTGCATAATATTCGATTTAGCCACATTCACACCTCCTTTATTTCATAAGATCTTTAAAACTAATAAATTCTATTTCACCTGTACCTGTCTCTGAAATTATCTTATCCATTATGTCTGTATACGTATTAAGTAAGGCAGCAAAACCATCTATCTTTCTATATTTACTCTGTTTCGAAGGTAGCCAATTTCCATTTCTATCTTTTTTAAGTTGAACATTATTGATGTACCATCTCAGTAATGGATTGTTATTAAAGACTACTTTTCCGTCTAAAAACATTTCTTTTAAATCTTTTAAAGCGGGACTTAATGTCAAAGCGCCTTGCCTTGTTTCTTGGGTATCAAATCCATAATTTATAAGTTCTTGGTTCAACTTGTAAGCATTGGCTCTGTCATAAGTAATTTTTTGGACTGGAAAGTTATTATCGATATCAAGTATCCAATCATAAACTTTTTGATAGTCGATATATTCTCCATCACAAATTGTTAAATATCCTTCTTCTGCCCATTCTCTGTATGGTATTTTCTCATTGCCATATTTTACTTTTCTTTCAGGAATCCACGAATGAGAAATCACCGCAATTTCGCCATTGTCCAATGCAAATGTAGCGCAAGCAGAAGTGAAGTCTTCTGTTTCAGATAAATCATAACCGATTGTGCATGGTCGGCCTTTTAAATCGTTAAAATCTATAACCTTACTATTTTTTAGGACTGTACTATGATCTATAAAACTCATTTCGTCGTTATTAGCAAAGATATTAAAACGTTTTGTAATGAAGTCTCCTCTTTCTTCTGGGATACGCTTAGCTTTTTCCCAATCTTCTTTCATTTCTTCTAAATCTATTGAAATCCCTAAATTTGGGTTAGCTTTTATCCAATTTGAAGAATCATTCATATCATCACTGTCATCTAGTGAAGCCAAGAAATAAAATGTTCTTTCATCATTTACAATACCGTTTAAAGCATCTTTACCTGCTTCTACCATATCCACTAAAGGTCCGTCTAACTGAAATCCTGCTGTTGTTATGTAAATCAATAGAGGTTGCCTTCTGGATTGTCTACTATTTTTAATAACTGAAATCAATTTATAATCTTTATATTCATGTATCTCATCGAATATACCTAAGTGTGTATTTAACCCATCAAGTTTTTCACTATCTGCTGCTTGAGGTTCGATTTTAGAATTCGTTCTATCAAAATATATTGCATCTCTTCTTGTTCTAAAATTCTTTTTTAAAACAGGTGATGCCTTAATCATATTTTTAGACTCATCAAATAATAATCTTGCCTGTCTCATACTATTGGCTAAAAGAATAACGTCTGCACCAGGCTCTCCATCCTCAGAAGCTCCAAAATTTGATTCCCCAGAAATAAGCGTTGTTTTACCATTTTTACGTCCTACAAAAATAATTCCTTCTTTAAAACGACGTAACTTTGTTTCCTTGTTAACCCAACCGTGTAATGACCCTAATATAAAATGTTGCCATGGTTGTAATATAAGTTGGTTATAGCTGCCTTTAGAAGGTTTACAAAATTTTTCAATATATCTGATTGGTTTATGTCCCAATTCTTCATCAAATTCCCATTTACTCGATTTGTCTTTTAAATACTTTAGGTGTCTTTGACATTCTTTAATAACGTATTCACTAGCAATTATGTTACCTTTAACAACTTGTTCTGCATACCAGTTGGTTAATAATTTAGGTGAAGGCTTATTTAATACTTTAATAGTCACCAAATCCATCCTCCTCTTCTACAATCTTTTCTCTTTGAGCAGCTGTAAGTCCCATGGATTTTAATAAATTATTCAAGGTTTGTACGGTTTTAGTAAGTTCTATACTTAACGGGTTTTTAACGAGGTTAGTCGCACCCGCTTTATTAGTATATTCATACATGAGTTGGGCATCTTTTAATTCATCTCTTAACCTGCAATAAAATTGATACGTTTCTAAATATAGAGAAATCAAAATATCATCTGACTTCTGATAGTTATCTATATATTTGATTAATTGTGCTTTTGTAATTTTCATGGTGTTACCCCCCTTCATGAAAAAATCCCCCGCGTTGCGAAGTCTTGGGCTCAGTCGGTTCATCACCGAAAGTTCTACAAAACTAAATGGAGGGGGGATTAAAATTAAATTGTTTAAAGCATATTTATAATTTTATAATTTTTATATTTCTGTTTTTAATTTTTTGATTATCATTAGCATGTATTTTATTGTGACACGAACTACATACACACATAAGATTATTTAGGTCTAACGCTTTATTAAAATCTTCACTAACATAAACGATGTGATGTACAATTTCTGCATCTCTTATTTCATTTTGTTCTAAACACATTTGGCATAAATGATTATCTCTTTCTAATGCCATTCTTCTTATTGTTCTCCATGCACTTGAATGATAAAACCAATCATACTGATATTCTTTTCTGCCATGTTTATAATTATTCATTGTCTTCTACTCCTTATGAGTTAGGCTCATCAGTCCAGATACATTACAACCATATTGGATCACATACCTCTCAGCTTAAGTAAGCAAAACAAAAGGACCATACTCGATTGAGTACAGTCCGTTGATTGATTATAGATATGAGATTACGTATTTAATATTAGGTTATGAGTATGATTAATTGTTATCTATAATCTTTCTACAATATCATCTTATCAAGATTCAAACCGCAATTCGCTAATGTGGTAATTGCGACTTAGTCTGCGTTTAGTCAAAGTGTATCCAACCAATCCTCTTAGCAGTATCTCTCATGATTTGATTACGCATACGTATAACCGAATACTGACTCAATACCTTATCGTCTTCCCTACGCTTAGTTAACTCATGAGCTATGTCTTCCCACTCATATATAAGTAGGTCCTTTTCCCAGTATCTATAATCAATGATGCCTTTCTGTTCTGGTGTAGCCATACGGTATACATCCTCTATTGCTTGTATCGTAGCCTGTAAGTTACGGTACTTCATATCTTGATGTAGCTTGACCACTTCACTCTCTACTGGGTTACTTGGTATGTTTGATTTACCACCACCTTGATTAGTATCCTCAGGTTGGTATAGTAATTCATATCTTCTGTATAATAATTGTCCTTTTAAGTTCTCGTAGTTTATCCAAAATTGTTCAAGCTTTGGGATATCTTCTTTACCTAGTTTCATGTGAGCCCTCCTAATTATTTATATATTAAATCTATAACCATACCAACCGCTACAACAATCGTTGGTATCAAAATTGTTAGCACTATAAGTACCTTTACTTTAAACCCTGCCTTCCATTCTTCGTAAAGCGTCATGATTATATAGAGTGAAATACATATTGCTATTAACAAAATCACTATCGGCAAAATTGTCATAGTTAGTCCTCCTCATTCTCTGCATTCTGCATATCCTTAATCACGATCGTTGCAATCAATTCATCATTACGCTCTACCAAGTCTTTATTTAGTTTCAACAGCCACATTGAATTAATGGCTAATATGATTGATATGATTATCCATAATGTCATCTACTCACTCCTTATTTAATAGTTTTTATTCTGCGTTCTCCTCTAGTAAGTGTGGATGCTCATAAATATTGCCTAGTATTTCAAAAGGCTGTCTCGCACCTATACTGAATAAATAGAAACGACCAACACTATCACAAAAGTTAAACCTACATTTTGACCACTCGATGTAACCCACTTCATTTATTTTATTTTTAACAATATCCCCCTCATAGATTTCCTTACCATTTATATCTTTAAGTCCAGTTGATTGTAATAATTCATAACGACCTTCAAACATACTTTCGTGTATAGTCACCAATTTGCCTTCTTCATCAAATGTCCTTATTGATAAGTCTCCGTTTAATTCGATTTGTATATCATGAAATTCTTTTTTGTAAGCTTTGAAAGTTGGTTTATAGCATTTTTGTTCTTCTGTATCCCATACTCTAAATTTTGGTCTATTCATCTACTCACTCCCTATAACGTATTCACAAACGCCAAGCACTGTTCCTGTCCCCAATACTTATCTTCTGCATGCTCTCTATCATCGACGATTGTAGGCACACTCATAATCATGTACTTCATCGCCAACTCTGGTGTTTCTTCTGGATCAACGTATGTTACTTCTATATCTTTCTCACTTAACGCTTTCTTCACTTCTGGACACTTTGTGCAGTGTGTAGTGCTGAACATGTATAATTTACTCATTTTATTATTCCTCCACCTTCACGATTACTTTTCTAACGTTACAATTGTATTTATCTGCAAACTCTTGCGCTTCTTCGTATGAATCATATCTATCACATTCTAGTAGTGACTCAGTTGTACTGATTTCCTTTTTGGCAATTCTAGTTTCTGCAAAAATTGAAAACACCCCGTCTACATATCTGTTATCTCTTTCTACTACATAATAAGATTCATTTGCGAAATAAATACCACCCAACAATATTCTCGATTGATTAGATGTGAGATGTCCTTCTTTTAATAAGTTAGCCACTATATCAAATTTCTTTTCCATGTTACCCCTCCATAACTGCCATAATAATTAGTGCTAATACGATTACTACAAATAGTATTGCTGCGAATATATTAATCCTAATGTCATAAGAAACTACCAAACATTAAACCGACGATCACACCATTAAGTAAACCTAATAATACACATTTAATAGCTAAACCTTTCATATACTTAATAGTGAATTCTTGCATTTCATCATCATGCTTCTTCATTATTCTTTTATAACCGTTATGCATATCTTCCATAATTTTATCCACTTGTTCTTGAGTGTATGTTTTCATTCAACATCTCCCCATTCCTGTGAACCACGGCTCATTATCTTTGTATGCTTGTGTGTCTTCATAATCGATAGGTGCTACATAATTTTTATCATAATGTTTGTAGTAATCATCGAATTTTTTAATTTCAAACATATCATTTGTAGCACCATAATAGATTTCCCATTGCTTTACATCTTCCACATGCCATTTATCTCCTACTGCTATTGGGTCATTGTTAAAAATCAATACGTATTTAGTCATTTATACACCTCATAATCGATTGGTGCTGACATATCACTTGCGTAACTTTCGACGTCTATACTATCTTGCACACTCGCATACTTATATGATCGTTTGATAAATGTGTATAGTGCTATAAGCGATATTATTAATGTGATTAGGTAGAATTTCATAAGTTTAATTCCTCCCATACTTTTTTATCTCTATCAGTCATTGGTATTCCGTATTCTTCTTTCGTCAATACAATATCTCTCTCAATATCTCGCAATACCAAATTTTCTGTGTTTAAGTCTGTTTGAGTTGCACCTTCTCTATTCATGTAATAGATCAGTGCGTGTTTAATGATTTGTTTCTTTTTGTAGGATTTCATAAGTTAGTCCTCCCATTCTTGACAATCTTCACAAGTTCTTGAATATCCTGGTGGTTGCTTTAATTTATTTCCGTATTCTGGTATTAAATCCTCCATTAAGCTTCCACATACATTGCATAGTGTACCGTCCATAATCATTTCTGTTATTTCGCCCATAAGTTAGTCCTCCTCTAGTAAGTAACCATCTTCAAATTTATTACCTATGATTTCAAATTCATCTTTAACGTCGCATAAATCCACCGAATTTCCCCCAGTAAATCTCATTACAAATGCACCCTCTAAATATTCAACAACGCCGATTTTTTCGCTTGTAACATCTCTAGCAATATCTCCCTCACAATATTCTCTGTAGTGATAGTCAGTTAACCCACTTGATTGTATAAATTTAATGTCATCAAAACTTGATACTGTATCATGAAAATCATCGTCTCTCCAACCTATTTCCAAAAGATTATAATTAATTTCACGAACATCAACAATTTTTTCATGTTTTATTAAATATGCTTTAAAATATGGTATCATCTTCCCAACACTTCCTTTACCTTATCTAAAATATCTGGGTGACTTTCGCCACCCTTATCCCTATAAATCTTCGGTTTTGATGAACGATCCATCTTTACTCATTACTCCAGTTCTATTTTTAATCTCTCCATATGCTTGTTCTAAACACTCATATAACGTCATATTGTTTTGTTGAGCCAATATAACTAACGTGACAATAACGTCTCCTATACCGTCTCTAAGTTCGTCTATATCATTCCTACACAACGCTGCTGCAACCTCGCCCATTTCTTCTGAACTCTTAGCATATTGTGTAAAGCTATTACCTTTATCTAGTCCTTTATCAATTGACCATTGTTCTACTTGTTTGATTAAGTTATTCATTTACTTTCCACTCCTATTCATGTCATCTAGTAAATTGCTAAATTCATGTGTGCCGTCTAGTTCATCCATGTATTCTAATGCTGGTGCTAAACTGATTTGTGCGCCTTCTAAAATCTTATGAAATCCCATATTCTTATTCATGTGTTTTTGCCCTTCATAGTTTGCGTAAGATTTCAACATTTCTTCTTTTAACTCGTGCCACATGTTTTCATAGTTTTTCTTTGGCATTTACTCACCCTCTAATTCTTTCAATACATCATTAGCTGCACTCATAATGAATTTCAGTTTATCTTTATAACTTAATTCAGGTTGTTTATCTTTCACTAGGAAATCTTGTAATTCAACTTTAAAGTAGTCACATAATAATTCTAGTGTTGAAAACTTAATACTTTGATTATCATTTCTGATTAGTGATAGTAATGTTGGTCTAGTTATACCTGTAGCATTTGAGATGTCAGTTTGAGTTACACCTTTCAATTCCATTAATTCTTTTAGTCTGCATTCAATCATCTGTTCCACCCTCTATCTCATCAATGAAATGCACTAATGCAATATATCTACTATTTAACGGCATCTTTATATGTTTCATAACCTAAACGTTTTAATTCTTCTATATCTTCCCTTAACTTCTCCACATCTTCGATAAGTGAGTCACGTTGTTTGGTCATGTCGTGTAATTGACCTTCTAACTTATAATTGTCATTACATTCTTTATCTAACTTATTGCTTAGTTCATCTCGTTCACGCTTATACTGAATACTTTCTGCTACTGCTTCTTTTAATCCAGCAGTTAATTTGTCATGTGCTGTTCTATACTGATCGAGTTCGTTGTTAAGATTGGCATTTTCTTCTTTTAAATTATCGATGAGTTTATTACGAGTTTTTTGGTTCTTTTTTAATAAAGCTATATCTTCTCGTAACAAATTACCTTGGTGTTTTAACTGATCTCGTTCATTCTCTAACTTAGCTATATCTTCTCTTGTGTATTTAATTGTTGGCATCTACTCCACCAACTTTCCGTCACGCCAGATTAATATTGGTTCTCGCTCATCATTTTCAATATAGAAATGTGTTGAATAGATATCATCAGAATTGCGTTTTAAAACATCGTTTATAGTTACTTCACCATGACTCGTATAATTCACTGAACCAAGCCCACCTATAAAACGTTCAATTAAAAGTAGCTTCGTATCTTCTGTTATTGTTTCTTCAGTCTCTACTATGAAAGTGTCTGTTTTTCCTACGCTATAACCTGTACTAATTTTTCCAGTTTTGCTAACATATACTATGCTATTAACATATTCTGAAACGAATTTTTTATATTTTATCTTGTTCTTCCATATCCAATCAATCAATTCTGTTAAATGCATTCTTACTTCTCTTTTTATTGTTGGCATGTTTTAGTCCTCCTATATATCGAATATGGTTAATTGCCCCTCTTTTTCTCTTTTGTGCGGTTTATCATCAATCATAATACCAGCCATAAGCCATTCGGGTATCTTCTCGTTTGGCTTTTTGGTTCATACATATGTTGTGTAAATTTGATGTTCAGTTCTTCTTCTGTATCTTTGTTGTATGCCATTAAGTTCAAACTTGAAAAACCTAAATGATTGTTGGCATCATTCTGTATAAAAAACGCACCTTTTGACTCTCTTGTGAGTACATCACACTGCACCACATGACCATTCATTCCTCGAATAATCATGTTGAACAGTAGAAATGGTATTGCTCTATCTGACAGTTCTTCTGCACCGTAGTAATACATTCTAGGCTCGTAATCAAACGGTGAATGTTGATACATATTATTGAGCCAACGCTCGATTATGATACCTCCTGTACCTGCTGCTGGTTCGTAGTAAGTTGAACCGTCATAACCGACTATTTCACTTAATAATTTACTGACTGAACGTGGTGTGAAGTCTTGCTTTTGTTTTGTTCTGTCTGCATGTTCTTCTTGAAAATATTCGTAAAACCAGTCGTAACTGACATCATTATTAAATTCTTTTAAGAAGTTACGAAATACTTCATCACGTTCTGATTTATCGCTATACAATATTTCCATTATTCTTGCTGGTGCTTTGTAGCTTTCTTCTATGCCTAATAAGTTATTAATCTTAGTTGTGATGTCTGTCATCCACTCACTCCGTATCTTCAGATATATCTACTTTTTCCGCTATTAACCCATTACCTTTATCTCTTTTTTTACGAATAGGTGTGGCTAAAAAATCTATCGTTTGCTCTTTGACTCCCAAATACTCTGCACACTCTCTCTTGGTTCCGTGACATATTATGTCATCACCTTTATAAATCACGTAATCAAATAACTGTTTGTTTTTAATTCTTGCCATCCACTCACTCCCAATTCTCAAACGCACGCTCGATATACCATTTAGCTTTAGCAATATCTTCTTTGCCATTTTTATGTGGCGCTCTGCTAATGTACTTAATAGCATTGCCAATGTGGTAAGCGACGTCTGAGTTGTAATGTTTGGTAACTTGTTCTATGAAGTCGACAACTTCTATATCGCCAAAGTTGTAATGTGACGGGTGGTTGACAGTGTCGTTAATACGTTGAATCACTGGTTCCTCTGTATCTTCTTCGTCACACATAATAGGTGTACCTTCCGCTGAACTTCCGTCAGACCATCTCAAGCCTTTGTTTTCGTCTGTTGCTAGGGTGTAGTAGTCTGTACGATTAGGACCAAAACAATTTATCTCTGGTTTTCTAATAAAATTCCCTTTAAATTTCTCGTCTGTACAATTAGTTAAGAGAAAAAAGTTTTTAGAAAGCTCTCTTAGTGTTGCGTAAAAATCTACTGACCTACCATTATGTTGAATCACATGCACTCTATCGCCTTCTTTAAATTCCATCAGCACTCAACCTTTCTTTTAGGGAATATATCGTTCTCCCACAAATGCTTACAATATTTTCCGCTCACAGTTTTTTGTGGGTACTTTTCTAACCATGGTTTTGGTTTATCATTCTTATAAACTCTTTCTTTAAAATTAAGCGCCACTGTTTTTTTATAAGCAGTTCTTTCCATACCAACAAAGTGTTTGTTAGGTGGATGAGATAAAGCAACTTCTCTTGGATAACCTCTACTAATTCTCAAATGAAACATCTTTTTAGTAACACCATTCTTTTTCATAATATTTAGTTCTTCTGTTGTAAATAACTGACGTTTATGTGTTGGTGTATTGACTGCCTAAGATACTGACCAACCTCTATTTATTCGTCCTAAAAATGCGCTGTATGATACGCCATTAGCTTTTGCCTCTGCTATATCTTCTTTAGTATATTTAGATATTCTTTCGATTTTCGGTGCGTATTTAACCATAACTATATTCCTCCCTAATTAACCCATAATATTTCTGGTTCAAGTTCTTTTATTTTTCCGTCTATTAAGTCACTGAATTTTCCGTCTGCTAAGTCTTGTACATATTGCTCTGCTTCTTCTGATGTATTAGCTGGCACTTGCATCTCAACACGAATTTTTGCTGTGACGTCCATTGATACATTCTTGTATTTTTGTTCCACTGGATCACTCCTTAGCTTTCTTGCGTTCTCGTCTTACCTTTTTCAAATCGTCGTATTCTATCCAGTCTTTGCCGGTATATTTAGGCGCTTTACATATCCATGTAAGCTGTACTTCTGGATATTTGTATCTGAATAACTTAGCTTTCAACTTCGCAGTTTCCGTTGCCATTCCTTTAACGTCTATGACTTCGATTAATTCATCATTTTTCCATAATGCGAAGTCTGCTATATATTCAGTTTTACGTTGCTTATCTATTTTCGGTATCAACTCATATCTTGGTTGTATCTCTATACGGTCGAACTTACCTACATTGATTTGTTTCTCTAGGAATTTGTAAAAATCACACTCAACCGTGCTAGCAAACGTTATTCCTTTATATTCAACTTTCTTAGCGTTGTATTTACTCAACCCGTTCACCCTTTAGCATTTTGTTTAATCTTTCATTCACTTGCACCCAACTGTCCGTTAAGTGATATTTAGCGTTGAAACTATCCATTCCCATGTCGTGCTGCATCTGATGGTGTTCTCTGCATAATGCAAGTACTCTGTTATCTGTATGATCTATCTTGCGTCTGTTACGTCCTCTACCAACTGCATGATAATGTGCTAACTCTCCGTATTTTCCACAAATTACACACTTTCTATGCACTGTTGCGAGATATAAGAATGTTTGGTCATTCTTCATCAAGTCGCTTGTTTTATAATTCAGTGGTATGTCATTTACAAACACCCATTCCAAAATGACATCGATTAATTCTCCAGCTTGCTTACGAGTGCAGTCACTCAATGAGAGGCGTTTAGAGTACCCATTTAGAAACGTTACGTAATCTTGGAACATTTCCCTTAACCAGTCTCTAGGTTGCCCTGTGTGTGCCTCTATGTCGTTTACAAGTGCAAATATCTTTTTACGTTGCTTGACCGTTATTCTTTTTCCGTCTTGTATTTCTACATTTACATCTAACGGATAACCGTTATCTAGTAGCAGTAAAGCGTCATCTGTTAGATTGACATTTTCTACCACCACCGAATAACGACCGTTACTTTGTTTGTATCTTGTCACTTTTGACATTTACAACACTCCTAGAAAGGTAAATCAGAATTTGATACATCTGTTCCAGCATTAGCGAATGGATCATTAGCTTGTTGTTTAGGTTGTCCTTGATTGCTACCTTTTGAGTCTAAGAACTCGATTCTATTTGCCACCACTCTAACCACTGAACGGTTTTTACCTTCTTTATCTGTGAATCTATCTTGTTTCAAGTTGCCTTCAACTAAAATTTTGCTACCTTTACTGCAATAATTGTTTAAAAGTTCTGCTGTTTTACCGAAAGCAACTACATCAAAGAATGAAGTATCATCTTTTTTGAAAGGGTTATCTACTGCTAAACTAAAATTAGTAACCGTTGTTTGCCCTGCTTGTTTCAGTTCTAAATCCTTTGTTATTCTTCCTGTTAATAAAGTTACGTTTGCCATTTTTCATTTCTCCATTTCGTTTTTAATTTTTAGTGTTTCGTTCCAAATTTCATCTTTTACATCATCGTATTCATCGAATATCATGATTACTTGTTTATCTAATAATCTTCTTATTGCTATCCCGTAGTGCTTGTATAACTCTTTAGCTGGTCCAGTTTCTGTTTTGTATAGTTCTCTCATTCTGAATAGAACATCTTCTACACTAAACATCGAAGAACCTCTGAATCTTCTTGTAGAAATCAAGCTTGATTACACCTGTTTCACCGTCTTTGTTCTTAGCGATATTGACTTCTACTTCAGATTTACCTGAAAGTACATCGACTGACTCTCTGTCGTAATAGTCTTCACGGTAAAGCATCATAATCATGTTTGCGTCTGCTTCAATTCCTCCTGATTCTTTTAGGTCTGACATCATAGGTCGTTTATCATTCCTTGATTCCACACCTCTATTAAGTTGAGATAGCAGTACAATTACTGAACCAGTTTCATTAGCAATGTTTTTTAAATCTCTTGATATCGTTTCAACTTCAACTCGTCTGTCATTTGTAGGTATATCTGATTTCATAAGTTGTAAGTAATCGATAAATATGATTTGTGGTTTATCAGTTTGTTTCATGGCTTGTTCTCTTACTCTTTGAGGTGTTAAATTACTTTCATCAAATATGTTCAAGCCACTTTTCTTAATTAAATCTAAAGTGTTCATAATCTTATCCGTTTTCTCTATACCTAAATTGTTAGATCGTTTGATTTCAGTTAGTTCAACTTTTGATATAGCAGACGCTAACCTTTGCACTACTAAGTCACCTGTTGTTTCTAAGCTAAAGAATGATGTTGTATATCCTTTGATTGCCATTTGCCACATCATGTTTAAAGCTAAAGCTGTCTTTCCTAAACTCGGGCGTGCTGCAATGACGTTTAATTGCCCTTTCTCGAAACCGTATATCTTTCTATCCATTGATTCGAAACCTGTCGTTATAAGCGCTCTAGGCTCGTCTGAGAGGGTGTCTGACATTACTTTCTTTATATATTCATCAGTAGGGTTCTTTTTATCAATTGATAATTGGTTTAATTTCTGTAATTCGTCTATCAACAAGTGCATATTTTCCCTTGTTGGTAACTTGTTATATTCTTCTGATAATTGATTAGCTTGATTGATTACGTAATTGTTTAACAAATTCATCTGATCTTGCATAAAGAATGTTGGTGAAGTTGCTTCAGATTTATATAATCGTTTCAATTCCTTTGTTGGTATAAACGAATCGTCTTCTCTACTCTTGTAATAAAGTGAATTGATATCTGATTTACCAGTTTCAAATATGAACTCAATTACCTTCTGATACTCCTGATTCTTGAACATATAAGGCTTTAGTTTGAAATCAACTAATAATTTAGGGTTAGTAATCAAATTAGATATAACAGATTCTTCAGTTGTTAATTGGTCAATATTCATCATCATCTGCACTCCATTCAGCTAACATTCGCTTACCTCTTTCTTGTAACTCATGCCATTTATTTGCGTATTCTGTATCATGTTTCAGTTTCCATTCGTGTGTTTCTTCTAGTGGTACTTCCTTGTCTTCAATCTCTCTAGGTTTATAAGCAATTACATCAGCTATATTAGGTTTGTATTTACTGCTTCTAATATATTGTCTTGCTCTTTTAAGAGTTGGTTCATAATCTCCACTTTTAGTTAATGTGTTAACCCATAAATCTAATGTTGGTTCGTTTACTTCATCATTTAGTTTCATGTTGTAAGCTATATCTAATTCATTAATAATCAAAGCAGCTTCTTTAGGTGTCATAGACATTAGTTGTTACCTCCAATCAGATCATCTAATTTTCCACGTCTCTTTGTTTCTTGAGGAAATTCTTGATTTAAATACTTATCAAAGTTAGATGATTTAAATAATGTTTCTGGTCTTAAATACATATTCATTTCAGAATTATTAAGCCATTCATCAACCTTTACATCTATAACTTTTATAAAGTCCTCTAATTTATAATCTTCGTTATATCTAGCTTTTATTAACCTTTGATTACCAGATGCTTTATAACTGTATTTCTTACCAGTTTTATTATTTAAATGTTCTATAATTTTTTTATAGGGTATTTTTTCTTTCTTCTCTTCTTTATCTTCTCTATTCTCTTCTTCTCTATTCTTCTCTGTTGCGTTACGTAACGTTACATCATCGTTACATGTCTCTAAACGCTTTTGTTCTCTATGTTTACGAACTCTTTCTCGTGTTTGTAATCTAATCTTATCCATACCTTCTACATTCTGATGTTTCTTCCAGTTAGATATTTTGATTACACCTTGTGTTTGTTCTATCATTCCTAATTTTTCAAACGTCTGTAATGCTAATCTCACTGAATTAAGAGGTCTATTGAATTCGTTCGCTAACATTTCTTCGTTATACGGTAAATTCTCGCTTAACATGATGAAGCCCTGTTCGTTATACTTTCCTGCAAGTGTGAGTAACTTAACCCAAATTGTTATGATCGTATCTCTTTCTGGTAAAGCTTCGATATATTTAATCTTGCTATCATCAAACATACCTACTTTTATTTTTATCCATTGAATTTCTGCCATCACTTGCCACCTCGCTTACTACTGATTAAGACATTCAATTGCTTAATCATCGGGTTAATTTGTGCCTCCGTTACTGCGTCGTAATCGCTAATTTTTAACCATTGCATAACTTTTTGTTCAGTTGCATCATCGCCACCAATTTCTACTGCTTGCTTAACTTTGTCTTGCAAGTCTTTAATTTGTTCTGGTCTAGCTTTAGGTGACTCTGGCATATCTTCCCCGTTATAGATGTAGAGTCCTAAACCATGTAAGGCTGCTGCTTTAACGAAGCAACGTTTATGTGCTTTGTTAATATCAAATGTAGTAGCTGAACCTTTAGCTAATGATTTGTTTTTAAAATCTAATACAGGCAATAATTCAGTTTCAGTTTTACCTTTGATTGTTACGGATACTTGCACGAAATATCCTTCTGGTGTTGCTAGATATGGTACAAATACTTGTTCATTAGTTATATCTGGGTGTGGGAATGTGTGAATATCAACTTTATAATCTGGATCAATTGATTTAAGTTGTTGATGCGCCCATGACCATGAAAGATAACTAAGTCCATTCTTCTTTTCTATGTGTTCATTTACATTCAACTTGTTCAGTTGATTAAATAATGTCTCACTCAATTTCTATTTCCTCCTCTATGTCTATATCGACGTGTACGTGCTTTATAATGCTATGGTTTGTTAAGTCGATAGATAAGTCCTCTAAGCCTGTAAACGCTCGTGCATCGCCTTTATATGTCGAATATTTGATGGTTGGAACGTTGCTTGTTGGTTTGTTTGTCACCCATAAATATTTGTCTTTATCTTTGATTAGATATGTGATGGTCTCTTTACGCGTTTCACTCATTTTCAATCAACCTTTCGCCAGCTATGACATCTTTCATATGCTCGAATCTTGCCATGATATCTTCATTATCTAGCCAATGGTATATATTCAAAATTTTGCAATTTGATTTATACCTATCATCTAAATGAATGAGAGTAATACCTAGTTCTCCACCATCGTAATTTCTAATCTCCAAATTTATTTCTAAGTCTGAATGCGCAACTTTTATAAGTAGATCAGATGCTAAATTTACTAATCTTGTTTTATCCATACTTGACGTCCTCCTATATTTAGTTGTATTGTTTAGTTGTATATTTTTCTAACACTCGAACCCTAGTTGGCGCTACGGTTCTTTTTTTCGTCCTCTTTTACTAGATCCCATGCTTCGAATAACAGAACTGTTAGTAACCAGAATAGGAACGAATGTTCAAACGGTGTTACACTGAATGCTGCAATGATGAAGAATTCTAATACTAGAAACATTGTTAATGTGACGTATTTCATTTCTTATGCCTCCTTGTATTCCAGATTAGTAACACTTGCTCGATGATTTCTTTATCCGTTACGACAAAACCTTTTGTTTCAAATGGTGTTCCGTCTTTTCGAAAACATTCAACTTTGTAATCTTTCATGGTAATCACTCCTTATATTTAAATTTGTGATGTTATAAATTGAGAACTTTCCACTCTTCAAAACTCGTTACATTATTTTCTTTATAACTTCCATTTAATATTTGAATTTGCTTTTCTATTTCTTTTGCATCTTTAACTACTTTTTGACATTCAGTAATTATTTTGTTTTCAACAACAGTAAGACCTGCAAAAACTCCTTTTTCTTCATCTTCTTTAAATAGATCAGTAAACAATTTATGAGTGCTATCTATTTTTTCTAAAGATTTATTGTATGCACGTATTTCTCCATGCAATATTTTGAGATCTAATAAAAGGTCCATAACTTTGTTAGCATCTTCTTTATTCATTCCATACACTCCTTATATTTAATTTTGTTTTTCAATCTTTGGTAATATTCCGTTTTCTTTCAGTAAGTAATACAGGAAAATGCGCCCTTTTTGCGTCCATTTCGTGTGCAAACTAAAATCCTCTGTACCGTCTTTTTTGACATATCTATGTGGTTCAGAATGCGTATAACCTTTGTCGTGATACTTTGCATACAATAACCACTGTCCAGACTGTTTGAATTGAACTTTTAAATCATGTAAGATTTTGTTTAAAGCTTGAGCCGACATACCATAATCTTTAGCAATAGCATTTACGGTAATAAGTTTTTTGCTTTTAAGTATTTGGTCGTAGTAGTCAGCTTTAGGTTTCAATTCGCCTACTTGTTGTTGAAGTAACATTCTTCGCTCTTTCTCTTTCTTAAATTCAGTCAATACTGTGATAATGTAATCTGGGTTTTGAATTGTTTATTCAATAACATTGTCAGTTGCATATATACCGTGTTTTCGTATTGCTGGTAGAACTTCTGATGTAACCCAACGTTTAAATCTTTTTGCTGAATCTAATTTCGATGAAAAGATTAAACTGTATAATCCTGATTCGTTGATGATAGTTACATTTTGATTTCCACCAGGTGTCCCTATTTTAGTGACCCCTTTATCTTCAATATCTACATGTTGTTTAATAGCATTAGCTGTTTTTGAATAACCTAAAATTTCTGCTACATCCTTACCTACAAAGTATGGTTCTTCATCTACTGTTAATGTTCTTACTGGTAAATCTTCAAAATTAAAAATTTGTAATTCTTGCATTCTGTTTCCTCCTGTTCTCTTATCAGCACCCACATACAACATTTAGTTATCGCAATGACCATTTAATGTATTTTGGTGTGGCTCGTATCATCGCCGACTCTCGCTCGTAAATGCTCTATGTGAGTGCTGAATTTCATTTTACGGTTTAACCGTTATTCTTAGGTAAAAAAATAATCTCATCATAAGTGACATTAAATTCTTTCTCAATTCTTTCGATCTGTGGAACGTTCGGGAACGTTTTTGCTTTCTCCCAATTGTGCCAAACATCTGCTGAAACCCCTACTTTTTCGCCTGCTTGTGCTTGAGTTAATTCAAACTTAGCTCTCAACATTTTTAAAGTGTAGGGTTCACGTCTTAGTTGAATATCTTGCATGTTTTCACCCCGTTTCTTTTTTCTAACTGACTCAATCTTACTACGGTAAAAACGTAATGTCAACGGTTAAAACATAATTTATTTTTAATACTTGTAAATATTACGGATAAAACGTATAATGAATTTGTAGACATTATATAGAAGGGAATGGTAAATATGTTGGGTAACAAAGAAGTGATGGCTAAAAATATTTCTAAATATATGAAAGAGAAAAACGTCGACAGAACTAAATTATCTAATGATTTAAAATTAAAATATACAACTGTCTCAGATTGGATAAACGCTAAAACATACCCACGTATAGATAAAATAGAATTACTTGCTAATTACTTCGGCGTTTCTAAAGCTGATTTAGTTGAAGAAGAAACTTACAAACCAACTACGATTGCAGCACATCTTGATGGCGAAGTAAGCGACCTAGACGAAGATGAAATGCAAAAAGTATTAGAATACGTGAGGTTTTTGAAATCACAACAAGGGAAATAGCATCACTTCGGTGGTGCTTAATATAAATATAAAATAGAGGAGAATCTGGAATGCATGAAGATTTAAAAAAATTTAACAGCATGAATAATTTTAAAGGGGACAAGGAGGAGAAATGGTACAGTAAAAGCTGGGTTGTAATATTATCACTGATATTTATTTATCCAGTGGGTTTAGCTTTAATGTGGGCTTTTGATAAATGGAAGTTATGGTTAAGAATAGTAATAACTGCTTTCTTTTTAATTGTTTATTTTGCTAGTTTTGGAGGTAATTCTGAAACTGAAACAGTATATAAAGAAAGTGATGACACTAAAGATTTAAAAGAAGAATTGAAAATAGTTAAAGCTGAAAACAAAGATTTAAAAAGTAATATAGAAGAAATTGAAAATAAAAACCAAGATAAAACTGAAGAAGCTACTGATGAAAAAACTACAGAAGAACCATCGACTGAAGAAGCCACTACAGAAGAAGTAGAAACTGAAGAAAAAGAATCAAAATCAGAAGATAATCCTTCTAGAGAATATAAAAATGCGTTAAATAGCGCTAAAAATTATCAAGAAATTTTACCTATGTCAAAAGCTGGTTTATTCGACCAATTAACATCAAGCGCAGGTGACAATTATCCCGAAGATGCTGCTCAATATGCTATAGATAACTTAAAAGCAGACTATAAAGAAAATGCTTTAAAAGCCGCTGAAAATTACCAAGACATTATGCCTATGTCTGATAGTGAATTGTTTGACCAGTTAACTTCTGATGCTGGAGATAAATATACAAATGAAGAAGCACAATACGCTATAGATAATTTAGATTGATGATACACCTCACCTAACAAGTGAGGTTTTATTGTAAGGAGGAATAAATTTGAAAACTGCATTGTATTTAAGAGTATCCACGCAAGAACAAGCGACTACTGGATATAGCATAACAGGTCAAGAGGATAAACTACGAGCCTATGCTAAGGCTAAAGGGTTCGGTAATATTAAAGTATTTACAGATGCTGGATATAGTGGTTCTAATACTAAAAGACCAGCACTGGAGTTGTTAATCAAAGAAGTTGAACAGGGAAAAATATCTAACATATTGATTTATAAGTTAGATAGATTGAGTAGATCGCAAAAAGATACACTGTACCTAATCGAAGAAAAGTTTTTGAAGAATGATGTACCACTTATTAGCTTATCGGAATCATTTGATACATCTACCCCATTCGGTCGAGCAATGGTCGGTATGCTATCTGTATTCGCTCAATTAGAGCGTGAGAACATCAAAGAACGTATGATAATGGGTAGAGAACAAAGACTTAAAAAAGGTTTATGGCATGGCGCTGGTGGTGGCTCTGGTAGGGTAGCAGGATATGATTATAAAGACGGTAAACTTGTTATTAACGAATATGAGGCATTGTTTGTTAGACGTATGTTTCAATTGTATGTAGAAGGCGAAGGCTATTTCAATATATATAAAAAGTTGAGTAAGGAAATGCCAGGTGTTATCAAAGAGCCTAGCAACATTAGCAAGTTACTGAAAAACCCAGTTTATATCGGCATGATAGATTACAATGGAGAAATATATAAAGGCATACACGAGTCTATCATAGACGAGCATACATTTAATACTGTACAAAAGTTAAGGCAAACACGAACGGTTAATAGGGACATGAGCATAACACGTTACCTATTACCTAAATTATTAAAGTGTGGTTACTGTGGCGAGAATATGATTGGTAAGACGGGATCAAAGAAAAAAGACGGGACTTACTACACTTATTATTGCTGCTATTCTAAAGAGATTAAGCGAAGAAAAAAACATGTTGATAGTAACTTCAGTCTTGAATGTGAGTCAGTCTATCACACTGCACAATTAGTTGAAGATAAAGTGATTAATGAAGTAATGAATTTAGATTCAACGAAGATTATACGTGACTATGAAACGAAAAATGACGACCATATCATATACGAAAAGCAAATTAAGGATATAGACGCTAAGATTGAAAAGTTGATGAATTTATATATTGATAGCAATATAGATAAAAAGACATTAGATATTAAGCATAAAGAATTAGAAGATGAAAAACATCTTATTAAAAAAACAATGCGTGATTCTAAAGTGGATGTTAATAAAGAGGTTGTATTAAAGCACCTAAGTAATTTCAAAGATATTGACTGGGTAGATGACCGTGAAGCACTGAAGAACTCGCTACACATACTGATTAAAGACATACGCATATATAATGATTCAATGAAGGTAAACTTTAATATCTAATATGTAGTAACAGGACTAACTATTCGTTTGATCGATTCCCATAAATATTTGTCCATTTATTTTAAATATAGAATGTTGAACAGTCCCAGGTTCACCAGGTCCCTCTTCACCATATTTAACCATTGTTAAAATTTCACTATCTTTAAAAATAGACGTATAAAAATTAATCGCTTCTTCAGCTTCACCGTTAAACATTAAAAATGTCGTGATTTTTGGTATCATTGAATAAACACTCCATCAACAGATTTTAATCATTTTTTAAATCGTATATAATTTAGTATAATCTTATTAAGCGTTAAAGACAAAGGAGAGATTTTATGTCACTTTCATTATTGTTACCGATCGTTATTATGTTAGCCATTATTATTGTCGGATATATATTTATTAAACTATTTATGGATTAAAATACAACATAAAGCAATGCTTGGATCAACATCCAAGCATTGCTTTTTTAATTTTATTTCAATTATTTAGTTGCTACTAAATCTATACCAAATAACCACGGAACCATGAACCATACAAATCCGACGATAATTACACAGCTGATTAAGTTTAACCAAAATCCGGCTGTCGCCATTTCTCGAATTGTTACTTTGTCTGTACCAAATACAATCGCATTTGGTGGTGTTCCGACTGGTAACATAAATGCACAGTTTGCAGCCATTGCTGCTGGAATCATTAATGCTAGTGGATGTACATGAATACCAACTGCTATTGTAGCTAAAATTGGTAAGATCATTGTAGCTGTTGCAGTATTAGATGTAATTTCAGTTAAGAATAATACGAACAGCGTAACAATTCCTATAATTAAGATGATATTGACGCCATCTAACCCTGAAATTTGTTTACCCATCCAATTATCTAATCCACTTTCTGTAATGGCAGAAGCTACTGCTAAACCACCACCAAATAGCAATAAAATGCCCCACGGTAAATCTTTAGCAATTGACCAATCAAGAATTCTAGCAAATTTGCGTCTTGCTGGAATTAAGAATAGAATAACTGCTACGAACATTGAAATTGTGCCATCTTTAACTAATTCTGTAAAAGGTAATTGTGCTAATAAGAATTCTCTAGATACCCATAAAAATGCAGCTAAACAGAATAATGTGAATACAACTTTTTCTTCATAAGTCGTCTTACCTAAAGCATCTAATTCTCTCGTAATGATTGCTTTTCCACCTGGTAATTCTTTCATGTCATGTTTAAATATTACGAAATTTAAATATGCCCAAGTTATCGCGAGTATGATAATGACTGTAGGCACACCCATAACCATCCATTGACCGAATCCAATTTCTTCTCCAAAAATCTTTTCGTATTGACCTTTCAAAATAATTAATGGAGGTGTCCCAATTAAAGTACCCAATCCTCCGATTGTACCTGCATAACCAATACCAAGTACGAGTGATTTTTCAAATTGTGATAAGTTGTGATTGTCATTGCCTTCAGCTGTTAATTCATTCGCTTCTTTAATAATTGCCATACCGATTGGAATCATGATCATTACGGCTGCTGTGTTTGAAACAAACATCGATAAAGCACCCGTTGCAATCATAAATCCTAATAAAATTCTACCTGTACTCGTACCAATACTTTTAATAATGACGAGTGCAATTCTTGTATGTAAATTCCATCTTTCCATCGCAACTGCAATAATGAAACCACCTAAGAATAGGAATACAATATCATCTCCATATGCACTTGAAACTGTCGCGCTATCCATAATTCCGCCTAACGGGAAAAGGAATAAAGGCATTAAACTTGTTGCTGGAATTGGTATAGCTTCAGTAATCCACCATACGGCAATCCATAAAGTGGCAGCCATAACGTAGACACCATTTTGACTCAGTCCATCTGCTTTGAAAAATAATAACACAACTAAAAATAGTAATGGACCTAATATTAATCCGATAAGTTGTGCGGTATTGTAAGCTTTCAATTCAGGATCTGGTTTATTTTGATTTTTTAATGCATCCGTTGAAAAGAACTTTAACATTTCTTTCGTACGTCCACTTTCTTTCCAAAGTTGATTCGTAAACTTATTATCACGTTTATTCATACATTTCGCCCCCTTTAAAAGTGTATACGTTTACATTTTAACAAACGTCATTCTTAATTCATACAATTTTCTGAATATTCATGCTTAAAAAATAAAAACCACTAAAAAATTGATACCAATCTTTTAGTAGTTTTTTTCTTAATGTCTTATTAATCATCAAAGAATCCTTTTGCTTCTAATTCTTTTTTGATACTTTTGAATATATTTTTGTCGCCTAAATCATACCTTCTCTGTCTATTCACGTTTGTGTTATTCGAATAACCGGTACGTTCGTACATATTTTCGTCTCTTACTTCATAGTGATTAAAGTCAGGTTTCGCATTAGAATCTTTTTTAAGAAAATCATTAATATGTCCCCATTTTTTTATCTGCTCTTGTTCTTCTGCAGCAGATAATTTATGTTGGCTTTCCATAAAGACCCCCCTTATCTTGACTTTATTATAAAGTATCTTTCCAAGCTTTTAAAGTTTTTATATCTTTATTTTCGATATAACCTTCTTTTTCAGCTACTGAAATCAACTCATCATAATTAGACAAAGTATAGAATGGAACATCGATTGCTTTGAAAGCTTCTTCTGCTTTGTTAATACCATATGTAAAGATTGCAAATACCCCTAATACTTCCGCGCCATCTTCAATTAAAGCTTCAACAGCGTTAATTGATGAACCACCTGTTGATATTAAATCTTCAATTACAACTACTTTTTTCCCTTTGCTTAAAGCACCTTCGATTTGATTCCCTTTACCATGACCTTTGCTTTTAGATCTTACATAGCTCATCGGTAATTTTAGTTGATCCGCAACAAATGCTGCATGCGGAATACCTGCTGTTGCCGTACCAGAAATAATTTCAGCGTCTTGAGCGTGTTCTTTGATCAATTCAATTAAACCTTGATAAATATTTTCTCTAATTTCAGGATATGCTAATGTCACTCTATTATCACAATAAATCGGTGATTTTATGCCTGAACTCCATGTATATGGATCGTCAGGTGAAAGTGTTACAGCTTTAATTTCTAATAATGATTGTGCGATATTTTGAGTCATATGAATTATCCTTCCCATCTTTGTAATATTTCGTGATATCTTGCTACTGGATCTTCATGTTGCGTAATTGAACGACCTACTACTATATGTGTTGAGCCTAATTTTTTAGCGTCTTCTGGTGTTGTCACACGTTGTTGATCATGTGTCTTATCAGATTCTAAACGTATACCTGGTGTTACTTTCAAGAAAGTTTCACCGATATGTTCTTGAATTAAAGTAGATTCTAATGGTGAACAAACGACACCATCAAGTCCTGATTCATGTGCCATTTTTGCATAGTGCACGACTGATTCATTGATGGATGATTGAATATTTTGTTCATCTTTCATTTGTTGTTCTGTAGTAGAAGTTAACTGAGTTACAGCTATTAACTTAGCATTAGGATTTGTCTCACGTAATCCTTCAAGTCCAGCAGCCATCATGTTTTTACCACCTGCTGCATGCACATTGATTAAGTCGATATTGAGTTTACCTAATCCTTTTAATGCGCCTTTAACAGTGTTTGGAATGTCATGTAACTTTAAATCTAAAAAGATATCATGACCTCTTTCTTTAATTCGGTTGATCGTTTCAGGACCATTTTGCAAATAAAGTTCCATACCCACTTTTACAAATAGGGGTTCATTAAATAAATCTAAAAATTGATCAACTTCCTCTAGAGTTGCAAAGTCTAATGCAATTATTGGTGTATTCTTCATGTTATTTGACAACTCCTTGTTGGTTATAAGTTCTACCTTTAAGTTCTGTAATATGTTCAACGCCTAATTTATCGAGTAATGTAGGTAATTCATCAATAATATCTTTACAAACTGTTGGATTTTCAAAGTTTGCTGTTCCAACTGCTACTGCATCAGCACCAACTGAAATGAAATCAATGACATCTTGAGCCGTTCTCACGCCACCCATTGCGATAATTGGAATATCAACATGTTGACTGACTTCATATACCATTCTTAATGCAACTGGCTTGATTGCTGGACCACTTAGTCCGCCTATAACATTGCTTATGATTGGTTTTCCAGTCTTCGCATCAATTCTTAATCCTACTAAAGTGTTGATCATCGTAATACCGTCTGCGTATTCTGCAATAGCTTTCGCCATTTCTACAATGTTTGTTACATTAGGAGATAACTTTACATATACTGGCACTTCTGAAACAGCTTTTACTTTTCTCGTCAGTTCTTTAGCCACTTCAGGTACTGTACCGAATTGAATCCCACCTTCTTTAACATTTGGACAAGAAATATTCAATTCTAGTGCATGAACATTTGATGCTTGTGAAATATGTTTGGCGACGTAAACATATTCTTCTTCAGTCGAACCTGCAACATTAGCAATAATGGGTACATCATATTGTTCAAGGTATTTCAATTCATGTTCCATAATATGGTGAACACCAGGATTTTGAAGGCCAATCGCATTAATCATACCGCTTGCTGTTTCAGCGACACGTGGCGCTTCATTACCGTATCTTGCAAATTGAGTTGCAGCTTTAATCATGATTGCGCCAAGTTCTGATAAATCATAAAACTGACTGAATTCTTTTCCGAAAGCAAAGCATCCACTTGCTGGCATGATTGGATTTTTCAAATTTAACCCTGGTAGCGAAATATTTAATCGACTCATATGATGACAGCTCCTTTTTCAAATACGGGACCGTCTGTACAAACTTTGACATAACCCGCTTCATTATCAGTATGGCAAACACATGCATAGCAAGCACCGATGCCACAACCCATACGTTCTTCGAGTGAAATATAACCTTTCACATCACTTAATTGAAGTGTTAAAGCTTTCAACATTGCTTTTGGTCCACAGCTGTAAAAAATATCGAAGGGTGTGTCTAAATTTTCAATAACAGTTGTAACAAATCCTTTAGTACCAAGTGTTCCATCTGCAGTTGCAACATACGTATCACCTAGCGCACTAAATTCGTCTATATAAAATGCATCTTTAGCACTTTGAAAACCTAATACGTGAATCGTCTTGATGCCTCTAGCATTGAGTTGTTTCGACAATTCGTACATAGGTGGCACGCCAATACCACCTCCGACTAATAAGGCAGTATTTTGCGCTTCATCAACTGGGAATCCGTTCCCTAAAGGTGCAATTACATCTATTGGATCACCTTGTTTTAGTTGTGAAATCAATTCTGTACCGTGTCCTTCTCTTCTAAAAAGCATTGTAAATGTGTCTTCTTCACGGTTCACTTCACAAATTGAAATTGGTCTTCTCAACATATGTTCAGTTCCTGTACCAGCTTTAATATGAACAAACTGTCCAGGTTTTTTCATATTTTTCGTAAGATTTCCACGTACTTTTAATTCAAAAATTGCGTCTGCTATTTGATTATTTGATACAACTGTCATTATCTCGGACATTATAATCCCCCCACTACATTTGTTCAGTTCTAAATGTCATACTTTCCACTACATCTGCTAAAGCATTTGCCGTATCAAGTGATGTTAAACATGGTATACCATTTTCTACAGATTCACGTCTAATTTGGAATCCATCTCTTTCATATACTTTACCTTTTGTCATTGTGTTGACCACAAGTTGTACTTCACCTTTTTGTATTACAGATAGCAAATCATGTTCGCCGCCTATTTTACCAACCGTATACACTGGGATGTCATGTTCGTTAAAGTATTGTGCCGTACCTTCAGTTGCAAAAATTCTATAACCAATCTCATGAAATCTCTTAGCGATTGTTAATGCTTCACCTTTATCTTTATCACTTACAGTGAATAATGCTGTACCTTGATCTTGTACTTTTAAACCACTTGCTGTTAAACCTTTATACAATGCTTTTTCTAACGTACTGTCTTTACCCATTACTTCACCTGTCGATTTCATTTCAGGTCCTAATGTGATATCAACATTTTTAAGTTTATTAAAGCTGAATACTGGTGCTTTAACATATACACCTTCTTTATATGGCGCTAAACCACTTTCATATCCTTGTTCTTTCAAAGTGATGCCTGCAATTGCTTTAGTAGCAATCTTCGCCATTGGAATTTCAGTAATTTTACTTAAGAATGGTACAGTACGACTTGCTCTTGGGTTAACTTCAAGTACAAATACTTCTCCTTTAGAAAGTACAAACTGAATATTGATAAGTCCTACTATGTTTAAGCCTTTTGCCAATTTCGTTGTGTAGTCGACTAATAAATTAATTTCTTCATCCGTTAAAGTTTGAGGTGGATAAACCGCAATTGAATCACCTGAATGGACACCCGCTCTTTCAATGTGTTCCATAATACCTGGAATGACAACCGTTTCACCATCTGAAATTGCGTCTACTTCAATTTCTTTACCTGTTAAATAACGGTCAATTAGTACTGGATGCTCTGGGCTTGCTTTAACTGCTTGTTCCATATAATTTCTCAATTCAGGTTCAGCGTATACAATCTCCATCGCTCTACCACCAAGTACGTATGAAGGTCTCACAACTACTGGATAACCAATTTCATTTGCGTTATCTATCGCTTCTTGTACTGAAGTGGCTGTTTTACCTAATGGTTGTGGTACATCAATTTTTTGTAATAAAGCTTCAAATTCTTTTCTATCTTCAGCTCTGTTAAGATCTTCAAGCGTCGTACCTAATATTTGAATACCTTTTTGTGAAATTTTATCTGCTAAATTGATTGCTGTTTGTCCACCAAATTGAACGACTACGCCTTTAGGTTGTTCGTGATTAATGATACTCATCACATCTTCTTCAGTCAGTGGCTCAAAGTATAACTTGTCAGATATTGAGAAGTCTGTTGAAACTGTTTCAGGGTTGTTGTTAATAATAATTGCTTCATAACCCGCTTCTTGTATAGCCCATACAGCATGTACAGTAGCGTAATCAAATTCCACACCTTGTCCAATTCTAATTGGACCTGATCCGAGTACGATGATTTTTTCTTTTTCAGTGACTATAGATTCATTTTCTTCTTCATAAGTACCATAGAAATATGGAGTTTCTGATTCGAATTCTGCAGCACATGTATCTACTGTTTTGTAAACTGGGTTAATACCATGTTCTTGTCTTAAATCATATATGTCTCGTTCTGATTGTTCCCATCTATGTGCAATGACTTTATCACTAAAGCCGTATTGTTTCGCCCATAATAATGCGTCTAAATCGCCTTTTTTCTCTTTTAAATCGTGCTCAATATCGATGATGTGTTTGAATTTATTCAAGAAGAAGTAATCAATTTGTGTTAATTCATGTATTCTCTCAAGTGATGTACCGCGTCTAATGGCTTCACCAATAAAGAATAATCTTTCATCATCTTGTGCTTTAATTCTCTCTTCAATGAAATCTAGTTCAAATTCATCGCCATTTGGTAAACCTAAATGATGCACACCATATTCTAACGAACGAATCGCTTTTAATAATGATTCTTCATATGTTCTACCAATTGCCATGACTTCCCCAGTTGCTTTCATTTGTGTTCCTAGATGACGTTCGCCTTTTTCGAATTTATCAAAAGGAAATCTCGGTATTTTAGAAACAACATAGTCTAGTGCTGGTTCAAATGCTGCATAAGATGTGCCCGTTACAGGGTTTAACATTTCATCTAAAGTCATACCGATTGCTATTTTGGCAGCTAACTTCGCAATTGGATAACCCGTTGCTTTTGAAGCTAATGCTGACGATCTTGATACACGAGGATTAACTTCTATTATGTAGTAATCTAGTGATTTTGGATCAAGTGCTAATTGTACGTTACATCCGCCTTCAATTTTTAAAGCACGAATAATTTTAAGTGATACATCTCTTAACATTTGATATTCAACGTCTGATAATGTTTGACTTGGTGCAACTACGATTGAGTCACCTGTATGAATACCTACTGGATCGATGTTCTCCATGTTACAAACTACGATGGCATTATCATTCTTGTCTCTCATCACTTCGTATTCAATTTCTTTGTAACCTGCGATGGATTTTTCTAGTAAACATTGTGTTACTGGGCTGTATTTCAAGCCATTTTGAACAACTTCTCTTAGTTCTTTTTCATCGTGACAAATTCCGCCACCAGTACCACCCATTGTAAATGCAGGTCGCACGATTAGCGGGTAACCAATTTCGTTCGCAAAATTTAAAGCACCTTCAATATCATTCACGATATCACTTTCAGGTACTGGTTCATTTAATTCATTCATAAGTGTACGGAATAAATCTCTATCTTCAGCTTGTTCGATTGAAGATAGTTGTGTACCTAATAAACGTACGTTATTTTCTTCTAATACACCATTTTCGTGTAATTCAATTGCCATGTTCAAACCAGTTTGTCCACCTAAAGTTGGTAACAATGCGTCTGGTTGTTCTTTACGAATAATGCGACTCACAAAGTCTAAAGTTAAAGGTTCAATATATACTGTATCTGCTATTTCAGTGTCCGTCATAATTGTTGCTGGATTAGAGTTTACAAGTATTACGCGGTAACCTTCTTCTTTTAGTGCTAAGCATGCTTGAGTGCCTGCATAATCAAATTCTGCAGCTTGACCTATAATGATTGGGCCAGAACCAATTACTAAGATGGATTTTATATCAGTTTGTTTAGGCATTGATTGTACGCTCCTTTGCTTTATGTAATTTAATCATTTCAATAAATTCATCGAATAAATAGTTTGAGTCGTGCGGTCCAGGTGATGCTTCTGGGTGATATTGTACTGAAAATGCTGGATATTTTTTATGTCTTAATCCTTCAATTGATTTATCATTTAATGCGATATGCGTCACTTCTAAATCAGTTTGTGCAATAGACGCTTCATCAATTGCATAACCATGGTTTTGACTTGTTAAATCTACTTTTCCAGTTTGTAAATTTTGTACTGGATGATTGGCACCTCTATGACCAAATTTCATCTTATAAGACGTTGCACCTTGAGATAATGCAAACAATTGATGTCCTAAACAAATGCCGAAGAATGGTATTTTGCCGACTAATTGTTTAATTGTTTGAATGGTTTCTTGCACACTTTCAGGATTTCCTGGTCCATTTGAAACCATTATGCCATCTGGTGAGATATTCAGTATTTCTTCATATGATGTTTGATATGGTACGACTGTTACATCACAGCCTCTTCTATTAAGTTCTCTCACGATATTTTCTTTTTTACCGTAATCAATTAATACAACTTTATAGCCATCACCTGTTGAAATGTATGGTCTAACTGATGAAACTTGTTCAACTTCGTCCGTTCTTAACGATTCAGTATTTAAGCGCTGAACAAGACTTTCTATTTCATCAGCATTATCAGTAAATCCAGCTTTAAGGACACCGAACTTTCTAATTTTACGTGTTAAACTTCTTGTATCAACACCTGAAATACCTGGTATATGATAGAATTTTAACGTTTCATCTAAAGACTTACTTGATCTAAAGTTACTTGGGTAATCACACGCTTCTCTCACAACAACACCATTTAAAGTAGGTGTTAATGATTCAAAGTCATCTCTGTTTATCCCGTAGTTACCAATGAGTGGGTAAGTAAATGTAATAATTTGTCCAGTATATGATGGATCGGAAATTGTTTCTTGATAACCTGTCATTGCTGTATTAAAAACAATTTCACCAACTGTTAAATCATCTGAACCTAATGCATAACCTTTATATGTTGTACCATCTTCTAATACTAAGTATCTTTTATTTTCCATCTTATACTTCCTCCTTGAAGACGACTTCTCCATCACAAATTGTTAAAATTGGATATCCTGAAACGACTTCTCCTATAAATGGTGTATTTGTACTCTTAGAAGCAAATTCTTCTGCTCGTATCGGTCTTTCTGTTTCCAAGTCTATGATAGTTAAGTCAGCGTAGCTTCCTTCTTCTAATCGACCATAAGGTAAGTTAAATGTTTCACTTGGTTTCGTTGTTAAAAATGCAACAAGTTGTTCTAATGTGAATTTACCTGTTTTCACAAAGTGTGTGTATAATAATTGGAATGCTGTTTCACTGCCTACAATTCCGAAAGGTGCATCAACCATTGACACTTCTTTTTCTTCTTTAGCATGTGGTGCATGATCTGTTGCGATACAGTCAATTGTTCCATCTAATAATCCTTCGATTAAAGCATCTCTATCTTCTTTCGCTCTTAAAGGTGGATTCATTTTGTAAATCGCATCGTCACCTGGTACGTCATCTTCTGTAAGTAATAAGTGATGAGGTGTAACTTCTGCAGTTACTTTAATACCTGCTTTTTTAGCATCTCTTATAACACGTACACTTTCTTTAGTAGACACGTGACACACATGGTAATGACAATTTGCTGCTTCAGCTAACAACACGTCTCTAGCAATTTGTACCGCTTCACAAATTGAAGGAATACCTGGAATGCCAAGTTCTTCACTTCGTTTACCTTCATGCATCGCACCACCATAAATTAATGAATTATCTTCACAGTGTGCTACGATTGCTTTATCGATTTTAGCCGCTTCTTGCATCGCCTCGTACATCATTGAAGCTGTTTGAACACCTACACCATCATCAGTAAATTGGAACATGCCTCTATCTTTTAATGCTTTGAAATCAACATGTTCTTTACCAGCTTGTCTTACTGTAATGGATGCATAAGGTAATACTCTTACCACTGCATGCTCATCAATAATTTTGTGAAGACGATCTAAATGTTCAACTGAATCTGGGACAGGCTTTGTATTAGGCATTGGACATACAGTTGTAAATCC
>OMJG01000168.1_pt1 | contig 49849 bp, 52 predicted proteins | sample 1646431 | NCBI WGS metagenome assembly OMJG01 (sample SAMN03771674, study PRJEB25209) | food metagenome | isolation source: Cotija cheese | place: Mexico:Jalisco,Michoacan | collected 2011-12-12 | reverse complement strand
AAAAAGCGCTTGTGCGCATGATATTTGTAAATCTATGTGTTTCCAGTCACTAAAAACTGGTAAGGAGTAATTTATGAAAAATAAAAGTAAAAAATGGTGGTTTTGGGTTCTAGCTGTTTTACTGTTTCCTTTCTTATGCCTTTATGGCATTTATCGTTTAGTTATAAATTATAGAACGACAGGTCGAAAAGTTTGGTTAGTCGGAGTTGTCCCACTTGCGTTAGTTTCATTGTTTGGATTTGTAGTTTATGCTGGAGCATTTAGTGGACCGAATTCGGATAATAAAACTGAAACAGCTATATCTAGCTATTCCTCTAGTTCTTCTAGCAGTTCAATATCCACAAGCACTAAGCCTGCGAAATCTGTAAGCAAAAGCAGTAGCACAAGCCCTTCCAATTCTAAAGTAGCTAAAAAAGTAGTTGCTAGTTCCTCAAGCAGTTCGTCTGTAGCTAGTACAACGGATATTTTAAACAAATTAAACGAGTACACTAACGCCAAGTCAGCAGGTCCTACTGGTAATTACTACTGGGAAAATGGTTCAGCAAGACTTTCAGGGTTTGATGCAATAAAAGCAGGAGAATATAACTTTAATGCTGATGATAAAGGGCGTTCGGGAGTAGCACGCGCAGTATTAACATACTCACAATATGAAGATTCAAAAGGTTCGAGACAAGGACAACCATTAGACCCTCCAGCTTGGCCGTCAAGCAACCCCAAAATCGCTATTACATTCACACTGACAGAAAGAACTTACCACGGTTATTTGTATAATAGAAGCCATTCAATTGCTGATAGCTTGCTAGGAGAGGGTTCTTATACATCTAAATATAATTTCACTACTGGTACACGTAGTCAAAACGTTGGAGCAAATCAAAATGGAGGGATGAGGTATGCGGAAGAATTAGCAGAAGATTTTTGGAAGGCTAATCCAAATACAAGCGCAACTATAAGCTATCAAACTACCCCTGTCTATAACGCCAATGAAACTATACCTCGTGGATCAATTGTAGACATCAAGTCTTCAGATAATACTCTAAATACTGAGGTAGTTATTATTAATAGCGCAGAGGGATTAGAAATTGACTATGCCTCTGGCACTCCTATTTCATCTACTAGTCAATCAGTACAGTCGGCAGCACCCAAACCAAGTTCATCAGAACCAATACAACAACAGGCTCCCGCAGTTACAGAACCCTCATCACAAGCAACAGCTAGTGATAATTCATATACAACAAATGGTGAATGGTCCGTAGCAGCTCCTGGTATGGTATTTGTTTCTAATAGCAAGAAGTATTACTCTTCAGTAACTAATCCTGGTAATTATCAATATATATCACAAGCAGAGGCGTCTAGTTTCGCAGAGCCAGCGCAAAGAGGGAATCAATACGCCAGACCATAATGAGCTAAAAAACATTTCACATTTCAATTAAATAAAATTAAATTTTTAAGGCACTAAAATGAATGATTAAAGGAAACAATCATGATTACAACCAAAGAAATAAAAAGTCGTTTCGAAAGGACTTATGGTGGAGCGTTTCAAGGTATAGATATTATTACTGACAAAGTTACTGGCGTTCAATATATAGTTGCTACAAAAGGTTCTGAAGGAGGAGGGATGTACCCTTTAATCGATAAAGACGGTAAACCATTGCTAGCTGATGTAGATAATCAAACTCCTTTCGATTAATTTTATGAAATCTATAAATATTAAAAAAATGCTCTTGGAAACTTTAAAATTCTTAACTATGAGGAACAAAACAGCGAGTATGAGGGCATGGTTATAATAACAAAATTGTACGTTCTCGGTTAGCCAAGAAAACACCTAAGAAAGCTGGATACTTTGTTGCATTTTGGGAAAAGGTCAGTCAAGGTGTTAATCAACCATTTTCAGAACTAGATAGTATAGAGGTGCTTGCGATTTTAATAGATGATGAAGATAAGCGCGGGATATTCTTAATTCCAAAAGACTTCGCTGTCAAAAATAAAATTTTATCTAATAAAAGTCAAAAAGGGAAAATGGCTATGAGGTTCTACCCATCTTGGTGTAAAAATTTAAACTCCACTGCGCAAAAGACTCAAAGCTGGCAACTTAACTATTTTAAAGAACGCTAAAGCATATATTTTTTAGGACCCAAAACAAAAAGCGCTTGAGCGCACGCGAAAGAGGAAAATAAAGTGGACAATATTACGAACGAATCAGATAACCTTATTCAAATTTTTAGTCATAACCCATTAGCACTTATCTCATGTATTATATTGGGCATTGGCCTTCTATTTACTTTTGCTAGTAGACAGTTTATTTTAGTTAGAGTGCTTTTAGGAAATGTAAGTTTTATTAAACAACGAATTCTTGGAGTTATTTTTGGAATAGTTGGTGCCTTATTACTTCTTTTTGCAACAGGTAACTTGAATCTTTAATAAAACAAATCACTTGCTCAGCTAATTTTATATAAATATATATCGGCAAAGAGACTTTGATTTGAGAAAAAGAGGTGTGAATATAGTACAACACTTTTTCATCTCGTGTTGTGTCTTGGAACGAAGCGGAAAGGAATGATTATAACAATGATAACAAAAAAAGAGATAAAAGATCGCTTTGAAAGAACTTCTGGAGGTATTTTAAGCGGTGTAGAAATAATTACTGATAAAAATACTGGCGTACAATATATGGTGGTTAATAAAGATTCTGACGGTTGTGGAATAACACCGTTGATAGACAAGAATGGCAAACCACTGTTAGCTAAACCAGATTCTGAATCGCATTTTGATTTATATTAGTATATAAACTCTAGATAAATTTTGGGATTATACCCTGATAAGTCAATTTCGTGCCAACATTTGCCAACAATTAGCAAGTGTACTTTCAGGTACGGTTGTTCAGTATGATACTGACAGTATGTAAATTTTGTATGTTGCTAGAATTTGCTGTGTATTTGTAACTACGGAGCTATAACATTTTTGTTTTGAATGGGTACACCTCAAAGTTACCCCTGACCGACGTGATGTCGGTATAGACTTTGTCTAGTGTTGATAACCTCCACAATTTTGAGGGCGTTAAAATCTTTACACCCTGAACCGCTGTCAGTTTGCTTACATTTTGCAAGTAACTGACAAGCTAAGTATTAACGAAGTGATTCTTCCCTCCGTTAATCGTCCCAACTTTCTGCCACAAGTGGCAAAAACGAAAATTTCGTTGTTGTTCTGATGTCGTTAGTATCTACATCAGGTCATAAAGGGGTCGTGATTCGCGACTTGCTAGGGAGGAACGAATCGTTACCCCCTTTTTTAGGGTCTCCAAAATCTCACTATATTATACAGAAAGAAGTTATATTATTTTATGGAAGTAAAATATAAAAACAAATCAGTCGAAGTATGGGAAATTAGTAAAACAAATGAACAACCTGATTGGGTTAAGCAAGCGTTTAAAGAGAATTATCTTTCTTGGTATGATGATAGATTAAAAATCCTTTTAACTGGTATAAATCCAACAGCTAAAAGAAATATTAAATTGGGAATAATGAACGGTATTTTGAGCGTTGGACAAGGCTTTGGTGGAACTTATGCAATGGGAAATATAGGCGATTTTTTAGATATAACAAACGGTAGGGTAATTTCTAAAAAATATTTTATTAAACACTACTACATTAAAATAGATGATGAGTAAAGTTTATTGGTTTCACTTTTTTCGGAAACCAATAATAGGATATGAACATTTTTGTACAAATCTCTATAGGTTCACTCTAAACGCATAACAGCCAATTTTGCCGACGTTAGCAATAATGAACAAGTAAATATTTCTTACTAGTTGGATTTAACCCATAAAATAAAACAAGCGTATTTTCACGCGAAAAAAATGGCTTAATAAAGCTGTTTATCAGATATTTTCTATCAAATCACTCGTATTTTCTAGCGTAAATGGTTTAATTCGGAAAATAAAAAAAGCGCCCTAGTTTGAAATAGGACGCTTAACGCAAAACTTCATGAAAAGTTTATGTTTGGAATAAATAGATTATACAACATATTCTATAATTTGTACATTAAAAAGCCACTCGAAAGAGTAGCTTAATACTTGAAAGTAATGACATCTCAAAATCATTATACTTTCATCTTACACTTTTTCGTATTCGGTTTCAAATTAAGAAATAGAGACATGGTTGTTACAAGTTTTATATGCAACTACCTGAGATCGCATTTTACGACTTTAGCCAATCGGTCGAAAATTCCGCCGATTAAATTGTTATGGGTTTGAGCCATAACAAAATGATAAAATCTAAGGTCGGTTTGACCGACTTTACTACAGACTATGGACTTACTCAAAAACGAGTGGCTCTGACCCACTTGTTTTTAATATCAATGGTTTCAGAGGACAGCGCACTTTTGCGCTCTCCTAAATCTGAGGAGTCCACACTTTTGTGTTCTCGACTTTCGGAAAAAAGAGAAAGTTCATATCTGTGAAAATGAAAGGTATGAATATATTTTTTAATTCATATCATCCGTGAAGGAGTATTTCAAACTCCCCAATATAATCAAAGTGGTTTATATCCACTATAAACTTAGAAAGAATTTACACCATGAAAAAAGACGACGTTATCAAACTATCAGACGGACAAATAGCCACAATTGTTACTGGCGACGAATCTACAACTTTGCAAAATTGTTATATTGTTCGGCTCGAAAATGAAGATATAAGAGTGGTCGACAGGAAAACTCTAACACTCGCGGAATCTTTAAAATAACATATCACGCGCGTGAATAACACCCAATACGTGCAAACCTGAATCACGTTAAAAGCTGAAAAAATATATAGGAGTATATTATGAACCCAAAAACTACCAACATCATCGTTTTTTCAATTATAGCTCTTGTCTTGCTATTTATTATTCCTCTAATTGCAGTTGTCGTGATTTATGCAGTCACAACTGGGATTGAATCTTCTGCTGGAACATTTGATTCTATCATCAGTTTAGGGAGTTATGAATTAGAAATTCTTTCTGAAGGTAAAATCTAATCTTGTTACCTTGTTACTTTGTTGTTACTCTTAATATAAAGAACGGTAACAGCTTAAAGCGTTGATATATATAGCTTTATAATACTTTGTTACTCTTGTTACCGTAAAATATACTATATCAGTTTAGAATTTTATAACTCTATAAACAAGTAAACCGGTTAACTAATTAATCGTATAAGCTCTAATAAAAATATTTCTCAATCCTCGTACATGCCTTGCCTGACATTAGTACAAAATGGAAAGGAAGAAATAACTATGAATATTAAAGAATATACAAAAAAAGACGGTACAAAGGTGTACCGGGCTAATGTTTATCTGGGGGTTGATTCTCTAACTGGTAAGCAAGTGAGAAAAGTTATAACGGCTAAATCTGAAAAGATGTGTAATACAAAAATAAGTAGAGCTATTAATGAGTTTGAAAAGAACGGCCAAACAGTCAGAAAAGTAAGTGTAGAAGATTTTAAAGATATTGCCATGCTGTGGTTTGATAGTTATAAGCTAGGGGTAAAACCTCGAACAGTTCAAATCATGCAGACACGCTTAAATAATTATGTTTTGCCAGCTCTTGGAGAGTATAGAATAGATAAAATAAATTCTATTATTCTTCAGCAAATTGTTAATCAATGGATGATTAATGCTAGTCAACCATTAAATGGGGCTTACCACAGACCAAAAGGAAAAGGCAAAGACTTCAAAATATACTTTAATATCGTTGAGCGTATTTTTAAGCATGCCTTATCTCTTGGGCTAGTTAAAGATAACCCTTGTGTTAATGTTATTGTACCAAAAGTAAGACTTGAAAGCACCGAAAAGAAAGTAAAACATCTTACAGCGGAGCAACTGAAAATATTTTTTGAGTATATTGGAGCACTACCCGAAGAGAAATATACTAATGAGCTGATGACTGGACTTTGTCGTTTGCTTGTTGCCTCCGGTTTGCGTATTGGGGAAGCTGTGGCCTTGTCATGGTCTGATATTGACTTTAAGACAGGTTCTGTGTCTGTCAGTAAAACAACGCTTAGAGCGGTCATACAATCAACCCCAAAGACTGACAAAAGTAATAGGATTGTTTTAATAGACAGCAAAGCAGTAGAAGTTTTGAAGCATTGGGAACTATTTCAAGCGAAATACTTCATGAGTATTGGAAAGGGAAAGCAAGAACTGGTATTTCCCAACCGAACAGGAGGGGTGTTGGACTATCAGACAATGAGGCCATTCTTAATAAAATGGTTGAGAGCCTGCCAGCTACCACAAGTTGGCTTTCATGGTTTTAGACATTCTCATGCTAGTCTTCTACTTAATGCTGATGTTCCCTATAAAGAGATACAAGAACGCTTAGGACACGCAAGCATAAAAATGACTATGGACACATACAGCCACCTTGAATCTGACAATAAAATAAAAGCAGTTGAACGCTTTGAATCAATTGCAAATTTCTAGTAAAAAAATACTACTCGTAATAAATCTCGTAATAAATTTAGCTTTTTTAAAAAACAAAATCTCTACAACGTAGATATACCAGTATTTAACGAGTTTTTTCCTATTACACATACGGCATTCAATCAGTGTTTTTTTGTGTATCAAAAATTAGACAAATCAATAATAAATCTGGGGCTACGGGACTATATATTTAAATAGAACGGCTTTAGAGCTTTAGATTTGTTTTTGCATTCATTTGTTAACAATTTTTGTTAATTTATTTGTTGGATAATTTTTGTAGAATAAAGATACCTCAAATGTGTAGACCTTACACGAATAATAAAAGGTCAGTCTAACTTTGTTTGTACCTAGATATGTACTTCAAACTATCTTTCGATTTTGAAAGCCCATAGTTTAACTTCTATGAGTTTTTTGTTTGTAAAAGGATATGAATCTAAAAGGAGTAAAGATTTATGCTGATTAGAAATTATGAATCAAAAGATTTAGATGAAGTTATTAATCTGTTTAAAAACACTATTTTTGAAATAAATATTTCTGATTATACTTTGGAACAGGTTAAAGCTTGGGTTGACGTTGACACAGAGTTATTTGATGATAATCTTGGCAAAACCTACGCCAGAGTCATTTCTAATCATGAGCAGTTAGTAGGATTTGGTAACATTGATGATAAAGGATATATTGATTTATTTTATGTCAGTGCAGACTATCAAAGGCAGGGAGTAGGGCAAAAACTTCTAAATGATTTAGAAAAAAGTTCGAATTATACTAGCTTTATGGTTAATTCATCTATTACTGCTAAGCCCTTCTTTGAAAAAATGGGCTATAAAGAAACAAAAAAGAACTGTGTACACTTGCGAGGGCAAAATTTTGTTAACTTTACTTTAAAAAAAGTTGTTGAATAAAGTTGATTTTATTTAACAACTTAAAATAACGTGCAGGCACTGAGCCACGTAAAAAGCTGATAGGAGTATTGTTATTATGACAACGAAAACAGTTAACAAACATTTGTTTGTATGGTTAGGAAGTTTTCTATTTGGGGGATTTGGGGTTGACCGTTTTATGCGAGGACAAATTGGAATGGGAATTTGTAAATTGTTATTCAACTGGGCTACTCTTGGCATTTGGTCTTTTGTTGATTGGATTGTAGCCTTGGTCAAGGCTTATAGTACTTACAACGATACTGAAGATATTACATTTATTAATGGTGGATATTCTAGATAAAAGCTCATCTATTTGAGTTCTTTCTCAAATTTCTTTTAGGAGTTTATAAATAAAAAATAGACCAATTATTGGCCTATTTTTTATTTATTTTTATCAACTAAATCTAAAAGGAATTCATTGACACTTGGGTAAATGGCTTCTTCACCAACCATGCTAATAAGTCCAGTTCTCTTAAATGATTCTTTTAATTTAGGATTCATTGAGGCGAAGACGATTTGGCGTTCTTCCTTATGAAAAATACTGTAAATATCAATCAATAGTTTTATAGAAGTAACGTCAATCATCGGTACACCTCTTAGAGAAAGAACAGCATTAGTATTTGCTGGAAGTTCATCAATTGCTTGTTTTAACTTGCTACTATTTAAAAAGAAAAGCGGGCCAGAGATATAAATAACTGTCCAATCAGTAAATACTTCATGATGATTTTGACTGATTCGTTCGGGTTCAATTTGTGAACTATTAATCTCAATTTGGGAAATTTTTACGATAAAGAGTAAGAAACCAACAATGATTCCTGCTAATATTGCAGTACTTAAATCGAAAATAACAGTGATAATCATCGTTACAAAAAATTCGATGATTCCACTTTTTAATTTATTTTTGAATAAGAAACGAATGGCTTCCCACTCGTTCATTCTTACGGCGGTCATGATAAGAACACCAGCAAGGGCACTTAGTGGAATATGAGTCATAAATGGTGCAAATAGAAACATTGAGAGGAGAAGAATAAGGGCGTGAATAATACCAGTTAAGCGAGTTTGAGCACCTGCTTTTATAGCTACACTTGTTCGAGCAATTGCGGCTGTTGCTGGAATTCCTCCGAAAAAGGGAATGAAAATATTTCCGATTCCTTGAGCAACGAGTTCTTGGTTATTGTCCATTGGGTGATTGGTTGCACGGCCTGCTGAGGCACCACAAAGGAGACTTTCGGTCATTCCAAGTACGGTAATGCTTATGGCTGGGATAAGTAGAGTTTTCATGTCTTGAAGATTCAATTCAGTCAAACGTAGATGAGCTTGGGGAATAAGGGTGGTTGGAATTTTTCCTACTAAAGGAATATCTAGTTTTAGAGCAAGGACTGCTAAAGTTGACAGAAGGATAGCCAACAATGAAGCTGGGAATTTTTTACCCCATGATTTAGGATAGAAAATCATTAATAAGATTGTTAAAAGTCCAATAATTGTTGAAGGATAATCAATGTGTAAGCCAGAGATAAATTTCATTAAATCAAAAAAAGAACCTGTAAAATGTTCTATTCCGAAAAAGTTTTTAATTTGTCCGCTGGCAATGATGATGGCAATACCAGAAGTAAAACCTGTTATTACTGGTGAGGGAATAAGTGAAATTAAATTTCCTAAACGGAAAATACCAGCGAGTAATAGAAAGATTCCTGCCATAAAAGTAGCAATAAATATTCCATTCATTCCGTATTTACCAATGAGTGAAATTAAAATAGCCGCCATTGCTCCTGTTGGACCAGAAATTTGATAGAAAGCTCCAGAAAGTGAGCTAATAATTATACCTGCAACAATGGCTGTTATAAGACCGGCTGCGGCTGTTGTACCACTTGATACACCGAAGGCAAGGGCTAGAGGGAGGGCAACGGCGGCTACAGTAATTCCCGCCATCAAATCTTGTAAGAATTTTCGTCGGTTGTAGTCTTTGAATTCTGAGTTAATAATACATAAAAATTGTTTAATCATAATAATTCCTTTAATTTTTTATCACAATATTCTATGATAACAGAGATGAGTAATCATATCAAATAATTATCGGACTCGAAATGAAATCAAGATTAGGTAAATTTCTTGTAATTAAAAAACTAGAAAATAAATTTATTACTAATATCTAATGAAAAATAGAAGAATAACTGCTAAAATGATGATAGAGATTTTATTAGGAGAGGAAGATAATGATAATTAAAACAATAAATTTGGAAAACTATAATGAAGTTACTGAACTTATTCGTGAATCTTTTAGTCAGTCAGAACATGGTTATGGTAATGAGGCTGAACTTGTTGATAAAATTCGTAATGAAGAAGGTTATATCAAAGATTTGGAAATTGTTGCTTTTGAAGATGGTAAAATCGTTGGTCACGGTCTTTTGAGTGAGGTAGAGATAGTAAGTGACTCACAAAAATTCAAAGGTTTGGTCTTAGCTCCTCTTGATGTTTTAACTACTTACCAAGGTAAAGGAATTGGGGCAGCAGTATTATTGGAACTTGAAAAAAGAGCAAAAATTTTGGATTATCCGTTTATTAGTATTTTAGGTCATGAAACTTATTATCCTAAGTTTGGTTATGTACCAGCAAGTCAATATCAAATCAAAGCACCTTTTGAAGTTCCTGATAAGAACTTTATGATTAAAGAATTAACTGACGGTGGCTTAGAAGGAAAATCAGGAGTAATTCACTACTCAGAAGCCTTTAACTAAGTAACAATTGAGTTTAAAACTCTTTGTTAGTAACTCTATATTTAAGACTTAAATAATAAAAATTCTTGCATTTTGGTCTATAAATCGGTATAATAAGCTAGTAAGTTGACCCGGTAGCTCAGTTGGCTTGAAGCACTGCTTCAAGGTTGCGGATAGAAAAATTGCGAAGCAATTTATCATTATACCACAGAATTTTAGAATTCTAGAAGTGGTCACAAAATATTCAACTTTTTATAAGTTGGCCCGGTAGCTCAGTTGGTAGAGCAGTAGACTCTTAATCTATGGGTCCAGGGTTCGAGCCCCTGCCGAGCCATAAATAGTAAAAGCACTCTAAATTTTTAAAAGTTTAGAGTGCTTTTTTTACTGACAGAAATCTGTCAGTAAAGTAAATAGTCTGAAAATAGTGTATAATATTGTCAAAAGATTTCTGTCAGTAGAACAGGATGTAAGTAGAGGATGTTTTATGGATTTATTAAAAAAATTTAACCCTAATTTAGATAAAATTGAAATTTCATTGATTCGTCAGTTTGACCAACAGGTTTCATCTATTCCTGATGTTATTAAGTTGACTTTGGGAGAACCTGATTTTTATACGCCTGAGCATGTTAAACAAGCAGGGATTGTGGCGATTGAAAATAATCAAAGTCATTATACTGGAATGGCTGGTTTACTAGAACTACGTCAGGCAGCTAGTGAATTTATGAATAAAAAATATGGTTTATCTTATGCAGCAGAAGATGAAATTTTAGTTACTGTTGGAGTAACGGAAGCCATTTCTAGTGTTTTGTTATCAATTTTGGTTGCTGGTGATGAAGTTTTGATTCCCGCGCCTGCATATCCTGGTTATGAGCCATTAATTACGCTTGCTGGCGGTTCTTTGGTTGAAATTGATACAAGAGCTAATGATTTTGTTCTTACGCCTGAGATGCTTGAACAAGCGATTGTCGAGCGTGAGGGAAAAGTTAAGGCCGTTATTTTGAATTATCCAGCAAATCCTACAGGGGTAACTTATAATCGGGGGCAAATTAAGGCTTTAGCTGAAGTTTTGAAAAAGCATGAAGTATTTGTGATTGCTGATGAAGTTTATTCTGAACTAAATTATACTGACCAACCGCATGTGTCAATTGCTGAATATGCACCTGAGCAAACAATCGTTCTTAATGGTTTATCAAAATCGCATGCGATGACTGGTTGGCGGATTGGATTAATCTTTGCAGCGCGTGAATTAGTGGCACAGATTATTAAGACTCACCAATATTTGGTGACTTCGGCTTCAACTCAGTCACAGTTTGCAGCGATTGAAGCTTTGAAAAATGGTGCTAATGATGCTCTTCCGATGAAAAAAGAATATCTTAAACGTCGTGATTATATTATTGAAAAGATGTCAGACCTTGGTTTCAAAATTATTGAACCAGATGGAGCTTTCTACATTTTTGCAAAAATTCCAGCTGATTTAGAACAAGATTCATTCAAATTTGCTGTGGATTTTGCAAAAGAAAATGCAGTTGCCATTATTCCTGGTATCGCTTTTGGTCAGTACGGTGAAGGATTTGTCCGCTTATCTTATGCGGCTTCAATGGATATGATTGAGCAAGCAATGGCAAGATTGACGGATTATGTGACTAAAAAACGTGGCTGAGCAATCGGTCAGTAAAATTAAAAATCATTGATAACAGTTAGAGGAGTTGTCAGTGATTTTTTTGATATAATGAAATAAAATATCGAAAGGAGAAAATCATGCGTGATGCCGAAACTCAAGGTCTAGTGCTTTACAGTCGTAATTACAAAGAAAAAGATAAATTGGTCAAGATTTTTACAGAGTCTTTTGGTAAACGGATGTTTTTTGTCAAAAATTTTGGAAAATCGCCTTATGCTAGTTCCTTACAAGCTTTTACTGATGGAAAATTGACGGCAACGATTAATGACGGGGGATTTTCTTTTATCGAGGATGTCAGTGAAGTGGTCGTTTATAAAAATATTAGTTCAGATATTTTCATCAATGCTCATGCTTCTTATATCATAAGTTTGGCTGATGCGGCCATTTCTGATAATCAATACGACCCAGGGCTTTATGGATTTCTAAAGCGAAGTTTAGAGCTTTTAGATCAAGGATTTGATATGGAAGTCGTGACTAACATTTTTGAATTACAAGTTCTTCATCGTTTTGGGATTTCTTTGAACTTCTCAGAATGTGCATTTTGTCATAAAACCGTTGGACCCTTTGATTTTTCTTATAAATTTAGTGGCTGCCTTTGTCCCCAACATTTTGATGAAGATTTACGACGGAGTCATCTTGACCCAAATGTGATTTATTTGGTCAATCTTTTTCAAGAAATATCTTTAGATGAACTCAAAAAAATCTCGATAAAAGCAGATATGAAACTAAAAATTCGTCAATTTATTGATGGGCTTTATGATGAATATGTCGGAATTCATCTCAAATCCAAAAAATTCTTGGACGGAATGTCTGGTTGGGCAGATATTATGAAATAAATCTGTGGATAAGTCGCTAGAAGTTCTGTCAGTAAATTTATCCACAGTGGAAAACTTAAAATTACTGACAGAAACCTCTAAATATTTCTGTCAGTAAAAAATGAGGATAATTTATGGACTCAAAATCATGGGGAAGAGTTTTTCGTGAAATTCGCGAAATGAAAAATTTGTCATTAGCCAAAGTTGCAGGAGATTATGAGAATTCACCAAATTTTATTACTTCAAAGCAACAAGTTTCACGTTTTGAACTTGGTAAATCTGATATCACACTTACAAAAATTTACTGACAGATTTTCCGTTAGTAAATTTATCCATAGAAAAAATCACTGACAAATCCGTCAGTGATTTTTAATTTTATTAAACGTGAATTGGTAAGCCATCAGCCAATTCAGCTGTATCCATAATCGCTTCACCAAGTGTTGGGTGAGGTTGGATAGTCAATGAAATGTCTTTAGAAGTCAATCCATTTTCAATCGCTAGTGATAAACCAGAAATCAAGTCAGATGCACCAGGGCCAACGATTTGAGCACCGATTAAGGCCCCTTCTTTAGTTTCAGTAATCAAACGTAAGAAACCAGTCGTATCATTCATTGAAATGGCACGGCCATTTGCAGCAAATGGGAACTTAGAAATTTTAACATCTTTACGGTCTTTAACTGATTCAGGCGTTTCTCCAACTGTTGCTAATTCAGTTGTTGTATAAGCTACAGCAGGCAAAGCAACGTGTAAGTCCACGTCGTCCTCAGCTCCAGCAATCGCAGCAGCAGCAACTTTAGCTTGGAAAGAAGCTTTGTGAGCGAGCATTGGACCAGGAACCACATCACCGATTGCATAAATGTGAGGAACATTAGTTGCATAAGAATCGTCAACTTCAATCAAACCACGGTCAGTCAATTTAACATCAGTGTTGTTCAAGCCGATTAAATCAGTATTTGGACGACGTCCAACAGAAACGAGTAAGTAATCACCAGTCACCGTTTGTTCTTTTCCGTCAACCTCAAAAGTCAAAGTTACATCTTTATCAGTTTGAGTAGCTGATTTAGCCATTGCTGAAGTAAAGATTTCAGAACCAGCAGATTTAACGCGATTAGCAATGATATCAGACATTTCTTTATCAAACCCGTTTAAAATGTGGTCCAAACCTTCAACAATTGTAATCTTAGAACCGAGCATACGGTATGCTCCACCAAGCTCAGAACCAATAACTCCTCCCCCAACAATAATCAAATGTTTAGGAACTTCTGGAAGTGACAAAGCACCAGTAGAGTCAATAATGCGACCACCAAATGGGAAAGAAGGAATTTCGATAGGACGTGAACCAGTTGAGATAATCACATCATTAAATTGCAAAAGTTGGAACCCATCTTCTTGTTCAACATTTATTGTATTGTTATCAATAAATTCTGCAGTTCCTTGAATCACGTCAACTTTGTGTTTTTTAAGTAGCATTTTAACGCCACCTGTCAACTGGTTGACAACTTTATCTTGTTTCCATTTTTGGGCAGATTCCCAGTTTAATTTAACATTTCCGACAGAAAGACCAAAAGGATTTTCTCCTTTTTCTTCCTCCAAAGATTCTTGGTAATGATGACCAATATTAATCAATGCTTTTGATGGGATACAACCAATATTTAAACAAACCCCACCAACATTATCTTTTTCAATAATTGTAACTTTTTTACCAAGTTCAGCCGCACGGATGGCTGCAACATAACCACCAGGGCCTGAACCAATAACAACCAAATCAACTTCTGTTGCTTGTGCACCAACAACCATAATATATCCTCTTTCTTGTAAACATTAGTGTCAACTTGAATTTACAATACTGTAAACTAGTTTTTAAAATCTATGACAGAAAGAAACGAAAATGATATTTTTTCGTTCCTTTACTAATAAGACAATTAGCGAGTATCCTCTAGGAGACACGCCTGTAATAAATAGATGCTTTAGCACCATTTATTACAGCCTATTAGATTTCCATAAGCATGAACTCAGGGTCAGCCAATAGAGATTTCAAGTAGTTAAGTGATGTTTGACCCAACATTCCATCAATCAAACGGTGATCATAAGTCATAGACAATTTCATGTTTTGTCCGACAACAATTTCGCCTTCACCATTAACAATTGGTTCTTTAACGATTGAACCCAGTCCTAAAATTACGACATCAGAACCATTAATGATTGGTGTAAACCAAGAACCACGAGCAGATCCAATATTTGAAATTGTAATTGTTGAACCTTGCATTTGTTGAGGTTTAAGTGTTCCTTCTCGTGTAGCAGTAGCTAATTCAGCGATTTCTTTAGCAATCTCAAGAATTGATTTAGTTTCAGCTTCATGAATCACTGGAACGTACAAACCAGTTGGAGCATTTACAGCGATTCCAAGGTTGACATGTTCGTGATAAACAATTTCTTGTTTTTCATAGTCAACAGAAGCATTGATATCTGGGAATTTATGAGCAGTAGTAGCCAAAGCTTTAGCAACATAAGCAAGATAGGTTAATTTAATATCTTGTTTTGCAGCAATTTCTTTAAAGACAGCACGATGTTTCACGAGTTTAGAAACTTCAACTTGGTCAAAGTTTGTTACTGGTGGAATGTGTGTATGTTGAGCAGTCATAACTTTAGAAACAACTTTACGAGTTGGATTCATTGCTTCACGTCGATCACCAGCTCCTGCTTTAACGCTTGGCGCTTTTTCAGCAACAGGAGCAGCTGGTTTATCAGCCTTAGGTGCTGGAGCGGCTTCTGGTGCTGTTTGAGCGATAGGAGCGACACTGCCAGATTCAAAAGCTTTAACATCGGCCAACGTTGTGTGACCGTGACGACCAGTTGCAGGAACTTGACTTAAATCAATACCAGCCTTGCGTGCATAATGACGAACAGAAGGCATCGCAAGAATGTGACCAGTAGAAGTTGTTTTAGTCAATGGAGCATTTGCAGGACTTGCAGGACTAGCTGCTTTAGGTGCTTCTGCGACTGGAGCAGGACTAGCAGCTGCTGGAGCAGCCCCATTTCCATTGTATTCAATTAAAGGAGCCCCAACTTCTACAGTCGTTCCAGCTTCAACGAAAAGTTTAGTGACTTTTCCAGAATATGGAGAAAGAATTTCTTGCATGAGTTTATCATTTTGAACCTCTGCAACAGGATCATCTTCTTTAATTTCATCTCCAACTTTAACTAACCAGTTGGCGATATCTCCTTCATGCATTCCTTCACCAATATCAGGCATCGTGAAGATTTGAGCTTCTCCAGAAGGTGCATCAGTTGTAGCAGTATCAGAACCAGCTGTTTCTTGAGGAGTAGGAGCAGCTGCAGAAGAGCCTGAACCGTCACCATCAAACTCAACCAAAGGAGAATCAACTTCTACGGTTGTTCCAGCTTCAACGAAAAGTTTTGTTACGGTACCAGAATAAGGAGAGAGAATTTCTTGCATAAGTTTATCATTTTGTACTTCAGCAATTGGGTCATCTTCTTTAACAACATCTCCAACTTTAACTAACCAGTTGGCAATGTCTCCTTCGTGCATTCCTTCGCCAATATCAGGCATTTTAAAAATCTCAGTCATAGTCAACCACCTCTTTAACTTTATTCACAATATCTTCAGCTTTAACTGCCCAGTCATTTTCTGCTTGTGCAAATGGGAAAATTGAGTCAGGACCACTAACACGTCCAATTGGCGCTTTAAGGTTCAAAACAAAACGTTCTGAAATTTCGGCCATGACATTCGCTGCGATACCGGCTGTACGTTGAGCTTCTTGAACAACGACCACACGCCCAGTTTTTTCAACTGTTTTACCAATTGACTCAATATCAAGAGGAGCAACTGTTCTGAGGTCAAGGACTTCAGCTTTAATTCCATCTTTTTCGAGTTGTTCAGCAGCTTTAAGAGCAAGTGGAACTGTTCCACCATAAGCAATGATTGAAACATCAGATCCTTCTTTAGCGACTGCAGCAGTATCAAGTGGTGTAGTATAGTAACCTTCAGGAACTTCACCTTTAAGTGAGCGATAAAGGTGAAGGTTTTCAAGGAAAATAACAGGGTCGTTATTTTCAATTGAAGCCAGCAATAATCCTTTAGCATCAGCTGGATTTGAAGGCATTACAACACGAATTCCGGGGATTTGTGAAAATAGCCCTTCAATTGAATCCGCGTGCATTTCAGGCGTTTTAGTTCCGATTCCATAAGGTGTACGCACGACAATATTATTTGAACGTGTGTTATTAAAACGGTAACGTGTCCGGCTCATTTGTCCAGCAATTGAGTCGAAAACTTCAAAGATAAAGGTTCCGAATTGGATTTCCATAATTGGGTGGAAACCTTGTGTTGCAAGACCAATTGCCATTCCACCAATTCCTGATTCAGCAAGTGGAGTATTGAAAACACGTTCTTCTCCATATTTTGCTTGCAGACCATCAGTAGCACGGAAAACCCCACCATTTTGTCCAACGTCTTCACCAAAAATGAGTGCATCTTTATCTTTTTCGAGCGCCAAATCAAGCGCTTCTGTAATTGCTGCAATATAAGTTTTTACTGCCATTCTTATTTGCCCTCGCTTTCAAATTTTGCAATTTGTTCTGCCATTGCTTGGCTTGGCACTTCAAGTGTATTTTTAATGAAGCTAGAAATTTTTTGTTTTTCAACATTGTTGGCTTTCTTAATGTCGGCATCAATACCTGCATCAAGTTCAGCAATATAAGCTTCCTCTTTCTCTGTATCCCAAAGTCCTTTTTCAGTCAGGAAATTACGCATACGAACGAGAGGTTCTTTTTTCCACCAAGCTTCAATGTCTTCTTTAGTACGATAGCGAAGTGGGTCATCACCAGCTGTTGAGTGTGGTTCTAAACGGTTTGTAATTGCTTCAATAACAACTGGACCATTTCCAGCTACTGCCCAAGCACGAGCTTCTTTAGAAGCAAGATACATAGCAATCGCGTCCATTCCATCAACTACGATAGAAGGAGCACCTGCGGCCCAACCTTTAGCAGCTAAATGAGGAGCGGCACTTTGGAGACTACGAGGCGTCGAAATTGCATAGCCGTTATTTTGGATAAAGGCAACAAGTGGGGCTTTATAAGCTCCAGCAAAGTTAATTCCTTCATAAGTATCACCTTGTGAAGAACCACCATCACCAGTGTAAACGAAAGCTACAGCATCTTTTTTACGTTTTTTGAGTCCGAGCGCGACACCAGCAGCTTCAACGTATTGAGCACCAATGATAATTTGTGGGAACCATGAGTTTACAGGTTTACCATCATCGGTAGTGTACTCATTACCAAGTTGATGTCCACGAGACCAAAGAAGACCTTTCCAAATTGGCCAACCTTTTGCGTAAATTTGTGGCAAGTCACGGTAACCTGGGAAGAGCCAGTCTTCGTCAGTGAAAGCGAATGATGAGGCCATTTGAGAAGCTTCTTGACCAGCGTGAGGTCCAAAGAATCCCATACGTCCTTGTTTAGCTAATTTCATTGAACGAATGTCAACTTGACGTGCAAAAAGCATACTTTTAAAGAGTTCAACGAGTTTTTCATCAGAAAGTCCTGCACGTTTAAGACCATCTTCGTCAACAATTTTTCCTTCTTCGTTAAGAATTTGAAGCATTGGAAATGTAGTGTCTTGCAGTTCTAGCTGCGCTTTGAAATCTAAGATTTGTTCTGAATTTGACATAATAGATTCCCTTTCTATTTTATGTGTCTATAATTAGAAATTTATCATTTTTTGGAGAAATTTCCTAAGGTTATGCTTGTGAAATAACTTAATCTGTTCGATAGTCAGCTTTGAACATTTCAGAAAGTTCAGTATTTTGAATTGTTCCAAAATATTGTCCTTCTTTATTTGTTTCAAGGACTTCAAGAATTGCTGAAGGTTCAAATTCAAGACCAATAAATTGCTCTTTGATATCTCGCCAATCTCGAACGCCTAAGAAATCTCCTTGGAAATTAATTTCAGTGATTTTACCATTTTCAACATTGACTTGAATATCAATGGCTCCGCCAGTAAATTTAGCGTGATTTTGGAAGGAGAATTTTGGTGATTCGCCATAATTCCAATCCCAAGTTGCAAATTGCTCATCTCGTATTTTTTTGATTGAGCTAAGTTGGTCATCAGTTAAAACTAATTCACCATCTTTTCCTTCGTCTGTGAGATAGTATTTTAATGCGTCAATAAAACTATCTAAGGTTAAGTCCTCAGGGGCAAAATCTTTGATATTTCCCACACGAGCGCGAACTGATTTAGCCGCTTTACTGACAAATTTTTCATCAGAAACATTGAGAGAACGAATCATTGCTTCAACATCAGTGTCCCAAAGGAGGGTTCCGTGATGCATCAAATAACCTCCAGCATAGCGTTGGGCATTTCCCGAAATCTTTTTACCCTCAACTTCAAGGTCATTGCGTCCAGTGATTTCAGCTTTGATTCCAACAGCATGGAGTGCTTCATACATCGGTTGAACAAATTTTTTAAAGTTGACAGAGCCAGAATTTTCGACAGGAACAAAAAATGTGAAACAGATGTTTCCTTCATCATGATAAACTGCACCACCGCCAGATACTCGACGAACAACTTGAACATCATGACTGTCAATGTAGTCTTGATTCACTTCAGCAAAAGTGTTTTGGTTGCGCCCCACAATAACTGCACGTTTATTTTGCCATAAAGCAAAAACAGGCTCAGTTGGTTTTAGGTGATAAAGTAGCCAGCTGTCCATCGCGATATTTGTGTAAGCGTCTTGACCTAGATAGTTAATAAATTGCATGTTTATGCATCCCTTCCAAATCCTTGTGCTTATTTTGTCAAACAAGTTTGACAAAATAACACGCACGATTTAATTATACCCTTTGTGAAACAAAATGTAAAGAGAAATGCTTTACGCTTACAATTACTGTACTATGTGATTTTCACCTCAAAATATTGTGAAATAGATATCATTTGTGATAGATGAAAAAAGACCAGTCTATTTTGACTGGTCTTGGATTTCTCGACGAATTTCGAGGGCACGTTCCGGAAAATCGGTGATGATTCCAGCTACATGTTGTTGAAAAGCTTGTCGTATTTCTGTTTCTTGATTAACTGTCCAAAGACGAAGGGGTCTTTTTGAACTTTTGAGAAGAAGTGGGTGCTTGAAGGCGTAGGTTCTTCGGGGATGAATTCCTGAAATAAAATCTGTTGAGCTGCCTTTATAATGACTTTTTAGGGTCAAAAGATTTTTTGTCAGATAATTAACTTCAGCCTTTGAATCAAAAGTGTGTATTTTTTTTAATGAATCAAAATTAAACGAACTATAAATATAGCTAAAGGGCCATTTAGTTTCTGTCATTAAGTCTGAGAGTTTTTTTTCAATTCCGGGATAGTCAAATTTATCAGTTTTAATTTCGATATTTAAATAACCAGTAAATGATAGGTCTGTAAGTAATTTTAAAACCTCTGACAAAGTTGGAATTTTTTCGTCAGTAAATTTTGGATTGAACCAAGAACCAGCATCAAATTTCTTTAAATCTATAGCATTCATATTTTTGACAAGACCTTTACCATTTGTTGTCCGGTCAATTTTCTCATCGTGAATAACAATTAATTCATTATCGAGTGATAAGTGGACATCAAGCTCAATTCCGTCAGCATGGACACGAACAGCTTCATGAAAAGCGGCCAATGTATTTTCTGGACAGTTGGATTTAGAACCACGATGAGCAAAAACCAATGTTTTAGAAGTGAGGCTTGGCTTGAATTTCAAATTGTTTTTGATTTTATTTCTGTCAAGAAAATTATGAAGTTTAAAAACTATTTTTGTGAAGCCAGACATTAGTCACTTCCTTTCGATTTGAGAATAATTTTTACTGACAAGGCCATAAAAGAAGCACTGATAGGGTCTGTCAGTAAAAATTAAAGATGAGTTTCCTTGTATTCTTCTTCGATTTGGCTGACAAAAAGGTGCATTATTTTATCACGCTTTTCGCCTAGTCTTTTTCCTTCGGTTGTATTTAATAAATCTTTTAACAAAAATAATTTTTCATAAAAATGATTGAGTGTGGAGTTATTTTTTTGACTATGATAGTCTTCTTTAGAATTGTAATCTAAAGGTGGCAGATTTGGGTCATAAAAGACTCGATTTTTTGCCCAACCATATTCAAGTGTCCTTACAATTCCCCAAGCTCCCATTGCATCAAGGCGGTCAGCATCTTGCACAATTTGTCCATTCAAAGAGAGTGTTTTTCTCTCAATTAAATTACTTGAAAAACTCATGTTGTCAATAATCATAAAAAGTTCATCAATGAGCTTTTTATCAATTTTAAGCTCATTTAAAAATTGCGCAACTTTAGCTTTTTGTTTAGGAACATCATCTGTTAATTTTTCATCATAAGTATCATGTAAATAACAAGTTGCTAGAACAAGTTCTTGATTTGCTGACGGCTCTGTCAGTAAAATTTTTTGAGCAAGAGCAACGACCCGTTCAATATGGTCAAAGCCATGTCCATCATTATTTTTATCATGAATTTCTTGAGCAAATCTTTTAATTTTCTTTAAATCAATCAAGTTAAATCTCCAAAATAAATGACTTGAGTTTACACCAGTGTCAACTAAAAGCAAATAGTGTAAACTGGTAAATCCTCAAGATTAGTAAGGCTAAGGAAGTAAAATTTGAAAATGAATTATTTGAAATAGTTAATTCCCATAGCAGACTTGACTTCATCAAGAGTTTGACTGGCTACAGCTTGGGCCTTAAGTGAGCCTGCTTTAAGCATATCGTAAACGTAGTCCATATTTTGTGCAAACTCAATACGACGTTCACGGATTGGTGAAAGTTCGCGGTCAAGAACATCAAGAAGGAAACGTTTTGTTTTCACATCACCAAGACCACCCGCTTGATATTGGGCTTTCATTTCAGCAATTTGCTCTGCATCTTCAGCTTTACCAAAAACGTCAAGATAATGGAAAACCATGTTTCCTTCAATTTTACCAGGATCTTCAACTTTGATATGGTCAGGGTCAGTATACATTGACATCACTTTTTTCTTGAGTGTGTCCATGTCATCAGCAAGGAAAATTCCGTTTCCAAGAGATTTAGACATTTTGGCATTTCCGTCAAGTCCAGGTAAACGACCAGCAGCTTCATTTTCAGGGTAAATTCCTTCTGGTTCAACTAAAACATCTGTGTGATAAGCATTATTAAATGAGCGAACAATTTCTCGTGTTTGTTCAATCATTGGTTTTTGATCATTTCCGACTGGAACATGAGTGGCTTTAAAAGCAGTAATATCAGCAGCTTGAGAAACTGGATACACTAAAAAGCCGGCAGGGATTGATTCACCAAAAGCTTTTTGTGCAATCTCTGTTTTTACAGTAGGATTGCGTTCAAGGCGGGCAAGTGAAACTAAATTCATATAATACATTGAAAGTTCAGCCAGTTCAGGAATTTGACTTTGAATGAAAATGGTTGATTTTTCAGGGTCAAGTCCTGCTGCTAAGTAGTCAAGGGCAACATCACCGACAGATTGACGAATGAGTTCAGGTTCTTTTGCATGGTCAGTTAAAGCTTGTTGGTCAGCTAAAAAGACAAACATATTGTATTTATCTTCATTTTGCATTTTGACACGATTTTGCAAAGAGCCTACATAGTGGCCGATGTGAAGTTTTCCTGTTGGACGGTCTCCAGTTAAAATAGTTGGTTTTGTCATTTTGTTCTCCTTATGTGTGTTTGGATTAGATTGATTATTGAAGAGTGTAAACTGGTTTACACTAAATAAAAAATAAAAAAAGCACCCATAGAACTATAAAAAGTCCTACGGGCGCTTTGAGCGCGGTGCCACCGTAAATTTAAAATCAAATGATTTTCTTAGAACTTGTCAAAAAACAAGTTGCTCTGTAACGGAAGCGGCCGTGATTCTTTATTTTTTTAAATCAAATTTATTAGTTAATCACAAGCCCATTCACTTTGCTGAAAACGTTGGTTTGCACAACCACCAACTTCCTAAAGATTTCAAAATCAAAGTTACTTTCTTGTTGTTTTAAATTTTACACTTTTTGTAATGAACTGTCAAACTTTAAAAAGTAGAAAATCAATTTGCTTGAATTCACAATTGCAAAAAGATATACTCAAATTACAAGAGAGAATTACAAATACAACTTAAGTATTCAATTCATAAAGCAATTGCACAGTTCTATTAAGGAGGAAAAAAATGAAAAATATCTCTACTGCATCAGCACATTGGGAGGACACTTTAGAAAATGGTTTTGGCACAATTTCTGCTGAAAGTTCTCAAATTTTTACAGAAACTCCCTATAATTTCAAAGCACGTTCAGAAAGTCAAGCTCATATTACCACACCAGAAGAACTTTTGGGAGCTGCTCATGCAGCCTGTTTTAGTATGGCATTCTCAATGGTTTTAGGACAAAAAGGCTTAGTAGCAACTTCTATTGACACAACGGCAGATGTTACTTTTGAAGCAACAGCAGATGGTCCAGCGATTACAAAAATTAAATTGACTAATCGTTCAGTGGTACCAGGACTTTCTGAAGCTGATTTTCAAGAAATTGCCAAAGTAGTAAAGGAAAGCTGTCCAGTATCTAAGGCTCTGTCAGGAGTCGATATTGAACTTGAAGCAACTTTAGGCTAGTCTATTTTATAGAATAAATGAAAAACTAAGTTATCAATGAATAGCTTAGTTTTTTGCATAAACTGGTGAAATAATGACTAAAAATGAGGCCTTTCTGATATAATTTAACTAACAATAAATTTAACAAAGTCTTAACTTAATTAAAATAAGTGAGGTCTCAATGAAAGAAAATAAATTATTATCACCGGCAGCCATTTTTCTGTTGGGTGTGAATTCCATTATTGGTTCAGGAATTTTCTTACTTTCTGGCAAAATTTATGAAGATGCAGGAATTTGGAGTTTACTGGCTATTTTATGTGCTGGTTTATCGATTTTTGTGATTGCTTTTGCTTATGCCAACATGAGTAAGATTTATTCAAAAAATGGTGGAGCTTTTGTTTATGCTAAAGAAACTTTTGGGCGTTTTCCAGGCTTTATTGTGGGAATGGTGACATGGTTGCTAGGTACAGTGACACTAGCTACAGAGGTTTCGGCTTTACTGACAGCAATGAAAATGATTCTTCCAAATCTTAATAGTCGGTTAATTGGCATCATTATTATTTTAGCCCTAGGAATCATCTCCTATTTTGGGAGTTCAATTATTGCTGGTTTAGACAATCTGACTTCTTTTGTGAAAATTGTCTTAGTTCTTGTTTTTATTTTTACTTGTCTATGGTTGGTACGTGGTCTTAATTTTTCAAGTCCAAATTTACTGACAGCTTCGTCAGCAAATTTAGGTGGCTTTAAAGGATTTCTGTCAGCTTACGGTACTGTGTTCTTTTTCTTCACCGGCTTTTCATTTCTACCGGTGAATGCTGAAAAAATGAAAAATCCAGCAAAAAATTTACCAAAAATGATGTCCCTTGTCATGTTAACCTGTTTGGCTGTTTATCTGATTATTCAAACCATTACCATTGGGGCATTGGGGCCAGAACTGACTAAAACACTTGTGCCTGCGGCAACAGCTTTTAGTAAAATCGTGGGTAGCATTGGAATTCCGCTCTTTGTTGTCGGAATATGTTTTTCAATTTTTGGTGTTATTGTTGCGACCACTTTTAATACACCAACAATTTTAGCCAGTTTGGCTCAGGCTCATGAAGATGTGCCTATGTTTGTTTCTAAAAATAATCGCTTTGGAACCCCCACTTGGGCAATTATTTTGACGACAGTTTGTGGAATAGCTCTCTTTTTGAGTGGAAATTATGTTTTTCTGAGTGGCCTGACTGTCTTTATGAGTTTTGTTCAATATTTATCAACTGGACTTGCTAACATTAAGAAAAAATTCCTTTTGATTGGAATTGGTTCGGTTCTCTTTTCATTGGTTTTACTGACAAGCTTTACTTTATCCGTCCTAATTTTAGGTTTAGGAATCTTGATATTACTTGTTATGATTTATTTTGTCGTTAAATTAGATGATGATGAACGTGAAAAATGGCTCAAAGAACACCAAGAAAAGTCAAAAGGAGCAGATGTCAATACTGTTAAACGTTTGTAAGTAATTTTTAGATATTTTATTTTACTGAAGAAAGCTGTCAGTAAAATAAGGAGAAAAATATGACAAAAAAAGAATATACATTTTGGTTGTTGAGCAGTATTTTTTTAATAATTGGTCTAATTTTGCAATTCATCCCCAGTCATTCAATACAAAATGCTAGTTTTACTGCTTTAATAATTGGACTAGTTTTAGTTTTTTTCATTAAGGACAAAAATGAATCGAGAAAACCATTACCCGAAAAGTTTTATCAGAAAAAAGTTTTTTGGGCTTGGATTTTTATTCCACTCTTTGTAATTTTGTTTATTTATTCTATTTTTTTGAAAAAAGAGTCTCCTTATAATTTTATGATGATAATTTTAGTTGTTGATATGATTATCTTTAACTATTTCGGTACGAAGTATAAATGGTAGATAAAAAAATACTGACAGCTCAATTCTGTCAGTAAAAAAACTCGGTTTCTCGAGTTTTTTATTTGTCCATTTTTTCAAAATGTTCGACTAATTTACCAGAAACATCTGATTCCAACATTTTATGAATTTGTTTCAAGGCAGAGGCAATCGCCAATTCACTTGAATTTCCGTGAGCTTTAACAACAGGTGCTTTAAGACCAACAAAAGCAGCTCCACCAGCTCCATCTGTACTCATCAAATCTTTAAGTCCAGACAAAGGTTTTTTAATTAGAGCCCCACCAATTTTAGTGGTGACACTACCAGCCATGATGGCTGATTTTATTTCTTTCATGAGAACAGTTGCTGTTCCTTCAATCGCTTTTAAAATGGCGTTTCCCGTGAAACCATCGGTTACTACAACATCAGCCCCACCTGAAAGTAAATCACGAGATTCAATATTTCCGATGAAGTTGATTTCAGACATAGCTGACAAAATTTCATGCGCTTCTTTGACAGTTGGCGAACCTTTAGATTCTTCGGCACCATTAGAAATCAAAGCAACACGTGGTTTATTGATGCCGCGAACATTTTCAGCGTAATATGAACCCAAAATGGCAAAATCAACTAAGTGGTGGGCCGTATTTTCAGTATTTGCTCCCAAATCAAGCATATCAAAACCGCGACCATCAGCTGTCGGTAAGGTTGACATCAAGGCTGGACGTGACACTTGCTTAATTCTCTTAACCAAAAGTAAGCCGGCGGTTAAAAGTGCACCAGTTGAGCCGGCAGACAAGACTGCATCAGCCTCTCCTTTTTTCACAGCAGTCACAGCTCGGACAAGTGAGCTGTCTTTTTTTGATTTAATGGCAGCAACTGGATCATCATGAAAATCAATGATTTCAGTTGTTTCAACAATCTCAATATTTGTTTCATCGTCTAAAAATTGACGAATTTTTGCCCCATCTCCGTAGAGTTGGAAGGTAACATCAGAAAGTTCTTTCTTTGCCAAGTTTACACCTTTGACAATATTTTCGGGAGCAAAATCTCCTCCCATTGCATCAATTGCAATTTTCATATTTTTATTTTCTCCAAATCAAATAATCTCTCATTAAAATTATAACAAAAAAAGTGACCAGATAGTCACTTTTTTTCACAATAGGAAATCTATTGAATAAAATTATTCTTCATTTAAAATATTTTCAATCTCAACCAGTACAGCATCTTCGTCATTAGAAAGAATGACTTTATCAGCTAGTTCAAGAATTTCAGGCGCTGCGTTACTGACAGCAAAAGAAGAACCAGCGTATTCAAACATTTCCAAATCATTCATTTGGTCACCAAAAACAGCTAAATTTTCAGGGAGCCAGTTAAAATGTGCTAACAAATGTGCCAAACCAGAAGCTTTAGAAATACCATTTGGCACGATGTCAATACTAGTAAAACCAGTTGTTGTTGCCCTTACGAAAGAGAGTCTGTCTGTAATCCATTGCTCACAGTCACGGACGTGGTCTTCGGGGAAGTTGGTTGTAACCTTGAGCAATTTGTCATCAATTTCATCTAAGCGATGGTAAAGTTGACAGTTAGGGTAATAAAGTTTTGCATGAGTAAGGTATTCTTTAGAAATACCTTCAGGATAATAAGCACCTTTAAGGCCAGAAATTAAATAGTCATTTTTGGGACTAAACGGCATCTCTTGCAAGTCATCAATTAATTCTTGAGTTTGAGCAACAGTCAAATCTTTTGCAAAGAGAATTTCTCCTTTATAAGCAACAACTCCACCATTCTCAGCAACAAAAGCCATTTGATCTTTATATTCTGAAAAAACCTCAATCAAACCAAGTAAAGAACGTCCAGAAGAAGCAGCAAAAAGAAGATTTCTATCTTGAATTTTTTTAATTACTTCAGCGAGTTTTTTGTGATTATACGAATGGTCATTGCGCAGAAAAGTTCCGTCCATATCTGTCGCAAAAAGTTTTAAATTTTGATTCATGACTTCTCCCCCAGTCCACTGTTAGCGCTAACAGTGGATGAAAATGAATTCTGTCAGTAAATTTTACTGACAGAACTGTAAACTTGGTTTACACAACAGTGTAAACGAACTAAATAATAATAAATTTAATCGGCCCAGAGTGCTTTTACTTTTTCTTGTACTTCTGCATTATCTAAGAAATCATCATAAGTTTCACCAATACGGTCAATGACACCAGATTTACCAAGAACAACAATGTGATTGGCAATAGTATTAATGAATTCATGGTCATGTGAAGCAAAGAGGATTGAGCCTTTAAATGATTTCAAACCATCATTAAGTGCAGAAATAGATTCCAAATCCAAGTGATTAGTTGGGTCATCAAGAACAAGCACATTAGCTCGTTGAAGCATCATTTTAGAAAGCATGACACGAACTTTTTCTCCCCCTGAGAGGACATTGACAGCTTTTAAAGATTCTTCACCTTTGAAAAGCATACGTCCAAGGAAACCGCGAAGGTAAGTATTATCGTCTTCCTCTTTTGTCAATACAAATTGACGCAACCAGTCAAGAATAGAGTCACTTGTATCAAAATCTTTGGTATTATCTTTTGGAAGATATGAACGAGAAGATGTAACTCCCCATTTAATATCGCCAGTTACGGTCCAATTATCTTCTACATCATCCATTAAAGCACGAAGTAACGTTGTTTGTTGAATATCGTTTTGACCAATGAATACGGTCTTATCACCAGGATTTAAGATGAATGAAATATTTTCGATAATCATTTCTCCTTCAATCGCAACTGAAAGATTTTCTACACGAAGTAAATCATTACCGATTTCGCGTTCTTGTTCAAAACCAACGAATGGATATTTGCGTGATGAAGGAACGAATTCTTCAACTTCAATTTTATCAAGCATTTTCTTACGTGATGTTGCTTGTTTTGATTTAGACGCATTAGCAGAGAAACGAGCGATAAACTCTTTCAACTCGGCAATTTTCTCTTCAGCTTTACGGTTTTGGTCACCTTGCAAGCGAAGAGCAAGTTCAGAAGACTCTTTCCAGAAATCATAGTTCCCTGGGTAAAGTTTGATTTTACCATAGTCAAGGTCTGCCATGTAAGTACAAACATTGTTCAAGAAGTGGCGGTCATGGGAAACAACGATAACGGTATTTTCAAAATTAATCAAAAATTCTTCAAGCCAAGCTATTGCTTGAATATCAAGTCCATTGGTCGGTTCGTCAAGAAGAAGAACATCAGGTTTACCAAAAAGTGCTTTAGCAAGAAGGACTTTAACGTGTTCGCCAGAAGTCAAATTGGCCATCAAATCTGTATGTTGTTCAGCTTTAATTCCGAGGTTTTGCAAAAGACGAGCAGCGTCAGCTTCGGCTTCATAACCACCCATTTCGCCAAATTCTGCCTCAAGTTCGGCAGCTTTCATGAAGTCATCATCTGTCGCATCAGGATTCATGTAAATGGCATTTTTTTCTTGATTAATGGCGAAAAGTTTTTCATTCCCCATCATCACGACATCAAGTGGTGTTTGGTCTTCGTAATCGTAATGATTTTGACGAAGAACAGACATGCGTTCGTTTGGCCCCATTGAGATGTGACCTGTTGTTGGTTGAATTTCACCGTCCAAGATTTTCAAGAAAGTTGATTTACCAGCCCCATTGGCACCGATTAAACCGTAACAGTTTCCCGGTGTAAACTTGATGTTTACTTCGTCAAAAAGCTTGCGGTCAGAGAATTGTAATGAAATATCAGATACTGTAAGCATGTATTTTCCTTTTTTATTGATGAGAAAAATTCTCAAATATTTTTCGATAAAGTAGTTTGACTACTTTTGTGCTAAAAAAATAAGCATTCTGCCCTTATTTTATCATAAATCTTGGACTTTATAAAGCCCACTTTTTTATAAATCTTGACAAGTTTTTCATTCATGTTCTTACAAAAAGACGAAGTTTAGTTTCAATTTAGCGTAATTTTAGCATTACTTAAGTCAGGGTGACTATAATATACTTATTCCAATAAAATTTTTCATAAAGTTTACTCCTAAACAAAAGAATGAGCGGCTGGTTACCGCTCATTTTTTTATATTTTTTCTAATGCTTGCTCTAAATCAGCAATCAAGTCAGTTACATCTTCAATACCAACCGATAATCGAATGGTTCCTTTGGAAATCCCTGCACTAGCAAGTTCTTCGGCATTCAGCTGCTGGTGAGTGGTCGAAGCAGGATGAATGGCCAATGATTTGGTATCTCCAACGTTGGCTAGAAGTGAGAAAATTTCAAGATGATCAATCAAATCACGCGCTTTTTTCTCATCTTTGTCTTTGAGTTCAAAGGTAAAGATAGATCCAGCATCTTTTGGATAATATTTCTGATAGAGCGCATGATAGGAATTACTTTCAAGCAGAGGATGGTTAACAAGTTCCACCTTAGGATGATTGTCTAAAAATTCTACAATCTTTTTAGTATTGGAGATGTGACGTTCTACCCGGAGTGAGAGTGTTTCTAGCCCCTGTAAGAAAAGCCAAGAATGAAAAGGTGATAAAGCCGCACCCGTATCACGTAATAAAATAGCTCTAACCCGAGTCACAAAAGCAATTTCACCCAATTCGGCAAATTTAATCCCATTGTAGCTTTCATCAGCTTGTGTAAAATCAGGAAAATTACCATTTGCCCAATCAAAGTTTCCGCCATCAACGATGACTCCACCAATAGAAGTACCATGACCGCCAATGAATTTCGTTGCTGAATGAACAATTACATTAGCACCATGTTCAAATGGTTTAAAGGTCACAGGGGTAGTAAACGTTGCATCAACAATAACGGGAATTCCATGTTTTTTAGCAATTTGACCAATGGCATCATAATCAATCACATTATTTCCCGGATTGCCCAAAGTTTCATAATAAATAGCTTTGGTTTTTTCATCAATCGCCTCTTCAAAATTCTTCGGGTCATCTGGATTGACAAATTTAGTTGTAATTCCATATTTTGGTAAAGTCCCAGAAAAAAGGTGATAGGTTCCACCATAAAGGGTACTTGCGGAAACAATATTATCACCGACTGTAGCGATATTCAAGATGGCATAGGTAATAGCGGCTGAGCCAGAACCAACACCAAGGGCTGCACTTCCACCTTCAAGAGCTGCGATGCGTGCTTCAAAAACATCGTTGGTTGGATTTCCTAAACGTGAATAAATAGCTCCAGGATCTTGTAAAGCAAAACGAGCTTCGGCATGGTCTGAATTGTTAAAAACGAAAGAAGTTGTTTGATAGAGCGGAACGGCGCGTGAACCCGTGACAGGATCAGGGACTTGTCCTGCATGGACTTGCAAAGTGTCGAATTTATAATTGTGATTAGTCATAGTTTTTTTTCTCCTATTTTTGAAAATTTTAGTTAGTATAAAAAATAGTCGTTAATCACATTCGTTGATTATTCGTCAGCAATTCTTGAACCATAGCTTTCTCCTTTAGCTATAAAACTTATTATAATTATAAGAAATTCAGAAAATTCTATCGATATGATTTTTTAATGGAGCTGATAGAACTTTTAAAAGTAGAAATAAAAAAATACAACTCAAGGTTGTATTTTTATTGATTGTGCTTTTCAAAGTAACGCATTGTAATAAGAAGAGCTTTACGAAAGATTTTTGGATGTTTACGAGCAACATTTACCATGAATTTATCACCGAAAGAGTGGAGGTAGCGAAGGCTCGGTTTAATCTCCGTCGCAGCTTTATAAAAAACTTCAGCTAAATCAGAAGCTTTAGCACTATTTTTCATAAAACGGTCAAGTCCTGAAGCAACAGAATTTACCAAAGGTTGGTAAGCAGAGTTTGAACTCATATTCTTTTTAGAATTTTCTAGGGCAATATTTCCCCAGCTTGACTGAGTTCCACCAGGTTGAACACAAACTGAACGGATACCAAATTGGGCAACTTCGAGGTCCAAAACGTCAGACCATTGTTGAAGGGCGGCTTTTGTAGCATGATAATAAGCACCAAGTGGCATATAGACATCTCCACCAATTGATGAAATATTAACAATTCGTCCATAATTTTGAGCTCTCATTGTTGGTAAGACAAGTTGAGTTAATTCAACCGCACCAAAGAAGTTGGTTTCAAACTGATTGCGAATTTTATCCATTGGGATTTCTTCGGCTGGTCCGTATTCGCCATAACCTGCATTATTGATGAGGACGTCAATATGACCTGCCTCATCTAAAATTTTTTTCACAAAAGCTTGGTTTGATTCAGAGCTAGTAACATCCAGTTTTAGTGCTTTGATGTTGTTTTCATATTGTGGAATTTTTTCAACGCGGCGTGCCCCAGCGTATACTTTCCAACCCCGTTTGGCAAAAAGTTCTGCTGCCTCAAATCCCATTCCATTTGAAGCACCTGTGATTGCAACAATTTTTTGTGTCATCTCTTTAGAGTCCTTTCAATTTGTCTGTATCTTGTTTTCATGATTTTAAAAGTAATTATACCACTTTAGTAAATCAAAGGCTAAAAAAACTTCCGCGGAGTAAACGGAAGTTTTAGGAGTATTTATGAAAAAAGTTTATTTAGGAGTATGGAAACTATTATACGTTATAATGCTGAAATGAAACTTAAATGAAAAAGAAAATGTTTTTGTATTTTTAGAATCCCTTTTCTATAAATCAATTCTAACTATAAGGACCTGATGATTGAGTGATAATGCTAGTTTGAAGCATTCTTAGTAAGAAAGTGATTTTTTATAAATGGTTTATAGAATAAATTGTACAGCGTTTAATTGGACTTGCTCTCTGAAATAACGTAAAATTGTAGTGAGGAGGACGGTTACAATGAGTAAAAATTATAAAAAAATCCTAGTCGCAATTGATGGATCTGAGCAGGCAGAAGAAGCGTTAAAAGAAGCTATTGTCCTTGCTAAAAGAGACAACTCACAATTATTCGTTTTACATGCGACGGATAAAAACAGTATTTATGCAGCTGGTAACCCAGTTCCTGTGGTTCCTGCACCAGCTATTCCAGTAGTTCCAGCAGTTCCCGTACTTGAAGAAAGTGCAGATAATGAAGCTAAAGAAGTTTTAGACAAAGCTTTGGCAATTATCAATAATGAAGTGAAGTTTGAAGAAATTCGAGTTGATGGTTCGGCAAAAAATGAAATTGTCGATTTCGCTAAAGAACATGAAATTGATATGATTGTGATGGGCTCTTCAGGAAAAGGCGCTCTTGACCGAATGTTGCTTGGCTCTACAGCAGTTTACGTGGTTAAACATGCACCTTGTAGTGTAACAATCATCAAATAAATTAGATAAATTTCAAGAATCGGCAAGCATTTGCCGATTTTTTTTGTATTTTAAAAATAAATTCCTTGACAATGAAATTCTTTTCGTTTACAATTGTAAACATAGAAATGAGAAAGTTGGATTGAACAATGAAAGTTACTTTTAAAACCCTTGATGGACGTACAATGACTAAAGAATTTGCTAGTGTAGATGAATTCGTAACACTACAAAATCGTGAAATTCCGGCAATTGATGATTCAGCGAAAGTTCTTGAAGTTGTAATTTCTGGACAAGTTGAAGAATTTAGTGGAAATGTTGCTGATTTGTATTTCAAACTTAGTAAATAAGAATCTGAAATCGTGAATGGAGGAGGAAAGATGACAGATTATGTTTTTAAGGCAGGTCGTAAAGATTTGGCACCTCTTTTGTTATTACATAGCACGGGTGGAGATGAGCATCAATTAGTAGAAATTGCTGAAATGATTGCCCCTTCACATCCTATTTTGTCAATTCGTGGACGTATTAATGAGCAAGGAGTCAATCGTTATTTTAAACTCCGAGGCTTAGGTGGTTTTACTAAAGAAAATTTTGATCTTGAATCTTTAGATGAAGAAACAGACTGGTTGACGGATGAGGTCAGTTTGTTGGCTGAAAAACATGACCTTGATGTCCATAAAATGATAGCTATCGGTTATTCAAATGGTGCAAATGTAGCTTTGAATATGTTTCTTAGAGGAAAAATAAATTTTGATAAAATTATTGCCTTTCATGGGATGCAATTGGAAGACTTTGAACAGACCGTTCAATTTGATGATAAGCATGTCTTTCTAAGCTATGCGCCAAATGATATGATTGTTCCTCAGAAAAACTTTGGTGATTTAAAAGGTGATTTGGAAGATTCAGGCTGTCAGCTTGAAATATATGAAAGTTCACTTGGTCATCAATTGACGCAAGAGGAAGTTTTAGCCGCTAAAAAATGGCTTACAGAAACAAAATAATTTTGTATTGAAAAAGTTTCAGTGCAAAGTAACTAAATAGGAGAAAACAAATGGCTGAATTAACAAAAATTGAAACAAAAATACCTGAAAATCTTACTCTTGGTGGTGTTCACCACGTAACAGCAATCACCTCAAGTGCTCAAAAAATCTATGATTTTTTCACAAATATCTTGGGTCTGCGTTTAGCAAAATTAACAGTCAATCAAGATGACTATGAAACTTATCACCTCTTTTTCACAGAAGAAGATGGGCATGGAGCTGATATGACTTTCTTTGATTTCAAAGATATTCCTAAAGGAAATCATGGAGTTAATAATATTGAACGTGCTTCATTTCGTGTACCGACAGATGCGTCCTTAGATTATTGGACTCGTCGTTTTGACAATGCCCATGTTAAACATGGCGAAATTTCTAGTAAATTTGGTCAAAAAACCTTAGAGTTTGAAGATTTTGATGGTCAATTGTATCAATTGATTTCTGACCAAAATAATAGTGGGGATGATTCAAAAGGACGTTCTTGGCAACTTTCCAATGTTCCGCAAGAACATGGAATTACTGGACTTGGCCCTGTTTTTGTAAAAGTTGAAAATGCCGAAAATCTTCGGACCATTTTGGAAACAGTTTTTGGCTTCCGTTACGCTGGGCAAGAAGCTGATTTACATCTTTTTGAAGTGGCGAATGGTGGAAATGGAGCAGCTTTGATTCTTCAAGAAGCTGGTGAAAAAGAAGCTTACGCTTATCAAGGTTATGGTACGATTCATCATTTAGCTCTGGGAACAGCAAATCCTGAAACTTTAAACTATTGGATTGAACGCATTAAGGCTTTCCGTTTGCCACATTCTGGTTTGGTTGACCGTTTCTATTTCTCAAGTGAATATGTCAGAGTAGCACCAGGAGTTCTCTTTGAAATTGCGACTTACACACCAGGGATTGGGGCATTGGACATGGCAAAATCAGGTCTAGGAGCTGTTGATTCTTATGAAGAAGCTTTAATTACTTCTGGTTTCTGGATTGACCAAACTAAGGAAGAATCAGGTTTATCTTTGAGCTTACCTCCTCATTTATTCCCCGGAGATGAAGCTACTAAAGCGAGAACAGCCGCAAGTTTACGTCCATTGGACACTTCAGATGCTCATCGTGACCGCACAAAAGATGAACTATGGACTGTTGAAAAAGTATTGGAACACAAAGCTGGAACTCCGGCTGAAACAGTGCAATAAAGGAGAACTGATGAAATCATATCAAGCAAATGAGCTCGACGAAAAAACAGTCTATAAACTTCTGTCAGGCAGTATTGTTCCACGCCCAATTGCTTGGGTGACCAGTCAAAATCTCGAAGGTCTAGTTAATGTGGCACCCTTTAGTTTTTTCAATGTTGCTTCGTCAAATCCACCACTTTTATCCATTTCGTTTACGGGAAATAAAGATAGTTTGAATAATTTATTGACGACGAAAGAAGCAGTGGTTCACCTTGTGAATGAGGATAATGTGGAGCTAATGAATCAAACGGCAGCACCATTAGCGGAGCATATTAGTGAAGCGGAAGAATTTTCACTTGAACTTGTCCCTTCTCAGAAAGTTCAGGTTCCAAGTTTAAAGGAGTCAAATGTTCGTTTAGAAACTAAATTGTATCATCATTTACCTTTAGGAGAGAGTGGGCATTTAGTTCTTCTTGAAGTTGTCAATTTCTCTTTTGCAGAGGAACTATTGGATGAGGAAAACTTTCATGTCAATCTAAATAAACTCAAACCAGTTGGGCGTTTAGCGGGTGATGATTACAGTACCTTAGGAAATCGATTCAGCCTTTTACGACCTAGATAAATAAAAAAACTTACTGATGTTTGGTCAGTAAGTTTTTATTTGCTTTCAAAGTTTGACCATCCATACAGAGAACCACCAGTACCTGGATTTACCAACATTCTTTTCTGTGCCTCTGAAAAAAAATACTGCACATCAGATGAATGAGCAAGATACTGCAAACTAGAAATCAATTCACTAATTTGAGGATCAAAATTTCGACCACTTTCAATATTTTTTTTAGCTATCAAAAAACATTTTCTTTCTTCAATGGAAAGTTTATCTCTAGATAAAATTTGATTAATAATATTGAATAAATCTCTCTGGTTATCTTTTAAATTTGGAAAAATATATTTTGTCATTTTAACCTAAACCACCCATCCATTTAGGTAATTGTTTGGGATTTCCATCATTATGACCATTGAGCCAATGAAGAACATCATTCATGCTTTGGTTATTAGGGTATCCTCCTCCAACAATTTTGGCAAGTTCGTCATCAGAAATAGCCTCAAAATTTAATCGATTTTCCATAATAATCTCCTTTTCTTAATATCACTATTTTAATACTATTCGTTCCATCTTTCATTAGCATACGTTACACATCAATGTTGTCTTAATATTATTCTATTTTTATAATTAATCGAGCCTACCTATCTATACTATAAGGTAAGAGTAAATCACTATTTTGATATATATTCTGATAAGGGTTCATTCTTGAAGGGGATGCTTGTTGTAACTAATTTTTTATTCTCATGTCTAAAATTTTTCACAACACTATTTTCTTCATTAAAAAAGGCACAATAGTGGAAAAATAGGAGAAATGGAGCGAGTGGTTAAAATCAGCTCATAACGTAACAGTTATGGCTATTTTATATCTAGTTTTGAATTTTTTGAAAAAAGTTAAGAGAAGGTAAAATGAAGAAAAAATCCACTTCCTTATGTGGAGGTGGATTTGATTACCCAAATATAAATTTCTCAAAGGTAGAGAAAAAGGTAGAGATTCAATTGATTTTTATTGAAATGTAATGAAAGTCAAGTTTTTTCAAACACCTCTAAATCAATGTTTTACAAGTCTATTGACTCGTAACGAACCCTTATTTAACTTCTTTAAAGATTACGTGTTTACGCAATTTTTTAGAGTATTTTTTAAGTTCCAATTTGTCTGGAGTGTTGCGTTTGTTCTTTTGAGTAAGGTACAGACGTTCACCAGATTCTTTGTGTTCAAGTGTAATATTTACGCGCATGATAGTCCCTTTCTATAACTTTTGTCGAATTATTTAGTGTCGCGAACTTTGCGGCCTTTGTAGTAGCCTTTAAGTGAAACGCGATGTGAGTGACGGTAGTCACCAGTAGTTTCGTCAAAAGTAACAGTTGGAGCTGTCAATTTGTAATGTGTACGACGACGGTTTTTCTTTGCTGATGAAGTGTGACGTGCAGGTACTGCCATTGTTTTTTTCCTCCGTAGAATTTTATCTCGTTCTTGCAGAGTGCAAAAACGTACTTTATTAGTATAGCATAAATTTTCAGAAATGCAAGTTTTGTAAAGTAAAATTACTTGACAAATTTTTGCAAACCTTTCTGTCAGTAAAATTTGAGTAAGCAAAAGTACTGACAAATATCTTTGACAACTAAAATGATAGGGCCTTTAGCGCAAATTTGATAAAATAGAAGTAACTTAACGGATAACTTAAAAATTTAAGCTCAGCTTCGAAAGAATCAAAGCGGCGTAAGGAGAAGACAATCAGGTCGTAAAAACTCCTCACAAAGCAGGGCAATGTTCTAGGACAATTAAATTTTTAAGGAGAAATGAATGAAGAACTGGAAAAAACTGATTCTTGTTTTTGTCATTGCAGGCGTGGCATTGATTGCTTACTTTGGCTTTAATCAGCCTTTTTTGGCACGCTTAATTGTTACAATTGCTGGGGGAGTCTTGGCTTTCTCAATGCTGATTGAAATGATTAAAACTTTACGGTCTGGCTCTTATGGTGTTGACTTATTGGCCATCACGGCCATTATTGTTACTTTACTAGTGGGCGAATATTGGGCCTCTTTGATTATTATTCTCATGCTTGTTGGAGGTGAGAGTTTAGAAGACTATGCAAATGGTCGAGCTCACCGAGCTTTAGCTGCTTTATTAGATAAGTCGCCTGATATTGCTCATGTGCAAAAAGGAGATAAGGTGGTCGATTTACCGATAGACCATGTGGAAGTCGGGAGTCATTTATTGGTTAGACCGATGGAAATTATTCCAATTGACGGGAAACTTATTTCTGAGGCAGTGGTACTTGATACGGCGTCATTGACGGGTGAAACCAAGCCGAATGAATTAGTAAAAGGTGATCCTGTTCTTTCGGGTGCTATCAATGGGAATTCCAGTATCCAGATTGAAACTACGGTGATAGCGGCAGAATCACAGTTTCAAAAGATTGTAGAACTGGTTAAAGAAACGGAGAAAACTCCAGCTCAATTTGTACGTCTGGCTGATCGTTATGCTGTTCCTTTTACAATTATTGCCTATCTTATTGCAGCAGTTGCTTACTTTATTTCTGGTGACCCAGTACGAATTGCGGAAGTCCTAGTGGTTGCAAGCCCTTGTCCATTGATTCTGGCAGCTCCTATCGCGTTTGTTTCGGGAATGAGTCGCTCTAGTCAAAATGGAGCTTTAATCAAAAATGGAACAGTCATCGAAAAATTAGCAAAAGCTCGGGAAATATTTTTAGATAAAACAGGTACAATTACTGAGGGGACAATTAAGGTTGACAGCCTAAAACCAATAGAAACGGTAGATGAAGTAGAACTTTTACAGTTGGTTTACACGGTTGAAAAATCAAGTGGTCATATTTTGGCAAAAGCTGTTGTTGAATATGCTGAAAATAAAAAGGTTCAACCATTAAAATTGACCTCTTTAACTGAGGTTGCTGGACTTGGTGTGATTGGAGAAATCGAAGGTCAAGAAATTAAAATTGGCCGAAGGTCTTTTGCTTTTGCACCTGAAAATCTCAACTATGAAACAGCATTTTATGTGAGTAAAGCAGGTAAATATGTTGGGGCGGTCACATTCTCTGATACTTTAAGACCAGAAGCTAAAGAAACAATTGCTCAGATGAGAAAAATTGGTCTTGAAAAGATTACAATGTTGACGGGTGACAATCAACTTGTTGCTGATAAAATTGCGAGCACTGTTGGAATTGACAATGTTTATGCAGGTTTGATGCCAGATGAAAAATTAAAATTTATTAAAAATGCGACGAATAGACCAGTAATTATGGTTGGAGATGGAGTTAATGATGCTCCAGCTCTAGCCACAGCAGATGTTGGAATTTCGATTGGTGTGGGCTCAGGTACAGTTGCAAGTGAAGCGGCTGACATTGTTCTATTGCAAAATGACCTTAGGAAAGTGACGACATCTATTGAAATCAGTCGTGATACGTTAAAAATTGCTAAACAAGCGGTCATGATTGGGATTATCATTTGTATTATTTTGATGTTTATTGCAGCTCTGGGAGTGATTCCAGCTGTGATTGGAGCTTTGTTCCAAGAGATCATTGATGTTGTTTCAATTCTCTATGCGCTTCGAGCTTTAAGAGGATAAAGAAAAAATTTACTGACGGAATGCTTAAAAGTCCTCTGTCAGTAAATTTTTTTATTTTTTTAGTAATTTTATTAGATGTTCCAGTTCATCAAGATTATCAAAATGAATGGATAAATTCCCTTGATATTTTTTATTTGCTTGAATCTTAACCCTATTTCCCAATTTTTTCATCAGTTCTTTTTCAGTTTCGTCAGTAAAAAGATTGATATTTAATTTACTGACAGATTTGTCAGTAACTTTTTCTTCACCATAAATAATAGCTTCAAGTGCTCTGACATTGAGCTGCTCTTTAATTATTTTATCAACGAGCTCTAATTGCTTTTTAGGATTTTTTTCAGCTAAAAGTGTTCTAGCGTGAGCAGGTGAAATATCTCGATTTTCAACATGCTTCAAAATTGTGTCAGGCAAACCAAGTAAACGAATAAGATTAGAGACATAAGACCTTGATTTTCCAAGGGCCTTAGCGATTTGATCGTGGGTCATTCCCAATTTGTCAGCCAGTTGTGCCAAGCTTTTGGACTCTTCTAGTGGATTGAGATTTTCTCTCTGCAAATTTTCTAAAATTGAGAGAGTCATCATTTCTTCATCAGAATAGCTTCTAATAATTGCTGGTATAGTTTCTAAACCAGCTAATTTTGAAGCTTGAAACCGACGTTCACCTGCTAAAAGCTCATAGCCAACAAGTTTTGATTTACGAACGATTATGGGTTGTAAAACGCCATTTTCTTGGATAGAATTAGCCAATTCTTTTAATTTATCCTCATCAAAAACAAGACGAGGCTGGTAAGGGTTTTTTACAATTGTTGACAACTTAAGTTGAGTGATTTGTTCTACCATATTTTTCACTTTCTGTCAGTAAATTTTATTGTGCTCTATTTACTGACAGATTTGTCAGCTCCTCTTTTTTTGTTCATCAATCCATTCTTTACGACTGTGGAGTGCTTTTTCATATCTTCCCATATCATCAGGACGGAAATAATCAGCATTTTTAATTTTATCAGGTAAGTACTGTTGGTTTACCCAGTGATTAGGAAAATTATGAGCATATTGGTATTCTACAGACCTTCCTAAATCCTTTGCCCCAGCGTAATGGCCATCCTGTAAGTGTGGTGGTACAGCAAGATTTCCATATTTTCCTAAATCAGCAATGGCTTCATCCATCGCTAAATAAGCCGCATTTGATTTAGGGGATAAAGCCAAGTCAATAATGATATTGGCAAGGGGAATCCGTGCCTCAGGAAAACCGAGTTTTTCGGCTGCTGATAATGCTGAAACCGTATGAAGTGCGGCATCAGGATTTGCTAAACCAATATCTTCATAAGCCATAACGGTTAAGCGCCGGGCTAGACTCTGCAAATCTCCGCCCTCAATTAAACGAGCCGCATAGTGTAAACTTGCGTTGACATCAGAACCACGAATTGACTTTTGTAAAGCAGAAAGCAAGTCATAATGAGCATCGCCATCTTTATCAAAAGTTGCAGCTTTTCTTTGTAAAGAATTTTCCATATCATCTAAAGTGACATGATGTTCTTCTGAGGAAAGAACGGCTAATTCTAAGGCATTAAAAGTAGAACGTAAATCCCCATTAGTCGAATGAATTAAAAAGTAAAGTGCATCATCGTCAATGGTCACATCAAAATCAAATCCACGTTCTTTATCTTGTAAACTTAGGTTTACAGCAAATTCTAAATCTTCTGGCTCTAAAGGTTTTAATTCAAAAATCTGTACGCGAGAACGAATCGCTGGAACAACTGAAAAATAAGGGTTTTCGGTTGTTGCTCCAATTAAAATAATTTGTCCATTTTCTAAAAGTGGTAAAAGAAAATCTTGTTTAGGTTTGTCTAGGCGATGAATTTCATCAAGTAATAAAACAAGTTGGCCAGAAAATTCGGCTTCTGAGGCAATTTCTTGAAGTCTTTTTTTAGTATCTGTCGTTGCATTAAATGTCCGAAAAGCGACATTCATTGTTCCAGCAATCGCTGAAGCAATTGAAGTTTTACCAATGCCAGGAGGTCCGTAGAGAATCATACTTGAAAGAAGTTGAGTTTCGACCATTCGGCGAATGATTTTTCCTTTACCAACTAAATGTTTTTGTCCAACAATTTCATCAATATTTCTTGGTCTCATTCGTCTTGCAAGATTTTGTGCCATATTATTCTCCAATCCATAGGTTTACAACAAATGTAAATCTGGTTTACATAAGGCTTTTGTCTAGATAGAAGGCGAGAATGCAATCATCAATATATTCACCATCAATGAAAAATTCTTTTTTCAAACGTCCTTCTTCAACAAAGCCTAATTTATTATAAAGTTTCAAGGCTGCTGGATTTGAACCCATCACTTGAATTGTAATTTTTTTGAATCCTTCTTTTTTTGCAAAATCAATAAAGAAGTTTATTAGTGTAGTAGCTACGCCCTTACCTCTGGCTTCTTGTGCTGTCATAATGCCAAAGGTGACAGTATGTCTTCCAAATTCAGATTTGTGGCGGGGGCCGTAATCAAGTATTCCAAGAATTTCATCATTTTCTACTGCCAGAAAATAAGTGGTTCCAGTCATAATTTTACCGATAATTTTTTCTGCTGAGGAATCCATGACATGTGGAGTTGAAGCTAGGGTCCAGTTTTCATTTTCCAATTGAGCAACTTTGACAAAGTCACGTGGTTCTATTTTTCTAATTTCCATTAAATCTTTCTCCAAATTCTAAAAAAATATCTATTTACACATTATAAACGTAAAAAAGCTATTAAATGAACTGATTTATTAAGTCTTGCGACTTTTCTAGAGCAAATTTTTGTTATAATTATTTTAACATAATATAAAGAGGGTGTGAACAATGGCTAAATTTGGATTTTTAGATGTTTTGGAAGAAGTTTTAGAAAAAGGATTTACTTATGATTTTGAAATGAATTGGGATAAGCGTAATTTTGCGGTAGAAGTCAGCTTTTTACTAGAGGCAGAAAATAGTTCTGGAGCGCTTTTGACTGATGCAGAAGGAGTAGAATCAGCAGAAAATATCGTCTATGAGGATGCAGTTTTATTTTATAATCCAGCTAAATCACGTTTTGATGAAAATGATTATTTGGCAACAATTCCTTATGGTGAAAAAGGCTTATCTCGTGAATTTTTGGCTTATTTTGCTCAATTTTTACAAGAAAGTGCCGATCAAGGCTTGGATGATTTAATGGACTTTCTAGCTGATGAAGCTGCCGAAGAATTTTCAGTCAATTGGGATAAAGAAGCTTTTGAAAATGGCATTGCTGATTTGTCTGAAACAGACTTTTATAAGTATCCAAGATATTAAGAAATTTAGAAAGATTTAAGAAATAAAAAATGAGTATTTTAAATGTAAAAAATCTATCCCACGGTTTTGGTGACCGCGCAATTTTTGAAGATGTAAGTTTCCGTTTGCTAAAAGGCGAGCACATCGGCTTTGTTGGGGCAAATGGTGAGGGTAAATCAACTTTCATGAATATTATCACAGGAACTCTGGTTCCTGATGAGGGAAAAGTAATCTGGTCTAAAAAACACCGGGTTGGCTATATGGATCAACACGCTGCGCTTGGAAAAGGTAAAACGACGCGTGAAGCATTGGCTGAGGCTTTTCAATATCTTTTTGATATAGAAGCGAAAATTAATGATACTTACATGAAAATGGCAGAAATGTCAGAAGATGAGATGAATGCTGCGCTTGAGAATGTAGGAGAACTTCAAGAAGAATTGGATAATAGTGACTTTTATCTCATTGATGCCAAAGTTGAAGAAACAGCACGAGGTCTTGGTTTAACTCCTCTTTTGGATAAAGATGTAGCCGAGCTTTCTGGAGGGCAAAGAACAAAAATTTTACTTGGTAAACTTTTGCTTGAAAAACCAGATATCTTGCTTTTGGATGAACCAACAAACTATTTGGATGAAGAACATATTTTATGGTTGAAAAATTACCTTAAAAACTATGAAAATGCCTTTATTTTGATTTCGCATGATGTGCCATTTATGGATGAAGTGGTCAATATCATTTATCATGTGCATGGTCTAGGGATTACCCGCTATTCAATGGGGTATGCGGAATTTGAACGTGTCTTTGAAGAGAAAAAGGCACAGCTTGAATCTTTGCATAATGCGCAGGTCGCTGAGCAAGCTAAACTTAAAGATTTCATTGCCCGTAAAAAAGCGAATGTGGCAACATCTGGTCAAGCAAAAGCGCGTGAGAAAAAATTGGCGAAAATGGAAATTGTTGAGACTATTTCTGAAAAGCCAAAACCTCATTTTGATTTTAAATTTAGTAGAAAACCAAGTCGTCTCGTTTTTGAGGCGAAAGATTTAGTCATTGGTTACAATGAACCTTTGTCGTCAGAAATTAATTTAAAAGTAGAAGCTGGACAAAAAATTGCCTTTATTGGTTCCAACGGGATTGGGAAATCGACTTTGCTTAAGAGTTTAATGGGCTTGATTCCAAGTCTTGATGGGGAAGTTGAAAAAGGAAATTTCCAAGATATTGCTTACTATGAGCAAGAAATCAAAAATCCTTCGCAAAAAACGGTACTTGATGATTTATGGGATGAGTATCCAAGTTGGAATCAAGCAGAACTCCGCGGGGCACTTGCTCGGGTGGGCTTGACGGCTAAACAAATTGAATCACGTGTTTATGTTCTTTCAGGTGGAGAACAAGCAAAATTACGTTTTGCTAAATTAATGAATACCGAATCTAACATTCTCATCTTGGATGAACCAACCAATCATTTGGACGTGGACGCTAAAGAAGAACTCAAGCGTGCACTTATTGAATATCCGGGAACTGTTTTGATGGTTTCACATGAACCAGAATTTTATGAAGGTCTAGTTTCTGATGTCATTAACTGTGAAGAATGGACAACTCGTATTTTGTAATTACTGATTAATTCTTATGCTAGTTCATCTCTAATTTTTCTTAAAAATTGGTAGTTGAACTGCAGTTATACAGGCTTGCACAAACACAAGAAATGGTTTGCATGAAAAATTAAACAGTATTAGGAGAAAAATGACTCAGAAACTTCATCCTTGGGAAAATCCCGAACAAGATTATGCACGAACTTTGGCAAAACGCCGCTCAGAGCGGCGTTATCGGAGCTTACAGTTAGTAAAGACGCTTAAAATTTTACTGACAGAATTTAAAAAGTACGATGTGAATAATTTTAACTCAGAGATATTGAGTTGGATTGATTTGCTTGAAGATGCTGTTGAATATGTTGATGATGAAGATTTTAAGTCAGCAAAAAAATTTGTTTCGCGAATGCAAAGAGAACTAAAAAAACTTGAAAAGTAAATTTTTACTGACAGGAAAGAGGACTTTAAGGGCACTATGAAAAGTTATAGTTTTCAAGCTGAACTGGAAATTATCGGTATCAATCCCTTTGTGGCTGTACCGCCAGATATTTTGCAGAAAATATTTCAGGATTCAGGACGAGAAAAATCGCCCATTCCTATTTGTGGTCAGATTAATGAAAAAACTTATCAGCAAAATCTCATGTTTTTCAAAGGGGATTGGCGCTTATATGTCAATACGACGATGCTGAAAAATTCGCCTAAAAGAATCGGGGAAATCTTTGATTTTACAATTTCCTATGATTCAGAGCCACGAATTGTCAAACAAGCACAAGTTTTAAGTGAAGCATTAGCCAAAAATCCGGAAGCAAAAAAAGTATTTGACCAATTAATTCCCTCTAAACAAGTTGAAATTAATCGTTATATTGCAAGGTTGAAAACAGAAGAAGCTATCGAGCGAAATGTTAGGCGAGCGATTGGTTTCTTACTGGGAAAGAACTCTTTTGTAGGCCGAGATAAACCATAGAAAGAAAGATGAAATAAATGAATAATTGGAATTCAATCACAATAAAAATCAGTCGGGAAGCCGAAGAGGCCATTTCAGCTTTGCTGATAGAGGCGGGGTCAGCCGGCGTTGAAATTAATGACAGTGCTGATTATCTTAATCACGAAGACCAATTTGGCGAAGTTCTTCCTGAAATTGAACAATCTGATTTTGTTGAAATTACTGCTTATTATCCAGAAAATATGCCAATTGTGGAACTCAAAGCCGAAATTGAACATAAAATCGCAAATTTGAGTGATTATTTTTCACTGACAGGTCTGTCAGTAACAACGAATAACCTGTCAGAAACAAATTGGGCAGAAGCTTGGAAAAAGTATTTTGAACCAGCACGAATTACGCATGATTTAACCATTGTGCCGAGTTGGACAGAGGATTACGTGGCGACAGGCTCTGAAAAATTGATTCGACTTGACCCTGGTATGGCTTTTGGGACTGGAACACATCCAACGACCAAAATGTCACTCTATGCCTTAGAACAAGTTCTTCGTGGTGGAGAAACGTTACTTGACGTTGGAACAGGTTCGGGCGTGCTGTCAGTTGCAGCTTCATATCTTGGCGCATCAGAAATATTTGCTTATGATATTGATGAAGTGGCTGTGCGCGTGGCTTTAGAAAATATTGAACTCAATCCTGGTCATGAAAAAATTCATGTTTCAGCAAACAATCTGCTTGAAGGAATTGACAAAAAAGCGGATGTCATTGTGGCTAATATTTTGGCTGATATCCTTGTTTTAATGACAGAAGACGCATTCCGCTTGGTCAAAGAAGAAGGCTATCTCATTATGTCAGGAATTATTGCTGACAAAGCGGACATAGTCATTGCATCAGCAGAAAAAGCTGGATTTTTCCTTGAAACACGAATGATTCAAGGCGAATGGAACTGCCTGATTTTCAAGAAAACAGAAAATCGTGAAGGCGTCATTGGTGGATAAAAGGCTTAAATAAAGTCGTTTATCTTTCAGTCAATGGAGAAGCACAATAAAGAAAAGATTAGATTCAAAACTTTATTCTAAGAAATGATTGGAAAAAATATGGCCAACCAATATTTTGTATTTAAAAAATTACCGGAACTGGGCGAAGAATTTATCATTGAAAATCAAGCAGCAGCTCATCATATTTTCACTGTGATGCGGGCTAAAAGTGGTGACCAAATCCGTCTTGTTTTTACTGATGGTGAAATTGGGCTGTCAGAAGTCATTTCGCCAAGTGACCAATCAGTGAAGCTGATAAAATTACTGACAGAGTCCTCAGAATTGCCTGTTCAAATTACAGTAGCTGTAGGATTTCCTAAAGGAGACAAGCTCGATTTTATTGTTGAAAAATCAACAGAATTAGGAGCTACAGCCATTTGGTCAGCACCTTTTAAAGCTTCTGTCAGTAAATGGGACAAGAAAAAACTGACAAAAAAACAAGAAAAATTGGAAAAAGTTGCTCTAGGAGCAGCCGAACAATCACGCAGACAAATGATTCCAGAACTTCAACTTTTTGAGCAATTTACTGATTTACTTGATAAGTTTTCTGATTTTGACCAAGTTCTTATCGCTTATGAAGAATCAGCAAAAATGGGTGAGAAAACAATGTTCAAACAAGCACTGACAGAAATGTCACTCAACCAAAAAGTACTTATCATTTTTGGACCAGAAGGCGGAATTAGTCCAGACGAAATCACAAAATTTTCCGATTTAGGTGCAAAAATGATTGGCTTAGGGCCGCGAATTTTAAGAGCAGAAACGGCTCCATTATATGCCCTCTCAAGTATTTCAGCTTATTTTGAATTATTATAAATAAAGAAAAATTTTTAGGAAATCGATTATGAAAAAACGTGCACAACATAACAAAAAACGAATTCGCTGGGCTTCGGTCCTCGCAGTTTTCGTTCTTTTAATTGGAATAATTGCAATTGCTTTTGCTGGGGTTCATTTGTTAAGTCCTAAAACAAATACAAGTCCAAAAAGCAGTCAAACTTCAAGTCAAGAAAAAGCTAAAAGCACTGCCTCATCTAGTACTTCTCAACCAAAAGAAACAAAATGGCTGGCTGGAACAAATGAAAATCAACTGCCCATTTTGATGTTTCATTATGTCACTTCAAGGGCTGATCAGCTCCCACAAGATAGTAATAACATCAATATTGTAACCTTTGAAAATGAATTAAAAGCGCTGAAAGAAAAAGGCTACACAACGGTTAGTGGCTCAGATGCCGAAAAAATTCTAACGACCAAAGAAAAACCAAGTGATAAAATGGTTTGGCTTACTTTTGATGATGGTTCAGTCACAATGTACACTGAAATTTTCCCTTTATTGAAAAAATACAATATGCACGCTACGAATTTTATTATCACAGGTTATGTGAATAAAGGCCAAGGCGGAATTTTGACCTGGGAACAAATCAAGGAAATGAAAGCAAGTGGACTTGTTGATTTTGGCAGTCATACGGTTAGCCATCCTGATTTAGGAAAGCTTACTTTGGAAGCTCAACGAACAGAACTTGAACAATCAAAAGCAGATTTAGATAAAAACCTCGAGCAAAAAACAGATATCATCTGTTATCCAGCAGGGGGTTATAACCAGAATACCTTGAATTTAGCCAACGAGTTAGGCTATAAGTTTGGTTTGCTTGACCCAGGCCGTAATGGTGCTATTGCAATAGCAGCCAAAGAAAGTGATGGTCTATTAACGCTACCACGCTTTAGAATGATGAGTTCTACCACAACTGAGCAAATGCTACAAATGATTCAACCCTCAACCGATTATAATGAAAAAAATAAATAAACTCCGAATAATCGGAGTTTTATCTTTAGTTTTGCAATAGTCATCCTTTTGCTTAACCTACAAATGTGATAGAATAGATTAAATTAAGTGAAATAAACCTTAACTTACAAAATTTGATGAGATGATATATTAATCTAAATAAGGAGGAAAACTGGTCACCATTTTAGAGTCAACTTTAAAATGGTCTAGTATCTAAAGTTATGCCTAAAGAACCAGATTTAACCGGAGCAGAGGTTGTCAATATCTGTTCTGACTACATGAATGAAACAGACCTTTTACTCGTAGAAAAAGCACTTGCTTGTGCTTCACTTGCCCATGCAGACCAATATCGTGCATCAGGAGAAGCTTACTTTGTCCACCCTACCCAAGTTGCAGGAATTTTAGCCAAATTAAAACTGGATGCCGTTACCGTTTCCTGTGGTTTTTTGCATGATGTTGTTGAAGATACCAATTTTACCCAAGGTGATTTGCAAGAATTATTTGGCGACGAAATTGCTGAAATTGTTGATGGAGTTACTAAGTTAGGTAAAGTTGAGTATAAGTCACACGAAGAACAATTGGCTGAAAACCACCGTAAGATGCTTATGGCTATGTCCAAAGACATTCGTGTTATTTTGGTCAAATTGGCTGACCGTTTGCACAATATGCGCACGCTTAAACATCTCAGACCAGATAAACAAAAGCGGATTTCACGTGAAACCATGGAAATTTATGCCCCTCTTGCTCATCGCTTGGGGATTGCCAGTATCAAATGGGAATTAGAAGATTTATCATTCCGTTATCTTGAAGAAGCAGAATTTTATCGCATTCGTGGTCTCATGAATGAAAAAAGAACAGCTCGTGAAGCGCTTGTTGCTGAAGTAATTGGTAAATTACAAGAACGAGTCGAAAAAGCTGGAGTTGACGCAGAAATTTATGGTCGTCCAAAACATATTTATTCTATTTATCGTAAAATGCACGATAAGAAGAAACGTTTTGATGAGATTTATGACCTGATTGCCATTCGTTGTATCACAGAAACAACAAGTGACGTTTACACGACTTTAGGTTATATTCATGACCTTTGGAAACCAATGCCAGGTCGTTTTAAAGACTATATTGCCAATCCAAAAGCCAATGGTTATCAATCTGTCCATACAACCGTTTATGGTCCCAAAGGCCCAATGGAATTCCAAATTAGAACACGAGAAATGCACCAAATCGCTGAGTTTGGGGTTGCCGCTCACTGGGCTTACAAACAAGGGATTAAAGCAAAAGTTGATGTTCATGAAATTTCTGAAACCTTGAATTGGATTCATGAACTTGTGGAATTGCGTGAAGAAGCTGGTGATTCAGCAGAAGATTTTGTCAAAGCCGTTCAAGAAGATATTTTATCAGATAAGATTTATGTCTTCACTCCAAATGGTGAAGTCCAAGAATTACCAAGAGGTTCAGGTCCTATTGACTTTGCTTATGCTATCCATACAAAAGTTGGTGACCATGCGACTGGAGCGAAAGTAAATGGACGAATGAAACCATTATCTGTTCAACTAAAAACAGGTGATCGGGTTGAAATTATTACCAGCTCAAGCTCTTTTGGACCAAGCCGTGACTGGATTAATCTAGTTAAAACTAATAAAGCTAGAAACAAAATCAAACAATTCTTTAAGAACCAAGATAAAGAATTATCGGTCAATAAAGGCCGTGAAATGTTACAAGAAGCTTTGGAAGAAGGTGGATTTGTACCAAATCAGTATTTAGATAAGAAACATCTAGATGAAGTCTTCAATAAGATTAGCTACCGTAATGCGGAAGCTTTGTATGCAGCAATTGGATTTGGTGAGCTTTCAGCAACAACAATTGCCAATCGTTTAACTGAAAATGAACGTCGTGAAGTTGAGAGAGCCAAACAAAAAGCCGAAGCTGAAGAGCTGATGAAGGGTGAAGTTAAACGCGAATCAAGTAAAAACATCATGAAGATTCGTCACGATGGTGGAGTCAGTGTTTCTGGTATTGATAGCCTACTTGTTCGTATCGCCAAATGTTGTAATCCTGTTCCAGGGGACCCAATTGTGGGGTATATTACAAAAGGGCGTGGTGTTTCAGTTCATAGAGCTGATTGTCAAAATGTGCGAAGTATGGAAGACTTTGAACAAAGACTTGTTGAAGTTGAATGGGATGATTCAGAAAACTTAGTGAAAGAATATGTCGCTAATATTGATGTCTATGGCTTTAATCGTCCTGGATTACTCAACGATGTGATGCAAGTTTTATCAAATTCTACTAAAAATTTGATTTCAATTAATGCTCAACCCACTAAAGATAAAAAAATGGCGAATATTCACATCGCTTTAGGCATTAAAAATCTATCAGATTTGACTTTGATTGTTGATAAAATCAAAATGACCCCAGATGTTTATTCTGTAAAACGGACAAACGCTTAAAAAAAAGAGCTTGACTTAGTCAAGCTCTTTTAAATTACTTTCTTTAATAATATAATTGGGACGTTTTTTTGTTTCCAG
>OMJG01000165.1_pt1 | contig 49976 bp, 37 predicted proteins | sample 1646431 | NCBI WGS metagenome assembly OMJG01 (sample SAMN03771674, study PRJEB25209) | food metagenome | isolation source: Cotija cheese | place: Mexico:Jalisco,Michoacan | collected 2011-12-12 | reverse complement strand
GAACCCGGGACGGATCCTCGCCGAGGCGGGACCCGAGTCCCCGGCCGCGTGCCCTTATCACCGGGGCGAGTTCCGGGCTGGGACGCGGCTATGCCCGCACCCTGGCCACCGAAGGCTACGACCTCGTCCTGGTCGCCAGGAACGAAGCCCGACTGAGTGAGCTGGCCGACCAGCTGCAGACCACGCAGAACATCCGCGCCGAGGTGGCCGTGGCGGATCTGTCCGACCGTGACGGGATCGACTCGGTCGTCGAGATCATCGCGACGCAGCCGATCGATGTGCTCATCAACAACGCGGGCTTCGGTCTGCGCGGGACGCTGCTGGACACCGATATCGCCGAGCTCGACGAACAGGATCGGGTGCTCACCGGGGCGGTGAGGGAGCTGTCGCTGGCTTCGGCCAAGCGCATGCAGTCCCGCGTTCGCGGAGGAATCGTCAACGTCTCCTCGCTGGCGGCGGTGACGACGATGGGACAGTACGCCGCTTCGAAGGCGTCGACTCTGATCTTCACTGAGGCGCTCGCCGGCGAACTCAGGGACAGCCCGGTGACGGTCACGGCCGTTCTGCCCGGATTCATCCGGACGGAATTCCACAGCCGCCTCGGCGTGGAGCGTCCCGGACCTGGTCTGATCTGGCTCAGCGTCGATCAGGTGGTGCGGGAATCGCTGCGTGATGCACGGGCGGGAAAGGTCGTCTCGGTTCCGGGGTGGGGATATCGGTTGGCCGCGCTCGTGGCTCCCGTGGTGCCGCGTCCGCTCATGCGCTGGGGATCGACTGGATTCTCCTTCGCCCGCACTCACAGGATGTGACCTATATGCAATTCTGGGCGAGCCCGACAGTATTGAGTTGAGGATTGAACTACCTGAAGATGAGCCTGTGACCAGGGGTTTTATTCTGATCGCTTCTATGCTATAGGGCTCAACAGGATTCAAGACGGGACGTGAGATTCTTTACAAGCGCTACGAAAGTGTGGTCAAATTAATGATGTCCGCCCGGTGGGGATCGGGTGGACATAACGGACGTATGGGGATGCGTCCGGGTACTCGAGGGGAGTGCTGCGAGGACCCCGGGATGTCGCGATTACGCGCCCCGGGGTTCTTGTCATTCACCGCAGTGTTTCGCGACCGCCCGCCTGACTTCAGGTCACTATCGGACATCCGAACTCGAATCTAGGTCACTATCGGATACTTCTGCGTGCGAAAAGTATCCGATAGTGACCTAGATTCGGTGGCCGCATCCGATGGTGACCTCGCCGCTGCCTGCTGCTAAAGCAGAAACTGCAGCTGCCGGCTTCTGCCGACTGCGGCGCTCTTGGATGGCGGCCGGCTACTGCACGCTGACGCTGCGTTGGCGGCGCGAGCGCGTGCGGGCGACGCCGACCTCGAGGGCCACCGCGCTCAGCGGGGCACCGAGCGCCACCGAGGCATTGCCGGCGGCGCGCTCGGCGACTTCGGCGATGACGGTATCGATGTCGGCGCGTTCATCGGCATCGACATGGATGAGCGGCTCCGGACTCCGCGCGGTGCCCCGCAGGATCACCTGGGCATCCGAGACCCCGTCGGTGGATTCGAGGTCGGCGGCGACCGCCCGCGCTGCGGATCGACGTCACCGTCGAGGACGTATTCGTCGACGAGGAGGCCGCCGATGGCTGAGAAGCCGATGGCTGAGAGCGAGACCGTCCGCGGGTTCGACGAGTCGGCCGTCTCGGCCCGCGTGACCGAGTCCGTCACCGGAGTAGACGGTGTTGCGGGACTGGCGCCGGGGCTGCGCGACATGATCGCCAATGCGGCCACACGGGTGATGCGCCGCAGCACGTGAACGGCACAGAAAAAGGTGGATAGCACATGTTTGAAACTGGGCTATCCACCTTATTCTGTGCTGTTGCCGACGGGTCAGGCGGCCTTGGACTTCGAGCGTCCGGTGATGAGGCCCCAGACGATGAGTACGATCAGCGAACCGCCGATGGCGCACAGCCAGGACGACAGCGAGAAGAACTTATCCATCTGGGCGCCGAAAATCATGCCGCCGAGCCAACCGCCCAGCATGGCTCCGATCACGCCGAGGATCAGTGTGGCGAAGAAGCCGCCGCCCTGCTTGCCGGGCAGGATCGCCTTGGCGATGGCTCCGGCGATGAGTCCGAGGATGAGATATGCGATGAAACCCATGTTGCTCACGTCCTTCCTGAAGGCACTTGACCGGCTGGGTTGCGCGGTGTTGTTGACACTCTACAACTCACTGTTGGCGAAAGTCTAAAGGTGTGATGATTCTTTATAGCATCGGTACAGACGCGGGCGCGACGAAATCCTCCCGCTCCAGATCTGTGCCGTCTGTCACGTCCGCATCCGCCGCCGTCGCTGAGACGGCGCTGAACGGTCGCCCGAAACCCGCGCATTAGACTGGAGACCATGACCGACAGCGCTGACACTCGCCGACAACTGCTCGACCTCATCGACGAACTCGCCGTGGTGCGCGGCAGAGTGACCCTCTCCTCCGGCAAGGAGGCCGACTACTACCTCGATCTGCGTCGGGTCACCCTCGACCACCGCTCGGCACCGCTTGTCGGCGACGTCGTCCTCGACCTCCTCGAGGCTCATGATCTGCTCGACACGGTCGACGCCGTCGGCGGTCTGACCATGGGCGCCGATCCTGTCGGCACCGCCGTCATGCACCGCTCGGTCGTGCGCGGCACCCCGCTCGACTCCTTCGTCGTCCGCAAGGAGGCGAAGAAGCACGGCATGTCGCGGCGGGTCGAAGGACCCGATGTCGCCGGCAAGCGCGTCATCGCCGTCGAGGACACCTCGACGACGGGCGGTTCCGTGCTCACCGCCGTCGACGCGCTCAAGGAAGCCGGCGCCGAGGTGGTCGCCGTGGCCGTGGTCATGGACCGCGACACCGGCGCCAAGGAACGGGTCGAAGCCACGGGAATTCCGTACCTGACCGCGCTGACGACAGCGGACCTCGGCCTCGACTGAGTCCCGCCTCGGCGAGGTGGACCTGTGAGGTGCCGCCTCGGTGAGGAACCGGCTCACCGATCACGACCTGGGACTCGACTGGCAATTCTGTCGAAATCGAGGACGTGGTTTGAAACAAGTCTCTGATTTCAACACGATAGATGAGACACTCCCCAAGAACTGTTCGATGCAAAGGATGACGCGTGCTCACACTGAAAGAGGTTTCCCTGCGCAAGGGGAAGCGGACATATCTGGACGAGGTGAGTTTCACCGCCGAGGCGGGCCGGATCACCGCAATCGTGGGAACCCGATCGGCGGGCCGCACCGAACTGGTGCGCATCATCATGGGCCTCATCTCCGCCGATGAGGGCACCATCGAACTCGAGGACTTCGAACTCGACTTCGGAGACCGACAGAACTTCGGCTATCTGCCCGCCGAACGCGGCGGATACCCGACCATGCGTGTACTCGACCAGATCGTCTACCTCGCCCGCCTGCACGGGATCACCCTGGGCGCGGCCGAACGGAACGCGCTGACCCTGCTCGGCCACCTCGAGCTCGCCGACCGCGGCTACGCTCCGCTGAAGAACCTCTCCGGTGCCGAGATCGCCCGCGTCGACATCGCCGCAACCCTGGCTGCCGACCCCGACGTCGTCGTCATCGATGATGCCTTCGCCGGCCTCGACGCCGCCTCACTGCGTCTGGTCACGTCCCTGCTGCGGGCCCACGCATCCTCGGGAGTGCCCGTCATCCTGGCCACCGACGACTGGGAGGCCGCGCAGACCTTCGCCGATGACGTCATCATTCTGGGCCAGGGCAAGGTCACCGCCTCGGGCAGCGTCGAGAAGCTGCTCGGCGATCCGCACTACCGAGTCGAGACGACCGACACCGAGGCGGCCGCCTCGGCGCTGAAATCCCGGACGGGAATCAGCGACGTGACGACCGCCGGACGGGAGGCCGTGAGCTTCCGCGCCGACGATGCGAAGACAGCCGCCGCTGCCGTGGCCGAGCTGAAGAATGTGAAGAACTTCGAAAGTGTCCGCCCGACACTGGCCGAGCAGTACAAGGAGGCTCTGTAATGGCGCGCAAGGACAAGGGTGCGAATGACGAGTCCCCGGAGCCGATCGTGTCCAAGGGCACGGCCGGCGAAGGCATCGACGACCTCGGTCTGCCGGCCGACGACGATGTGATCGACGACGAGACCACCGCCGAGGAGGTCGACTCGGACGACGAGGCGACCGTCACCGGTGCGGCTAAGGGAACGGCCGCCTCGGCGAAGAAGGGCACCGACGCGAAGGGCACCGACGCGCAGGACGCGAACGCATCCGGCGCGACTGGCGGCCTCGATGACGTTCCCTTCGAGCTCGCCGAGGACACCCCCGACCCGGACGAGCTGCCGGAGACCGGACTGGTCTCGGAATTCGTCGACGTCGGCAACCGCCAGGCGGCATGGCTCGTGTCGAACCGTGAGTCCACCACCGCCATGCGCAGCCCGTACTTCCTGGTCACCGCCGCTGTGATCATCCTCGGTGTGCTGGCCGCGATCATCTCCGGAATCGTCGCCGATGTGCAGAAGGACTCGGGCACCCCGACCATGGCGATGGTCGGAGTCGGCGAGCAGGCTCAGATGTACGAACAGCAGCTGGGTGTGAAGATCACCGACGTCGACGACGCTCAGGCAGCCGAGAAGCTCGTGCGTGAGGGCAAGGTCGACGCCGCATTCATCCAGGACCCGAGCGGTCAGGGACAGCCGACGATCATCGCACTGGACAAGCAGCCCGACGCCCTGCTCGAGAAGCTCGCGCCGAAGACGGAAGCGACGCTGCTCGAGACGCCGGCCGTCGAGAATGATGTGGCCACCCCGCTGCTGTGGGCAATGGTCGCACTGTCGATCCTCGTCGTCGCCACCCTGGGCACCGCGCTGTACCAGAACCTGCGTCTGGAGAAGCGCAACCGGATCACCGAGATCATCGCGGCCACGATTCCGCCGCGCTCTGCGGCTTCGGGCCGGATCACGGGCATGCTGACCTTGGTCATCGTCCACCTCGTGGCCGCCGCCGTCGTCACCGAGCTCGGGCTCTCGCTGTCGGGCAAGACGTCCTTGGCATTCGCCATGCTGCCGGGCCTCGGCTGGTTCGCACTGACCCTGCTGCTCACCGCTTGGTCGGTGTTCGCGCTGCTCGTCTGGGCATCGACCGTCGTCGGGAGCAGGGCTCGCGCCACCTTCGTCACGATCATCGGCGTCATCACCGTGGCCGGCGTCTTCGCTCCGGTCATCATCGGACCCACCGGGACTGTTGCGAAGGTGCTGTCGTGGACGCCGTTCACCTCGCCGCTGGGCATCGCCGGTCGCTTCTTCGCCGGTCAGGCCGAGTGGTGGGAGGGCCTCGTCGCCGCCGGCATCGCTCTGGTCCTCGCCGTCGTCCTCCACGCTCTGGCCTCGGGTGCGTACGTGCGCTCAGTGCTGTCCGGAGGCGGACGCGGCGGCAAGACCGTGAAGATGAGCAAGCGCGCGCAGAAGGTCGGTGCCGCAGCCTCGGCGAAGGGGTCTGCGAAGTCGGACTCGACCGCAGACGAATCGGACGAGGCCGGGAAGTCAGCGGACGACGAGAAGTCGAGGGCCGCCTCGGCGAAGGAATCCGGCACGAAGATGTCGGACGTGAAGTCCGGCGGGAAAGACGAAAAGGACGCGAAGTCGGCGGATGATTCCCGCGACGACAAGTGACCGATAACGCTGAACCGCAGGTGGGGGTCGGTCCGTGGACCGGCCCCTGGCCTGTGGAAGAGCACTTCGATCCGGAGCTGCTGGCTGAAGGCGATCGGCGCAATGTCGTCGACAAGTATCGCTATTGGAAGCACGACGCGATCGTCGCCGACCTCGACGCCTCGCGGCACGACTTCCACGTCGGCGTCGAGAACTGGCAGCACGACCTCAACATCGGTTCGGTCGTGCGCACCGCCAACGCCTTCAATGCCGCAGCCGTGCACATCGTCGGCAGACGCCGCTGGAATCGGCGCGGGGCGATGGTCACCGACAAGTATCAGCACGTCATCCACCATCCGAGCGTGGACGACCTGCTCAGCTGGTGCGCCGAGAACGACGTGCCGCTGCTGGGCATCGACAACTTCCCGGACTCCGTGCCGCTGGAGACCTACGATCTGCCCAGGCGCTGCCTGCTGCTGTTCGGTCAGGAAGGCCCGGGACTGAGCGAGGAAGCGCATCAGGCCAGTCGCGACGTGCTCTCGATCGCGCAGTACGGGTCGACACGGTCGATGAATGCCGCAGCCGCCGCCGCGATCACCATGCACTCCTGGATCCGTCGCCACGTCTACGACCAGCCCGTGAACTGAGTTCGCCGGCAGCGGAGGTCTCCGTCTGGTCTGTATGGTCTGTGGGACACCGGCCGGGACGCAGAGACGAAGAAGCGCCGAGGCGGCACGACGGTGGTCGTGTCGCCTCGGCGCTTCTGTGCGGCCGGGATCCGGCCGCCTCGGTGGGCTTCGGCGGGCCCTGCGGGGACCCGGCCACCCGGCCGCCTCGGTGGGCTTCGGCGAGCCTCGACGACGCAGCGCCGCACGCTCGGGGGCGAACGTGCGGCGCTGAAGTGCCGCTGCCTCAGCTGAGGTCGGCGGCGTGGGGTTCGATGAGTCCGCCGAGTTCGGCGAGCTCGGCGGTCAGCGAATCCGAGTCGTCGAAGGTGCGGGTCATGACCGTCAGGCGCTTGGCGTAGTGACCGATGGGGTATTCCATGGTCATGCCGATGCCGCCATGCATCTGGATCGACTCCTGGCTGATGTTCCGAGCAGCCCGGTCGACGATGATCTTCGCGGCGATGACGTCGCGGTGACGGTCCTTCTCGGCCCCGGGGACCTCGGAAGTGACGGCCAGGCGCGAGTACAGAGCCATGCTGCGTGCGTACTCGAGCTCGGCGTAGAGGTCTGCGGCGCGGTGCTGCAGAGCCTGGTTCGCACCGATCGGAGCACCGAACTGCTCACGGGTCTTCAGATACTCGGCCGTCATCGTCAGCGAGGCTTCGAGTGCGCCGACTGCCTCGGCCATGATCGCGGCGTTGCCCAGGTCGAGGACCTCGGACAGCACGGCGTTGGCGTCGGCGGCGTCGAGGCGCTGGGCGGCGACACCCTCGAGCTTGAGGTTCGCGCTGCCCAGGCCATCGGCCTGGCGCTGAGCCACACGTGTCAGACCCTCGGCATCGGCGGCGACGAGGTAGAGACCCAGCTCGCCATTCTGCGTGGCGGTGACGACGAAGTGGTCGGCGACGTCTCCGCCGAGCACGTTGTTCTTCTCACCGGTGAGAGTGAAGCTGCCGTCGGCGCCGGAGACCTGAGTCTGCGGAGCGTCGACTGCGTAGCGCAGTCCGGGCTCGAGTGCTGCGAGAGCGAGGAAGGTCTGCCCCTCTGCCACACCGGGCAGGATGGCCTGTTTCTGCTCCTCGCTGCCGCCGAGCAGAACAGCATTGGCACCGAGGACTGCGGTAGCCAGGAACGGTTCGAGGACGAGCGCGCGACCGAACGCCTCGGCGACCACGGCCACCTCGTTGAAGGTCATGTCCGCGCCGCCGTAGGACTCGGGAATCGCAAGTCCGAGCAGTCCCATCTCGGCGAAGGCCTGCCACTTCTCGCGGGAGATGCCCTCGTCGCTGCGAAGGATCTCTTCGCGCTTGGCGATGTCGTACTCGCTGCGCAGGTACTTGTTCAGTGTGCTGGCGAGTTCTTGCTGAATGTCGTTGAGTTCAAGATCCATTGTTGTCCTTCTTGGGAGATCGGGTGAGCGTCGGTATCTCAGAGACCGAGCAGTGCCTTCGAGATGATTCCGCGCTGCACCTCGGACGAACCGCCGTAGATGGTGACCTTGCGGGTGTTGAAGTAGCCGGGCAGAGCGTCGACGGCGCCGTTGGGCAGGTCGGACAGACCCTGGCCCTGCACGCGGTCGGAGACGAAGTCGAGACCCTGCGGACCGAGCACGTCGACGAGGAGTTCGGAGATGTCCTCCTGCAGCTGGGAGCCCTTGAGTTTGAGCACCGAGGAGCGCGGATCCGGCTTGTCGGACCCGGCGGCCTGAGTGGAGAGGATCCGCAGCTGGGTCATCTCGAGCGCGGTGAGTTCGGCTTCGATCTTCGTCAGACGAGCGGAGAACAGGGGATCGTCGAGCAGAGTGCCGCGAGCGGTCTTCGTCACCGCGGCGTAGGCCTTGGCACGGGCGAGGTTGACCTTCGAACCGCCGATGCGGGCGATTCCGGTGCGCTCGTTGCCGAGGAGGAACTTCGCGTAGGTCCAACCCTTGTTCTCTTCGCCGACGAGGTTCTCGACGGGCACCTCGACATTGTCGAAGAAGATCTCGTTGACCTCGTGGCCGCCGTCGATGAGCTGGATCGGACGGACGGTGACGCCGGGGGTCTTCATGTCGATGAGCAGGAAGGAGATGCCGGCCTGCTTCTTCACATCCGGGTCGGTGCGCACGAGGTTGAAGATCCAGTCGCCGTACTGGCCCAGGGTCGTCCAGGTCTTCTGGCCGTTGACGATGTACTTGTCGCCCTGGCGCACCGCGGTGGTCTTGAGCGAGGCGAGGTCCGAGCCGGCGTTGGGCTCGGAGAATCCCTGCGACCACCAGATGTCGATGTTCGCGGTGGCGGGCAGGAAGCGCTCCTTGATCTCCTGCGAGCCGAAGGTGGCGATGACGGGTCCGACCATGGACACGTTGAACGGCAGCGGCTGCGGAACGCAGGCCAGCTGCATCTCTTCGAGCCAGATGTGACGCTGCACGGGGGTCCAGTCCTGGCCGCCCCATTCGACCGGCCAGTTCGGCACGGCGTAGCCGTGCTCGTTGAGGATCCGCTGCGAGGTGACCATGTCTTCCTTGCTCAGCTCCTGGCCGGTGGCGACCTTGAAGCGGAGTTCCTCGGGGATCTCCGTGCGGTAGAACTGACGCATCTGCTGCGCGAAATCGCGCTCTTCTGCATTCAGTAGGGTGTCCATGCGAACTCCTTATAGATCGTTCAGTAACTTTCCTTCAATGGTACGGTCCGGTGTTCGGCCTCACAAGTGGGCGATGAGGGATATCCTCGCCGAGGCGGCCCCCAGCGGGGGCGGACGTTGATGTCACAATCGCCTAACTTTATTTCAAAAATGTATTACTACAGCTATCGCAAGTGGTAATACTGTTTGTGGAATTTCTTCGGTGATTCCCAGACGTGAGCCTCTCCGGACCGAACCCCGTGCCGCTGGGGCTCCGCATTCCCCGCCGCAGAAGATCCCCGGGGGTACGGAAAGCTGAGTGACGTGTCAGGCAGGACCACACACATCCCCCCGGTCGCACCCTCGCGCCGGCTCTACGGATATGAGTCCGAACTCTCGACGCTCGTCGACGCGCTCTCCGGGCAGCGTCATCTGGGTGCACTCATCATCGGCGCGGCGGGCGTCGGGAAGACCGCGTTGGTCAACACCACACTCTCTCGTCTCGACCCCGATCTGTCGGTCACCCGTCTGCGCGGCTCGGAGAATGCGCGGGCCAGAAACCTCGGAATCTTCGAAATCCTGCTGTCACGGGAGGGCATCGACACGGACCTCCCACCCGGTCGAGCGCTGTCGGTGATCGGTGACCTGTTCGAACGCAGAGCCGCGGGCGGGCGCTGCCTGGTCGTCGTCGACAATGCCGATCTCGTCGACGATCATTCCCTAGCAGTGCTGGCTCAGCTGACGGATGCACGCAGGATCACGCTCGTCATCGCCGCCGAATCCGCACGCCCGCCGGTCGATCTCATCGCCGGCCTGTGGCTGGCCGGGAACGTCGTCAGGATCGATCTGGACGGTATCGACGAGGCGGATGCGGTGGCGATGATCAACGGCATCGGACTCATGGAGACCGAGACGAGATCGGTCTCGGAGCTGACCGCTCTCGCCCATGGCAATCCGCGGCTGCTCGAGAGGCTGCTGTTCGGACGGAGCCGGACCAGCGGGGTCGAAACCGCGATCGCCCGGGTCGATCAGTCCAGTCGAGAGGTCATCGAAACCGTCTCTCTCATCGAAGCGGTGCCCTATGACGTGCTCGTCGGACTCACCGGTCCGCAGACGATCGACGCTCTGGCGGAGGACGGTCTGCTCTCGATCTCGAAAGGGCGAGGGGGAGAGGTGAGCATGCACGAACCCGTCACGGCTGAGAATGTCCGCGCCGCGGTCCCTCCGTCTCGCAGTCTCGAACTGCTCACTCGGTTCGATTCCGTGGTCGACCGTTCGGCTCTCCATGGTCGGGCGCTCTTCGGCTGCGCCGCGTGGTCGATCTCCTTGGGGCGAGTGCCGCCTCCCGAACAGGTGCGGGAGGCCGCGGGCTGGGGGAACGCACAGGGCAGGTACCTCGAAGCCGCGGAGATCGTCCGGACCAGCGGCTACCGCGGCTCCGAAATCGACCTCGAGCTCGCCCGCTGCGAGTGGGGAGCAGGCCGTCTCAGGCAGGCCAGGGAGATCATGGTCCCGCTCGTCTCCGAAGCATGTCTGAATCCGGATGCCTCGAAGCACGAGTACCTGTCCCGACTCGCCTCCATGGAACTGAGGCTGGTGGACCCACGGAGGCCCGAGGATCTGCGGCTCGACTGGGTCCGGGACACGCTTTCGCTGCCGATCGACATCGGCCGCCTGGACGCGACGCGTGCTCGATTCGAACTCAAAGGAGGTCGGATCGCCGCTGCCTGCGCTCTGGCCGAAAGCGTCTATCTCAACCACGCGTGTTCGGTGCGCCACCGTCTCAGGGCGTGTGCGTTCCTCGGCGTGGCAGAAGTGATGGCCGGGCACATCGAACTGGGGCTGAGCTATATCGCCCAAGCCCGGCTCATGTTCGGACTTCCCGGGCCCGAATCGTTCGAACGGGAAGATGCCGTCCCGCAGTTCTTCGTGGCGAACTTCATCGCCGGCAACTGGGCCGAGGCGCGAACGGCAATGGATGAACTGACGTCCAGCCGACGGCTGACCAGACTGACGAACGCGCTCATCGACCTGCGTACCGGCAACGCGGCGAAGGCTCACCGCATCTTCAGCGAACTCAACCTCGGTGCCGACCCCTGCGACATCGTCGATATAGCGGGAATGGCCAGGTCGGCGCTGTCTTTCTCCGCGGTGCTGACACATCAGCAGACCGAAGTCGTCCCGATCGCCGTCGACGAGGGCTCCGACGCTAGTCGGCACTCGTGGTGGGCGTCCTTCGAAGCCAGACTCTTCGACCTTCAGGCATTGGCGCAGACGTCGCCCGGGCCCGCAGGCCCGCAACTGTACGAGCTCGGGGCCTGGGCGGACGAGCACGGCGCGCACACTCTTGCCTGCCTCGCCTGGCTCGAAGCCGGCCGGCTCGGGCATGAGCAGGCCATCGGCTGCCTGGCGGCGTCGGCCGGCAGGGTCGATGGTGCCCTCGGTCGCCTGCTGCGTGCTGTGTCTCATGCCTTCAGCACAGGCGATCTGCAGGCGCTCATCACCGCGGCCCGTGAGGCGCTGCTCTTCGGCGCCGTCGTGCTCTGCGCCCAACTGTCCGGCGAGGCCCGACAGCGCGCCGTCGCCGAAGGCGATGCCACAGCCACCAAAGAAGCCCGGATCCTGCTGGGGCGGAGTCGGCGCGAGATCGACTTCGGCAGTGATGGAAAGCTGTTCCATGAGAACTTGACCGAGCTCGAAGAAGCAATCATCACCGGTGTCGTCGACGGCCGGACGAGCGCCGGGATCGGAGTGGAACTGCACCTGTCGGCCCGAACCGTCGAATGGCACCTCGGCCGTCTCTACCGCCGAGTTCACGTGGCCAATCGGCAGGAGCTGCGAGAGGTGGTGACGGAATGGCTGAGGAACTGACCACAGCAGCCGCCTCGAGTGCTCCTGACGGAACTGAGATCTTCGGACGCAGAGGCGAACTCGACCTGATCCGTCAGTCATTGCGCTGTTCGGAATGCTCCGGCATCCTCATCGAAGGTGAGATCGGCGTCGGCAAGACCCTCCTGGCGAGAACGGCCTTCGTGGATGAGAACGACGGAATCTGGATCCGCGGGGACCGGGTGCACCAGAATACCGAGTTCGGCGTCTTCGGTCTGCTCGTCGACCTCGATGGCGACTCTTCCGCGCTGCTGGGGCGAATCGTGTCCCGGCTCACCTCGACTCGAACTCCCCAGGCGGTCTTCGTCGACGATGCTCACCTGCTGGACTCCCGCTCGCAGAAGATCCTGGCCGACTTGGCCAGCGTCGGTTCGATCAGGCTCGTTGCGATGTCGCGGTCCAATCCCGAGAGCGGGGTCATGCCGTTCTCGACTCTGGTCGAAGACCGTGTGCTCCAGCATCTCGTCCTCGGCCCTCTGCCGCTTGAGGACTATCGGTTGATGATCGAACACCGCCTCGATCACATCGTGTCCCAAGCAGTGGTCGACATCGTCGATTTCCATTCGAAGCGCAATCCGGGCAAGCTGCTCGAACTCCTCGAATACACCTCACGACGTTCGCGATTCCTCATGCGCCGAGGAGTGTGGATCCTCGACGGACTCGACACCGACTACGATGCGCGTGCCCGCGACTATGCACGGATCGGTCTTGCCGACCATTCGCCGCAGGAGACGGAAGCCCTCGAACTGGTCGTCCTTGCGGGAGAAGTGGAACTTGCGACACTGCTCGAGGCAGGACTCGGGGAAGCCGCGGATGCGCTCGTGGCCGCCGGAGAGCTGAAGATCGACCCGCAGAGATCCCATGTCTATGAGGCGGTCGAGAACCACGCCTCGGACACGATCAGGTTCACAACTCCGACCGGTCGGAGCAGAGAGTGGTTCGACTTCATCGACGCTTGCGGAGATGCGCCTTCGGAATGGTCGCAGGTGGTCAGGGCCGAATGGGGGCTGAACTGCGGAGCAGAGGTCAGCGAGTCGAAGACCATCGAGGCCGCACTGACCGCCGCCCGTCTCGGAGACTGGCATCGGGCGATGCGGCTGATCGGGGAGATCCCGACGGAGCGGTTGAGTCCGCACGAGCTGCTCTCGGTCGCCCTGCTCTACTGCGGATGCAACAAGGCGCCGCTCGGCCTCGACTTCCTGGCCCACGGCGTTCGCACGGCCTGCTGCGCACAGCTGGTCGTGGACTCCCTCGTGGTGTGGATGAATCGTGCTCTCAGCTCGATGTCCCCCGCGCTGCGGCTTGCGGACTTCCGCACCGCACTGGAACGGCTGCAGGATGACGGTGACGGACACCCCGGAGGGGGAGTGGATGCAGAATTCGGGCTCAAGCTGTTCGACCGAGTCGCTGCGCTCGTGGCCGAAGAACGACCGATCACGGTGGATGTCTTCGAAGGACTCTCCCACGAGAGCGTCGCGCCGGGCAGCTTCCATCTCCTCGACACGATGCTGCAGGCAACACATATGCTCGACTCGGGCCTCACTGTGGAAGCGCTCGCCCTCCTCGAATCCCTGCAGGCCGAATTCCACTTCGACAGCACGGCAGTGCCCCATGTGGTCATGCTGCGGGGGCGCACTCTGCTGCAGCTGGGACGGGTAGCCGAGGCGAGGGAGCTGATGACAGCGCTGCCGACCCACGACATCGCGTATCTGTCAGCCCGATCGGGACCGATCGACCTGCTGTGGGCGCAGACCCACCTGCTTGAGGGCAACCTTCCCGGGGCGATGAAGGCGCTGCGAGCCGCGATCGAATCGCTGACCTATTGGAATATGGGCACGCAGCTTCCCATCGCATTGGCAGAGGCCGAATATGCGGTGTCTCGGGTGGGAACGGCGGCTGAGGCCGATGATCTGCATGCCCGCTTCGACGAGCTGCCCGTGACAGCTCGGTACCACGAATATCGGCGGGCGCTCGTGCTGCGGACGACGGCACGTGCGATTCGCACAGGGGAGCCCAGGTACGAACACGAGCTGCGCCGCATGTTGGACGAAGCCCAAGCCGCTGGGGCAGCGGCGATCGTCGTCCTCATCCGCCTGCATCTCTTCCTGCATTTCGATGAGATCGCCCCCGAGGCGATGTGCGAAGCGGCCGCGCACGGAACCGGGCGTGAGTTCGACATCGTCGGCCGCCTCGGCGCTGCTCTGCGCGATCATGATCGTGCTGCCTTGACGTCCCTTGCGGAGGAATACGGCCCGTCGATGCCGGACCTGGCGGGCAGATGTGTCGCACTGGCCACACGATTCGAAGCCGGCCAGAGCCGCGGACCGGGCGGGCAGGTCACGGGGCTGACCGCCCGGGAGAAGCAGATCAGTGCGCTCATCGTCGCCGGTCGGACGAATGCGGAGATCGCTGCGGAACTGGGCGTGCGGGTGCGAACGGTCGAGGGACACACGTACCGGCTGTTCCGAAAACTCGGCATCGAGCGCAGAGAACAGGTCGCCGAGGCGATGCGGGATACCGAAGGCCGACTGCGCGCCTGAGCTCGAACCGAGTATCGGTGACCCAGCGAAGTCAGCCATTGCGGAGAAGCCACCGAGGTGGCCCCGTAGGGTCCGAGCAGTGACCGAGCACGGATTCTTCCCTCAATCCCCTGGTACTCGACCGACTCAAGTCCAGCCCGGAAAGGTAACGGGGCATCCCAGAAAGGTCACGGGGCCGCGGAGCATGGCAACGTGCATTATTCATGAGGCGGGTGTCTGCGTGCGCAGAGTCGTCGCTCTTCTGTGATCTTGCCCGCCTCTTTGAAGTCTGATTTGCGGAAGCAAATCGGGTCTCCGACGGACCGATTTTGTGACGGATTCGTTAGTGGCAGATCTATGCGCTCACGTCGCCGATGCTCTCGAAGGCACCACGGTCCCTCTCGGACTTACCCGGTTGGTATTAGAGTACCCGTGAGTTTGCTCGGCCGTACTGCCCGCTCCTTCCTGTGCCTAACCCGAATGACCGGATAATGACTGAGTAGTGGTCGCCAGTAACTTGCCGTGCTGTTGCCGGTACACGGAAAAACTGATCCAGTAGTGACCACCTAGTGACTGTTTCTATCGGCCGCAATTATGGGGTTCATGGTCAATCCCCTGTATGCGAACCTCCTCGGGCCGCGGCTCGATTTCGCAGTTCGTCCAGATGCTGATTCACGATTCACCCGCCTATCCTCGGCGTTCGAGAATCGGAGACTGCTCCGATGACCGTCGAAGCCCCCTCCCCCTTAGCCATATCCGTCCCGTTTGCTCGCACGGGCCTGCGAACGCGCACCGATCACCGCGAACATACTTCGCGTTCGGACTCCGTCTATGCCAGCCGCCGGCGCACGATCCTCGCGATCTCGCTCCAGACTGTTCTCGCCGTCTTTGCCGTATCGGTCTTATGGTCCTTCACGAGCACCTCGGCGGTAGGCTGGCTCATCCTCTGGTGCCTCATCGACATTGCCTTCGGCGGCACACAGTCCGTAGGGCACAGTGTGAACCCGGCTCGGACACCTCTGCTCGTCGCGCTCATCGTCACTGGCGCTGTCGCCTCCATCGCGGCATTCACCTCCATGGCAGGCATCCCTCCCGCCTTGTCGATCACCGAAGATGACCGCCCGGCATTCCTCCTCGGACTGTGGGGTACCGCCGCAACCACTGCAGTCATCCGTTCGCTCATTCCCCGCCTGCTGCCCAAACGTCGGTTACGCATCGTCTCCGAAGCCGGACGCCGCAGCGATCGAGCTGTCAGCGAAGCAGTTTTCGATGAGTCCGCGCGGGCGGACAGAGGAACATTCGTCGCCGCCGTCCTCACTGAGGTGAGGATGCGCGACATCGAGTTGGTCGAGCTGACCTTCCCTGTCGACGCCGAGACCTTGCGATCACTGAGCTGGGCGCTGCGTAGTCGGGATGTCCAGCTCTACCTTCCGATCGTCGATCTCGGACTCGATCCCACCCGTGTGCGAACGATGAGCGCGACCGATCGGTCTGGCCTGCTCATCGCGCCATCTCGTCCGAGTCTGCTCGCCCGAACTGCGAAGCGTATCTTTGACACCTTAGCCTCGTCTCTTCTCATTGTCTTCTTCTTTCCGCTGATTTTGGTTGTCGCCATTTCGATCAAGATCTCGATGCCTGGTCCGGTCTTCTTCACCCAGACTCGGATCGGACTCGACGGGAAGCCATTCGAGATCATCAAGTTTCGATCGATGGTTGTCGATGCCGATGCGCAGCTAGGGCAGTTGCTCGAGTCCCAGGGCACCGCAGACCAACCTCTGTTCAAGATCGGCTCCGACCCACGGATCACTCGCCTCGGTCATCTCCTGCGTCGGTCTTCAGTCGACGAGCTGCCACAGCTGTTCAACGTCTTCGGCGGGACGATGAGCCTCGTCGGCCCGCGACCCCAGCGAGATGGCGAAGTGGCACTCTACCGAGGAACAGACCACCACCGTCTCGGTGTGCGTCCAGGTATGACCGGTCTCTGGCAGGTCAGCGGCCGCTCCAACCTCGGATGGGACCAGGCCCGCGAGTTTGACCTCTACTATGCGCACAACTGGAGCCTGAAGAACGATCTTAAGATCCTCCTGCGCACGTTCGGCGCCGTGGTGAGAGCGGCAGGTGCGCAGTGAGCTCGGTGACAAAGGCACGTGTTGCTCATATCATTCACTCCACCGGGATCGGCGGGGTCGAGACTGCCGTCGACCTCATCTCTCGGACCACGGGGGTTCTCGACTACCGTGTTCTCGCCCTCGACGAAGACACTCCGAGTGCCGTGGTGCCCCAATTGGCTGGGACCGGAGTCAATTCTCCGTCTTCAGCGCTGCACATTCTCCGCGATCTGCGACACAGAGATCCCGAAATAGTCGTCAGCTCACTGTGGCGTTCTGTGGTCCTGGGGCTGCTCAACCGGTTCCGCAGCCCACACACGCCGTGGATCATCTACCTCCACAACTCGCGGTACACGAATCCCTTGGACGCCGTCGCGCACCGGCTGGCGATGCTGTTCGCCGATCGCATCCTCTGTGACTCGGCCGCTGCGCTCGAGGCTCTGGTGCCGGCGAAACTGCATTCCCGCGCCGAGGTGGTGCGTCCGGATTCAAGGCTCATGCGCATGGCACGCTCGCGGAGCAGCGAAACGTCGACCGAAGCCGTGCCGACTGTGCCGTCTCCTGGCAGCCGTCGACTCGTCTACTGGGGTCGCGCCGCCGGCCAGAAGCGCCTCGACCGTGCGCTCGAACTCGTCGCCGTTCTTGAGGCTCGTCGACCGCAGCGGTTCGTCCTCGATCTCATCTGCCCCGAAAGCGACTTGCTCAGGGACCTCCTGGCATCCGCACGTTCGCGAGACCTGCCGGTCAATTGGCTAGGACCACGTGACGCGGCAGAGATCTGCGGTATCGCCGAGACGGCTTCGTTCTTCGTCCTGCTCAGCGAGTTCGAAGGACTCGCGATGTCAGTGCGAGAAGCTCTCGCGCTCGGCTTGGTACCGGTCGTCACCTGCGTCGGCGAGATCGGCGAATATACGCAGGACGGGACCAACTCCATCCACGTCTCGAACGGCGGAACGGACGAACGAGAGGACGTGACCGTAGCCGATCTTGAGAGCGCGGCGGAGCGCATCATCGCTCTCGACGCCGATTCAGAACAACTTTCGGCAATGTCGGAAGCGGCGCGAGCCGTGCCCGGCGGTGACTTCGTCGCCGATTTCGAATCCGCGGTGTTTGCAACGCTGGCACCGAAGGAACCGAAGTCGCAGTCGAGCTCGGCCGCACCCATGAGGGTGACGAAATGACACCCCGCACGTTTCCCGGCCCGGTCCAATTCCTGTTCATCGGGCTCTGCGGAATCGCGGTCTTCCTGTCGCCTATCGTCCGCAGCTTACTGCCAGACAGGTTCCTGCTCGACGACCAGCACCTGCAGAACGCCATCGAGGATCCGGGCTTCGCCTCCGAAGACGGGTCGTTCCACGTGTTGGCACAGTTCTACCAGGCACTCGGCCTCGAGTCTTCGCCGTTGGTGGCAGCAACGGTGTCGATGCTTGTCCTCGTCATCTGCCTGCTGCTCGCTCTTGACTTCGGGCAATGGGATCGGGCGGGTGCCCTCGGGTCCTGTCTGCTTGTGCTGTCCCTGGTGCTTGGTCTGGCGTACCTGGCACAGTTCACCAAGGAGTTCGTGTCCCTGCTTGTCGTCCTGGTGCTGCTGCTGACGCTGCGTTGGAAGAACGAATTTGCTCGCGCACTCATCATCATCGGAGTCTGTCTGACGTATGGACTCCTGGTCAGGCCGTACTGGACTCTGGTGGCGGCCCTCATCCCGGTTGTCTACCTCATCCTGCGTCGATTCCGGCATGTTCTGGTCATCGTGCTTGCCATAGTTGTCGCATATATCGTACTCGCGATCGCGTTCCAGGTGTTCCGCGGCGAAGCACTCGGTGCCACCCGTGAGTGGGTCAACTCGGGCCGGGCGGACAGCCCGGTAGCGACGCTCATCTCGAACCCGGACTTCGGGACCTCCCCCGTCGCCGGAGTCCTCGCAATTCTCGTCGTGGCTGGCTTCATGCTCGTCCCGATTCCCCTGTTCGCGATGGGGTCGGTCTACTATCTGGCCGCAGCACTCGCTATCACCGTGTTGTGGACCGTGGTCGCTGTCGCCATCTTCAGCGGTCGTGCGATGCGAGAGCCGCGAACTGCGTGGATGGCTTCAGTGCTGTTGTCGCTGTTCCTCGTGCTGGTCATCTTCGAACCCGACTACGGCTCCTACCTCAAGCACCTCACCCCGTTCCTGCCGGTCTTCGTTGCGCTTATTCCGCTGTCCCGGTCTGAGCCAGGTCGGGCTGGAGATGCGAATAAGGGTCGGAACCACGAACTGCACGAACCTCAGAATTCCGGCCTCTGCGGTACGTCAAGTGCACGCGGACTCGAGAAAAGGACAACAAGATGAAAGTTCTCCACGTCACCGACGCAGCATCCGGTGGAGTGCTGGCCTCCATGACCGCGCTGGCTCGTTCGCAGGCCGCCGATCCGAGATTCGAATGGGTTTCCGTGCGCTACACCCCTCGTTCTGACTCTCCCACGTGCGACGCGATTGCCGTGGCGATGGGTTCGGGAGTCGACGTCGAAGAATGGTCGAGCAATCATCGTCGTTCTCCTCTGGGGCGTCTTGTTCTAGGCATGCTGAGTGAGCTGCGTCGGGATTGGGACATCGTCCATCTGCATTCCTCGAGAGCGGGATTTCTCGGCCGAATGTGCGCCGCTGTGTTGTCACCGCGTGCGCATCTCGTGTACAGCCCACATGGATTCGCGTTCAATCAGCTCGCCTTCTCAGCGTCCGCACGGAACCTATTCCGGAGGTTCGAACAGGCAGCGCTGTGCGGTGGGCGCGATCTCGTACTTGTCTCTCGCGGCGAAGCCGAGCTCGCCGTCGACCACCTGCCGCGGGCGCGCACAGCAGTTCTCTCCAACGCCATCGATACCGACGACTTCCGGCCAGCAGGTCATTCGGCTGGAACGGATACCGATCCCATCAACGTCGTCCACATTGGTCGAATCACCGGTCAGAAGCGTCCGGAACTGTTCGCGCAGATTGCAGCCCGAGCCGACATCGATCACCCTGGGCGCTTCCGCTTCCTCTGGATCGGCGACGGCGATCGCAAACGTCTCAGGGGCGGGCCGGAGATCACGATAACGGGGTGGCTGGAACCGGAGGCGATTCGCGAGCAGCTCTCCGGAGTCTCGCTCCTGCTGTTCACCTCGACGGGCGAAGGCATGCCGATGTCACTGCTCGAGGCCGCGAGTATGGGCATCCCCGCTATCGGATCTGATGTTGTCGGTGTGCGCGACCTCATAGACCACGGTCGGGACGGAATGCTCTTCGACACAGTCGCCGAGGCGGTGGCCGCCTTGAACGAGCTGGCAAACGCCGACGTGCGACGGGAACTCGGGGAAGCCGCTCGCGCCCGCATCGTCAGCGACCACTCCCAGGCAGATCTCGCCGAACGTTCGCTGCAGATCTACTGCAGCTTCCTCGCTCCGGACCCTGGTACCGATCAGGAGCGAAGCAACGGATCGGACAGCCGCGCACCTGGTGTCTCGATCGATTCGAATAGCTCCTCGTCCATTGGGGAGAAACCGGCAGGCACGCATTCCGCTGCCAGCACAGGAAGAAGGTCAGCATGACCGGAGAACAGATTCTCAGAATATTTGTCATCCGCCGCTGGTGGATTATCGCCTGCTTGATCATCGGCACCCTCATGGGAATCGGGTTGGCATTCACACTCCCCCGCGTCTACGACGCGAAGTCGCAGGTGATCGTCTCGGTAGCCGAAGACTCCGAAGTCAGTGCCGGTGAGTCAGCCACGTATATCGACGCTCGCTTGCCGACACTGCTCGAGCTCAGTCGTTCGAACGATTTCGCCGTCGAAGTTGCGGAATCCGCTGGGGTGGACCGCACCGTCGCCGATGTGCGAAGTGAACTCGTGGCCACTGTGGTGCCGGAAACCACAGTCGTCGAAATCCATGCCCGAGACAGCGATCCCGATCGGGCGCGTATCCTCGCCGACAGGGCGGCAGAGACGCTGACCCGCACCGAGGTCACCGATCGACTCGGTGTAGACAACGACATTGACGTGTCGATACTTCAGAAGGCTGAGACTGACAGCACCGTTGTCTTCCCCAACCCATTGCGCTTCCTCGGTTTCGGTGCCCTTGCCGGACTCGTCCTCGGGCTTCTGAGTGCGCCGATCAGGCACGGACTCGACCGCCATGTACGCGATGACGCTGACATCGCCAAGCTGTTCGACGCCAGGCTGCTGGCCGTGCGGATGACCAAACCCGGGCGCCGGATCAAGAGAGAGATCGCCAGCTGCGGAGTCGCCACGACCATCCCGGGTCTGCTCGCCCGGCTGAGCGTTATGGGGCGTTCTCGTGGCTCCGTGGCCATAGCTCTCTGCGGAGTCGGCGGAGTCGGCGATGAACCCGCCTCCGACATCGTTGAGACCGCTTCGGCCAATGGCATGAGCTGCGCCCTCGTCACGGCGGACTCGAAGGGGCTGGAGACTGCGCGCTATCGAGGGCTCTCGCACACCGGCGGCAGCAGCGTCTTCGATGTCAGCTCCGGGGGAGATGCGCTCAGCGTGTGCGGGCACCTCGACGCACTGGCCGAATCGCTCGATCATTTCGACCTCGTCATCTTTCTCACCACGGATCTCGCCGCACATCCTGAGACTTGCGGATTTCTCAAACTCTCGGACATAGCTCTTGTCGTCACACCGCTCGGCCCCGAGCGCTCAAGCCTGCGGGCGACACAAGAACTGCTACGGGCCAACCAATGTCCCGTCAGTGGCCTCGTCTTCGTCGACTCTCCGCTCCCGCCCAGAGCATCTGAATCGCGCGCGGTCGTCGTCGGCTATGCGGATGAGACCCGAGAAGCTACTGAGGTTCTTGCGACCTGGTTTCCCTTCGATGCAGAAGCCGGGTCGGCCACGGAAGCAACAAGTCAGGACATCGAACTCGTCACCGCTCCTGCCCATTCCGCTGATCAGAACTTGTCGTCATCGCGGTCGGACCGATCGCACAACACTGAAGGAGAACAGTCATGACACGGACCTATTGGCCACAACGCTTGTCTCGCCTCGGCGTGGAGAGGAACTCGTCGGTGACGCGCTTCTTCGTGCTCGGTCTCATTGACATACTTGCTCTGGTCATCGCCTGGATGATGATCGTCCAGTGGAGCGCCAACATTGGTGGACCGACAGGCCTCGTCATCCTCGGCTCGATCATACTCTGCCAGCTTGTCGTAGGTTCGGCCCTCTCGCTCTATCGCAACCGCTACACCATCGGATCGGCTCTTGAGCTGCGACGGCAGGGACTGGGGGCAGTCACCGTCACCGCCCTCGGCACCGCCATCGTTGCGCTTTCGGGTCTCAGCTTCGACCTTCCCTGGTTCCTGCTGGCCATGCTCAGCGCTCAAGTGCTGATGATAGCTGGGCGACAGGCACTGCGGATGTGGCTCGACAGCCAATTCCGTCCGCAGGTCGGACAACGTGTCGTCGTCGTCGGGGCCGGCGCTGCCGGCAGTGCACTGACCTCGCAGATGCTGAGCGACCCTGACAGCGGCTATATTCCCGTTGCTTTCGTCGATGACGATCGTGCCAAGTTGAAGTCCGTCCTGCACGGTGTGACGGTCGCTGGAACAGTGGCTGACATTGATACGGTGGTCGATGATTACGACGCGGACGGCGTCATCGTCGCGATCGCTCAAGCCCCAGCCGAGGTATTCGCCACGCTTGTCTCTCGTCTCGACCTCGAATGGACTTGGGTCCGAACGATTCCTTCGCTGGCGGACCTGCTGACAGGAGACGTCGACCTCGAGGCGGTCAGAGACCTGAACGTCGCTGATCTCATCGGGCGGCAGCCTCTTGACGAAGAACCGGCGCAGATTACCCGACTGATCAGCGGAAAGACGGTGTTGGTCACCGGCGCTGGCGGTTCTATCGGCTCGGAGCTCGTCCGCCTCATCTCCAAACATTCTCCACGACGGTTGATCATGCTCGACCGTGACGAGTCCGCGCTCCATTCCCTGACCTTGAGCATGGATGGGCGGGCACTGATGGATTCCGAGGACCTCGTACTCGCCGATATCCGCGATGCCGATGCTCTGACGGCCGTCTTCGAAGCAACGCGCCCGCAGATCGTCTTACATGCGGCAGCGTTGAAACATCTGCCGATGCTCGAACGCTACCCATCTGAGGGGTGGAAAACGAACGTGCACGGCACCCTCAACGTTCTCAAATGCGCAGAAGCGGTCGGCGTCGAGCGATTCGTCAATATTTCCACCGACAAGGCCGCGAGTCCGACAAGTGAGCTCGGTCGCTCCAAATTCCTTGCCGAGCGTCTCACCTCTCACTTCGCCGAGGCGACCGGGCGACCCTACGTCAGCGTGCGGTTCGGCAATGTCCTCGGTTCGCGCGGATCGGTTCTCATCACCTTCGCCGATCAGATCCGTCGTGGAGCATCATTGACCATCACACATCCGGAGGTGACGCGGTTCTTCATGACCATCCCTGAAGCCTGTGTCCTGGTGCTGAGTGCGGCCGCGGAGGGCAAGCCCAGCGAGACCATGGTCCTCGATATGGGAGAACCCGTCCGAATCGTCGATATAGCCCAGCGCATGATGACGATCGCCGGACGGTCCTGTTCGATCACTTACACCGGGTTGCGCGAACGCGAGAAACTCCACGAGGATCTCTTCACGCCGTCGGCAGGAGCTCAACTGACCGACAACGGTCGGGCCTGGCACGTGGGGATCGCGGCACTCGAACCGGCCCTCATCGATGGACCTCACGTCGACAGTGAGGCGATCAGTCTCACATACGAACGCTTCGTAGACGATTCTGCCGAAGTCTCCGGAACGGAAACCGTGCTCGCACCGAATGTCGACACAGACCCAGTGGAGCAACAGGTTACGGCGCCCCTGTCCCGCAGAACACCGGCCGAGCCCGTAGTGTCGATCGGCACCGCAGCCCGCGTGGTTCGGGAAGCAGAGATGATCAAGGAGACGATCCGATGAACGAGATCATTCCTGTGTGCGTTCCGTCGGTCGGACCGGCAGAGGAAGCCTCCGTGTCGGCGGCGATGCGGTCAGGGTGGGTCGCTCCTGCCGGCCCACAGGTCGACGCTTTCGAATCGGAGCTCGCGCAACTCAACGACCGGCCCGCGGCCGTGTGCGTCAGCTCGGGTACGGCTGCACTCCACCTGGCGCTGCTCGCCGTCGGGGTCACCGCCGGCGACGAGGTCGCAATTGCGACACTCACATTCGCTGCGACCGCGAATGCCGTGAGCTACATCGGTGCGAAACCCGTCTTCATAGACTGTGACGACAATGGGGTGATGTCCCCAGAGCTGCTCCGTCTCGCCTTGAGTGAGCGGGCCGCTGCCGGCTGTCCGATCCGTGCCGTCGTGCCGGTCGACGTCTACGGTCGACCCGCCGATCATCCCGCTATCGCCGAGGCGGCGCGGGACTTCGGTGCGGCGGTCGTCACCGATGCTGCGGAATCGCTGGGGGCTCACCTCGATGGTCGTCCGGCAGGATCATTCGGAGACTTCGCCGCGCTGTCGTTCAACGGCAACAAGATCGTCACGACCTCATCGGGCGGTGCTGTTCTGTGCCCGAATCCTGAGTCCGCCGAGTATGTCAGGTACCTTGCCACTCAGGCGCGTCAGCCGGTCGCCCACTATGAGCACACGGAAACAGGCTATAACTATCGTCTGTCGAATATCCTTGCTGCCCTCGGGTCGGCCCAATTGGCACGTCTGCCGGAGATCCTCACCGCGAAGCGCGCAAACTTCGCGGCCTACCAGGCGATGGCCGAACGCCTGGATGGGATACGCGTTCTCGAACCGGCAGGTGGAAACTGTTGGATGACTGCGCTCATATTGGAGACGGAGCGGGACGCTGCACAATTGGGTGAGGACCTTGCCGCAGTGGGGATTGAGAGCCGTCCGGTCTTCAAACCGATGCACCTGCAGCCCCTTCACACCGGAAGCGACCTATCGTATATCACCGGTCGCGCTGAAGACTTGTTCCAACGCGGAATCGTGTTGCCCTCAAGTACAGACCTGAGTGTCGAACAGCGCCAACGTGTCATTGATGCAGTGACTGCCACCTGCGAGTCGAGGAGTCGGGTGTGACGAACGAATACTCCAGTGTCTTGGTCATCGCCCCTCACCCTGATGACGAAGTCCTCGGGGCAGGAGGCACGATGGCCGCACTGAGCGCATCCGGTTGCGAAGTCCATGTACTCGTAGCCTCCCAGGACATGCCGCCGCTCTATTCGGCCGACACGGCTGAGAAGATCAGGGCAGAAGCCCAGAAGGCTCACGCTGAGCTCGCGGTGACGAGCACGGAGTACCTACCTCATGCCTCCGTCGAGTTGGCCCGGATGGGTGTCGCCGAACTGAATGCGGGCATTCAGCAGGCTGTTGACCGTCTGCAGCCGGACCTCGTGCTCGCGCCGTTCCCGGATCGGCATTTGGACCACAAAGCGGTCTTCGAAGCCACCATGGTCGCGACCAGACCCGTCGGCTCAGGTGTCAGCATCTCGACAGTTGCCCTGTACGAGACGATCTCAGAGACCCATTGGAATGCTCCACATATCGAGGCGGACTTCACACCGGACTGGTTCGTCGACATCTCCGATCACATCGAAGCGAAGCTTGCCGCGTTCTCCGCCTACGGTTCACAGATCCAGGACCATCCCGGACCGCGATCTCTGCGGGCACTCGAAGCGCTGGCCACCTTCCGCGGCAGCCAGGTCAGCATCGAGTTCGCCGAATCGTTTCGCACTGTGCGCCGCATTACGCGCGCCGACAGCCGGAACAGCTGATGAAGTTTCTCGCAGGGATGCGCGGGCTCGGAAGCGATGCTCTGGCCGTCGGTCTCGGTCAGTTCGCCGCGTTCATCTACCCGATCATCAGTCTCCCGATGCTCACCCGTCTGCTCGGCGTCAGTGCCTTCGGCCGACTGGTCATCGTAGTGGCCGTACTGCAATTGCTTGTGCGTCTCTGCGACTACGGCTTCTCTGTTTCCGCTGTGCGGCGAATGGCCACGGCCGAAGACGAGAGGGTCCGTTCGGGCGTGGTCTTCTCGACTCTGCTGGCGGTCTTCATGCTGTGGTTCTCCGGCGCCGCAGTGCTGCTGGTGGTCGCCTCGATGGTGCCCGCGTTGCGCGGAAATCTCAGCCTCTACCTCGTTGGTGCGCTTGTCATCGTCGGCGGGCTCGGGTTTCCTTCGTGGCTGCTCCAAGGGCTGCGACGTATGCGACTTTTCGCGGTGATCACCGCGGCGTCGCGGGGACTCGCTCTCATCGGACTGGTGTTGACGGTCCACAGTCCTGGTGACGTGGGTTGGGCGATTGCCTGGCAGTTCGCGCCGCCGACGATTGCGACGATCATCGTGTGGCCGATACTTCTGCGCGGTGGAATCAGATGGGTCCGACCCACCTGGAAGTCCGCACTGTTCGCACTCGTGGACGGGCGGCACTTGTTCGTGTCGTCGATCGCGCAGAGCATCATGAGTTCGGCGCCCGTCGTGGTCCTCGGCCTTGTGTCGACGCCGGTCAACGCTGCGCACTACGGCGCCGCGGAACGATTCGGGAATGCTGGTCGAGGTGTCCTATTCACTGTCACCGACGCCATGATGCCGCGCATGGTCGATGCCAGAAGCAGAAAGTCGGGAGCGGTCAATTCTCCCCTGGCAATCATGAGTGCCGTCTTCGCTCTGTTTGCCCTCGGCGGGCTCGGGCTGATCCTCACCGCTCCTCTGTTCGTGCCATGGTATCTGGGGCCCGGGTATGACGACGTTGTGCCGGTCACACAGATCATCGGTCTCGCGCTCATCGTCAGTGGTGGGATCTCAACGCTCATGCTCGACCTCAACGCTCGGCACTTCTACTCCCAGACTGCAGCGGCCATGATGGTCGGCGCCATGATCCATATCGTCATCCTCATACCGATGGCTTTGGTATTCGGAGCCTTTGGAGCGGCGTGGGCACTCGTGATCAGCGAGGCGGTTGTTGTGCTTGTCATGGGCGTCCTGAGTTGGAGAAAGGGGCGGGAATCCGCCGGTTTCACCGATGTTCGGGCCTCCTCCGATCCGGGGCCCACTGACAATCCCCCTGACAGAGAAGGAGCAACTCGATCATGATCGTCGAGTCCATGACGCCACGAGCGATCACCGATGCTACCCGAGATCGGGCGGTGACCGTCGTTGTTCCCTGCTACAACGGTGCCGGGACACTTCCTCGTACTCTCGACTCCCTGCTGGCGCAGACGAACAAGGATTTCCGCGTGCTGGTCGTCGATGACGGATCGGACGAGGAGATTCTCTCCCTGCTTCCCAGCGACGAACGTTTCCTCGGGTTTCGACTGCCGACCAATCAAGGGTATGCGGCGGTGACCAACCATGCTCTGGACATGATCGCCAGCAGGTGGGTGATCTTCGTCGACTCGGATGACACCATTGACCCCGACTGCCTCGACGTTCTCGTCGACCGCGGTGAACGAGAAAACTCTGACGTTGTGGCTCTTCCGCTCATGTCGGTCGAACCGTCGAGGGAGACGAACCGCAGTCCGTTCGTCGATGTCGAGTCCCCGCTGACCGCTGACAGAGCCCTCAAGCTGTTCATCGACGGCCGTGTGCTGTTCAGCCAGCATCTGCTCTTTCGACCGAATCATGTGCGTTCGCGTAAGAATACCTACAGCGATCTCGGCTTCACCTTCAACCTCCTGAGCACGGTGTCCACGGTCAGCTTCGAACCTCGAGCCATGTACAACTACTACCTTCACGCGGGATCCGTCACCGCTGAACTCCGCTCCACCATCTGGGACCTGGCCAGCGTACTCGGAGATATCGAGGGGGCACTCCATGAGGTGTACACAGGTGACGAAGCCGTCGAGACGATGCACCGCATGAGGTGGATGCAGTTGAGCTATATGCTCGCCAAGGCCGGCAGTGATACCGAAGTTCCGCACCTGCGGTCTGACGTCTACGCCTGGTGTCGGCGGGAGATCCGCTTTTCGCATGTAGTGGATGCGTTGCGGACGCGCCATCTCGGCAAGGGCCTGTCCCTCGGGCTGGCACGGGTCAGTCCCAGGGCACATTACTTGGCCTACCGGATGCGGACACGGCTGAGAGAACGGGCGCAGTGATGTCCTCTGCGCTGATTACTCGACGACGTGCTCTGCTCGGGGCGGGACTGCTCTTCCTCATTCCCTTCGTGAACTCGTGCAGCTCCGGTGCCACGCCAAATGCGAACAGCTCCGGTGCCACACTGCACGCGAAGTTCGGGTTCACCATCAATGGTCCGAGGCCCGGCCTCGAGGAGTTTTCACAGGACATCCGACGGCTCGAAGAACTCGGAGCGGGGTGGGTGCGGTTCGGCGTCGTCGGCTTTCAAATGGTGCGGAACTGGTCGAGGAGCGGGCAGGTCGTATTCGATTCCGAACTGCTGGATGTCTATGATCAAGCTTTCGACGTTGTCGAATCGCACGGCCTGGGAGTCTGTCTGCTCACGGTCGACGGTGCCCCGGCGCAATCGAACACCCCAGAATATCTTGACGCGATGCGGCAGTACTGGTCGACCCTGGGGGAACGGTTCGGGCAGCGGACCGCTGTGTGGCAGGTGTTCAACGAGGCCAGTCACAGTGACTTCAGAACGCCTGGTGAGATCGTCGGAGACATGGACGTCTATCTTGCGGACCTCAGCGAGGCTTTGGGGGTGGCCCGGGAGGCGATCCTTCAGCATGCGCCGCAGGTGAAGTTGACGACCAGCGCGAACGGATACCCGGTCAACGATGAGAGGGAAAGTGAGTGGCTGCGCTTCTTCGCGGGAGTCGGGGAACATCTCGATCTGTGCACGCTTGACCTCTATCCTGCGGACTCTCAGAAGGCGATCTCGTCGATGCCGGAGAGGATCGCAACCTTGGAGCGATCCGCCAGCCTCCCGGTCTCAGTCGGTGAGTTCGGACTGCAGACCGGGCCTAACCTCTACACCGAAGAGCAGCAGGCAGATTCTCTGGCGAAGTCGATTGCGGCGCTTTCGAGCAGTCGGGCCTCTCCGGTGTTCGTCTACCGTCTGCGCGACGACGGCGCTGAGAATGATGACGGATTCGGCCTGTACGAGATCGACGGCACCCCGAAGTCGTCTCTGCCCAAGGTCGCCGCCGCAATCGATCGGTGGTATCCGAACGGATGACGCGACGAGTGAATTATGGACAGTGAATGGAAGAAGGCACACCCCGACGACGACAGACCGGAGGCCGGCATGTTCAGTGACAGTCGAACCGGGAAGGCGGGAACCGACGCCGACACCGTGAGCCATGATCTTGCGGATTTCGCTGAAAAGCTGGGAATCGAAGTGGTGGCTGATGCAGCAGAAGTGGCACCTTCGGAGGCTGACACAGGCGATATGGTGGCGCAGCGAGAGCACACTTCGGCCGATGTCGAATTCGACCCATCGGAGATGACCTCTGAGAAGCTGAAGTGGCTCTTCGACGAGAGCGGAGGCCATTTCAGCTTGGCCCGGACCGTTATCGATGTGCTCAGTGAAGCTTCGCTGCCTAAAGACTTATCTCTGACCGGCTTCGCTGACTACGTCGCATCGCTGACACCGACACTGGACCTGCGGGTGTCGGCAGGTGATCGTCGTGCGGCTGCGGCACTTTCGAACCTGAGCAGCTTCAGCAAGCAGACAGCGCTGCGTGTGGTGACGGCGTTGCCGCTTGCCGTCGAGCAAGTTGCCCGCGATGCGGAGAGCATTCTTTTGAATCTGCGCATGGCCGGCATCATCACTGCTGCGCCGACGGCGACGAAGTTCAGCGGAGTCAGCGATGGGAGTCGCCTACGCATCCCAGGTCTGTTGGCGGCGAAGCTGAGGTACGAACTCGTGGATGATCCAAACCGAGCGACGATCACCGAACGGATGATCGAGGCTCTTGTCGATCAGCTGGAGAGCGCGCAATCGATCGATTCGACTCTCTTGGCAGATGTGTTGGCCCTGGCGCGGAGAACTGGTCGGTGGTCGGCGCTGCTGAAGCTGCAGGAATCCTTCGGCCTGCCGATCTTTCTGCTGGCGCCGGAAACGAGCTGTGCGGTGCTCGCGCGCTTGCCTGTCGAAGGGTTGGAGGCCGAACCCGACCTCGGATTCTTCTCGAGAATCGCAGAACAGCTCATCGAGCGCACTCCGGACGAGATCAACGAGAGTACTGTCAGGGCCGCCCTGGTCGATTTGACCGACCCAGAACAGATGCGCGAGAACTTTCCGCCCGCCGACTCCGTGCCAGGTGGCGGCGAAGCAGCAGCGGGGGGTGCGGACTACTTTGAGGTCCTCCGCCATATCGTCGACTTGGCCAGCAATGGTCGACACTCCGAGGCTGCAGAGGTGGGACTCGCTTGGACGGCTCGGTCGAAGGGGCGACGTTCGCGTCTCGTCATCAGCTTCGTCACCGCTGTGTCCTTCTTCCATGCTGCCCAACCGCATCGGGCCCTGTCGATACTCCACGAGATCGAGCCTTTCGTGGAAGAAGATCATGTTCGCGGTGACTTTCTGATGCCTGCCGTCTTCGCCTGGTCTGCCCTTGTCGGGACCTTCAGTGGCGACCACGAGAAGGCCAACGAGTACCTTGCACGGATGGACGACTATGAGTGGTACCCCAGCACATTGGACGCACTCGTCAGCCCCGTGATCAGGATTGCGCGAGCACAGCGCGCACTTGACCGGCTCGACCTGGATGTCGCTCGCGCAAATTATGAGCAACTGTTGTCGCATCCGGGTCATCGCTCGCTGTGGGGCTTCCTGCCTGCTCTCGGGCGGACTATCGCCCTTTTGTCAGAGACAACGGTGTCCGAACTGCTGTTCGTCAGCGACGAAGTCGAACGGTCTCACGCCGACGCAGCTTCATCTCTCATCGGCCATGAACTGTTGCGTGGCAGCCGGGGGATGGTCTACATCGCGCTCGGTCAGCTGAGATGGGCAGAACTCGAAATCGAGCGGATGTCACCGAACTCCAATCCGAGGATCGTGCTCTCGGCGCGGATCGAACTCGTCGCCGGTCGCAATCACAGCGCAATCTCTGTCGTCGATGCTTGGTTCTACCATCAATCTCTGACGCCGGTCAGTCGTGCAGAGTTGGCAGCCCTCAAAGCCGCCGCACTGTTGCGCGACGGTCGGAGATCGGAGGCTGCCGCCGGATTCACTACCGCCCTCGGGCTCTGTTCATGGGTGGGCACCTTGCTGCCGTTGGTGTTCCTGCCGCAGACCGACAGGTCCGAACTTGTCGACCTGACCCGTGATTCGAACGTGTGGGACGAGCTCTACTCTGCGTTCGCCGGCTCGGCTCCCGACCGTGCGGCTTTCATCGGGCATCTGCTCAGGCCCGGAGCGATCTTGGTGCGACAGGCTTCTCTGCCGCAGTTGAGCGCGGCGGAGGCTCAGCTACTCAGCTTCATTGCCGAGGGGCTCTCGATTGCGCAGATCTCGCGTGAGATGAATCAGGCGACCGGAACGGTGAAGAACAGACTCTCGGCTCTCTACCGCAAATTCGGCGTCTCCAATAAATCGGAAGTCATCGTTCGTGCGCGCTCGTTGGGATTCTTGTTCCCTCAATGAACTTGTGCGCCCACCGTGCCGAACAACCCCGCCGAAACTGCGTTGTCGGAACGTCCCGTCGAACCGCGTCGACCAAGCGCCTCGGCGCGACGCAGGAGTGATCACCACTGTGGGACAGGGGACTCACACGATCGTGGACTCCGAGCGGTCTTTCGGCTGTGCTGCGCGACGGGCGACAGCATCGCTGATCAGTACAGGGGCGAGCTGTGCGGCGAGGTGAACGATCCGATTGACGCTTTCAGCATGCCAGACGACGGTGCCGTCATGGTTGAATCCGGACAGCAGCGGACCGAGAACGAAAATGCCCGGAGCGATACGGAAATGACTGTCGGCGGCAAGCCCGGCTCCCGAGCTCGACGCCGTGGCGGTGCCAGAGGCGAGGAGGTTCCGCAGCAGCGTGATCCGAGCTTCGGCAACCGATTCGAAGCCGGTGGCATTGATGATGACGGCATAGCGATCAGTCAGCTCCGCGGGTGTCGCCTTACCGCAGGATGCTGGTCGCTTCAGTGACACGCTGAAGAGTCCGTTCCGGAGCACAGCAGAGTCGAATCGTCCGCGTTCAAAGGTCAGGGAACAGTCGCCGCTGGTGGAATCAAGCAGATCTACGGCATCGCCCCCGGCCTGTCTGAGGAGGTTCGAGATCGGGATGCCGTACGTACCCGCCATTTCGCCGCGCTGAGTGTCGTCCATCGTCCCTATCACTCGGCCGACCGCGTCCATGATCGCAGACACTGTCGCTTTGTCCCGTCCGTGCACGATCGACTCGGTGACGTCAGTTTCGACTGCACTGTAGAACTCCTCAGCTGACGGTGAGCGGCCCTCGTCGATGCGATCCAGAAGCATCTGAACAGCGGGGATCTCGGGCTGCTCGCCCGGTTTCTCTTGCCGCCAATAGTAAGGACGTCCTCTTGTCGAGAGCACGGTCAGCGCCGAGTGGGTTTCGTGACGGAGCGCATCCGAAGCAAGTATGAACTCAAGGGCGTCGGCATTGCCACCAATGACGAGGATCCGGCGGTCCCGCGGCTCAGCGGCGAGGAGAAGTTTTCTGATGCTTGCCAACGAGTCTTCGATTGTCGGGACATGGATATCGGCGATGTACCCTGGCAGCTCGTGTTGTGCCGCAGACTCCGATTGCAGTGTTCCACTCTCGGCACTGACGTTTAGCTGTTTGACCGGAGGGGAACCGATCGAAAGGATCGTCGTGGTCGTTCGCAGTTCGATCAGCGAATCGGTCGTTGCGGCATGCTGCGACTGGATTCCGTGCAGAACTGAAGTGCCGTCGGGTTCGGTGGTTATGTCGGTGATCTCAGCGGTGAGATAGTCGACGATTGCCGTTCCGTCTCGCCTGGCCTTGTGAATCTCCGACTCTGCTCGGTTGCGAAGATATCGCCCATATAGCCGTCGGGGAAGATAGAGATTATCCCAGAACCCATTTCGAATATCGTCACTGTGTCGGTGCAGCCACTCTTTGTCGAGTTTGGAAGTTGCGAGAATCGCCTCCCGATTCTCGTCCAGCCATCGTGTGAAATGTGCGAGCTCGTTCTTGGACAGAAAGTCGGCCAGGCGGGTGATGAGCAATGAGGAAGGCCCCGACCGATGACCGTAGGGGACGCCGCTGTGGAATTGGCTGTCGCGATCGATCATTGTGATTCGCATCGGCCGATTGCTGTCACCTAGTCGCGAGAGAATCTGCAGAAGACAATGTGTTCCCGAAGCTCCGGAGCCGACAATTGCGATATCTGTACTATCCACGAAATTACGATAACTCCATGTGTGATGCAGAGCAAGTTATTGCATTTTCAGGATGGATGATCCGGAATGTCGATTTATTGGACTTGAACAAGTGGTGCAAATGTAGTGTGTGTAAGTGATCGTCAAAGATCGGAAACGGGGCCGTATAATTGTAACGATTCTCTTCAGCTCACGCCGTCACGAGATCCCGTCTCCGGAACCCGACCATGCCGGCTCCGACGAGGACGACCGTGATCGCCAGGAACGTCAGCACCGCCTCGGCGGAGATGTCCTCGGCCGGGTACTGGCCGATGTGGTTGAAGACGGAGAGGTCGAGGACGGCCTCGTCGAGTTGGAGGAGCCCGCCGAACAGGCTGAGCACTGCGGAACCGGCGAAGACGATCCAGGTCAGCCCCAGCAGTCGCGGCGCGAACCCGTACAGCAGGCAGGCGAGGCCGATCAGCACCCACACGGCAGCCGACTGCACGAGATGGCCGAGCACCGTCGGACCCAGCAGGTCCCAATCGTCCAACGAAGCGGCCGCGCCGATGCCCTCACCGAGGCCGGCCAACAGCATCAGCCAGCCGGATCCGAGCAGCGTCACCGTCACCCAGGAAGCCATCCACCCGCCCCGTGAGACCGCGGTCGCGAGGACAGGCTCGGTGTGGAAGTCCTGTTCCTCGGAGCGCAGTCCCCCGACGGTGATGAGCGCGAAGGCGGCGACGATCATGGCCATGTAGAGCGCCATATAGCCGAGATAGCCGTCGACGATTCCCCGCGGCCCGCCCATGAGCTGCGTGATCTGCTCGGGCATGCCGTCGGCGCCCTCGGCCATCGCTCCGGCGAAGGACCCGAAGATCGCAGCCATGACGAGGATCCCCAGCGACCACCAGATCAGCGTCGAACGCTGCAGGCGGAAGGCGAGTCCGAACGCGGTCGACAGGCCGCGACCTGCGTGAGCCCGTCCGGGTCGCTCTGCGGTGATGCCCGCGCCGAGGTCGCGGCGCGACTGCACGGCCAGACCGATGACCAGGAGGACGACGAGTGCGGCGGCTGAATACAGCAGCGGCCACCAGCGGTCGAGAGTGAACGGAGCCGTCTGCTGAGACCATCCCAGAGGGGACAGCCAGGACAGCCAGTCGAGGTCACCGCCGGCGACGGCGGACATGTCACCGAGACCGCGGACGACGAAGCTCAACGCCAGCACGGCTCCGGCCATTCCCGAGGCCGCCCGCGAGAACCCCGTCAGCTGCACCGTCACGGAGGTGACCCCGACGAAGACACAGCCGACCGCCGTCATCCCGGCCCCGAAGAGCAGACTCGAGGTCGCCGGATCGGGGTCAGCCTCCGAGAACTGAAGTGCCGCGGCCATGAGCGCCCCTGCCACGACGTTCATGATCACCGTGAGGATGACCGCGGCGAACAGCTGGGCATGTCGTCCCGTGACATTCGCTCGGATGAGCTCGGCTCTGCCCGTCTGCTCCTCGGCGCGGGTGTGACGGGTGACGGTGGTGATCGACATCAGACTGATGCCGATCATGAGGAACACGGCGTACATGCCGACGATGAATCGCGGGACCGTGATGTCGTCGAGCCCGTAGCCGGGTCCGGTGATGAGACCCATCACCGGATTCTTCGCGAACACGGTCATCGTCTGCAGGGTATCCGAGTCCATGACCAGAGCGATCGCATTCGCGAAGTAGGCCGTGAGTGCGGTCAGGGACAGCACCCAGATCGGCATCCGCAGCCGGTCGCGCCTGAGCATGAACAGCAGCAGGTGTCCCAGCCCGGTGAGGCCACCCCCGCCGAGGCGGCCGTCAGTTCCGCGGGGACGGGCCCTTCTGTGTGCCTGACGATGGTCGGCGGTCGAGTCCCCTGGACCCGCCTCGGTCGATGCCAGCAGATTCATGATCCGGCCTCCTTGCCGTAGTGGCGCAGCAGCAGCTGCTCGAGCGTCGGCGGCGTGGCCGTCAGCGACTCGACGTCGTGCTCGCCGAGGGTGCGCATGATGTCCGGCAGGTGAGCGGCGTCGGCGCTGAATTGCAGCTGCGCTCCCTCGCGGACGAGGTCGTGGACTCCGGCCATCCGAGTCAGAGCGGGGATGTCCCGCTCGACCTGAACGGTGATCGTCGTCCGCGACAGGTGGCGCAGATCCGACAGAGTACCGGTCTCGACGATGCGGCCGGCCCGGATGATCGAGATCCGATCGGCCAGCGCCTCGACCTGGGCGAGGATATGGCTCGAGAGCAGCACCGTGCGACCGTCCTCCTTCGCCTCGCGGATGCACTCCTGGAACACGGCCTCCATGAGCGGGTCGAGGCCCGCGGTCGGTTCGTCGAGCAGCAGGAGCTCGACTTCCGAGGCCAGGGCGGAGATGAGCGCGACCTTCTGCCGGTTGCCCTTCGAGTACGTCCGGCCCTTCTTTCTGGGGTCGAGGTCGAAGCGTTCGATGAGTTCGTCGCGCTTGCGGACATCGACCCCGCCGCGGAGCCGGGAGAACAGGTCGATCGCCTCACCGCCGGTCAGTCCCGGCCACAGCTCCACGTCCCCCGGGACGTAGGCGAGTCGCCGATGAAGGGGGACCGCATGCGACCACGGGTCCTCGCCGAGGAGGCGGATCCGTCCCGCATCGGCGCGGAGGATGCCCAGCAGGATGCGGATCGTCGTCGATTTGCCGGCGCCGTTGGGACCGAGGAAGCCGTGGACCTCACCGCGGGCGACCTCGAGGTCGAGGCCGTCGAGGGCACGTGCGCGACCGAAGGATTTGACCACCTCGGCGAGGGTGATCGCGGGTGCCTCTTCCCCGGTCCGTCGGCTGCGGGTCGTCGGAGCTGTCGTCGTTCTCATCGCTTCTCGTCTCCTTCGTCGGTGCGGTGTGCTGTCGGTGTCTCGGTGCGGTCGGAAGCCACGGAGTTCGCGGATGCGGTGTCGGGGGCGGCGGTGATGACGCCGTGGAAGTAGAGGTCGTAGAGGTGGGGTGCGAGCCGGGACATCGTCTCGGGGAAGTCCGCGGTCCCCAGCGCCATCTGCAGGCGGGATCCGAGGATCGACGGGGCCAGCGCGAGGGCGGCGATCGTTGCCGCCTGACCGCGGACGTCGGTGTCGCTGGTGCGGAATTCGTAGCCGGCGAAGCCGTGCCGGATATAGCCCTCGACGAGGTCGACGTAGTGGTCGAAATAGCGCTGACCATGATCCGAGGGATCGAGCAGCGACTTGGTGAGGTAGTCGATGTTCAGCGACATGTCGCTGCTGGCGAATATCTCTCGCACCGCCTCGGTCGCGTAGTCGGCATTGGCCGCCTTGGCGTCCGCGATCGCCGAGAAGACGAAGTCATCGCAGGCGCGGCGCAGTCCGTCCTTCGACCCGAAATGGTGGATGACGAGCCCGGGGGAGACGTCGGCCGCGGCGGCGATCGCACGGATCGTCGACTTCGCGAAACCGCGTTCGGCGAAGGTCTCGATCGCAGCGGAGCGGATCCGGACCGCGGTCTCCGGGGACGAATTGGGTGATCGGTTCGATCGCGAATCCGACGATGTTGAACGCATGTTTAATATTAAACGCGTGTTCAATCGTCGATGTCAATGGGTGGGCTCAGAAAGTTCGTCCTCTGCCATTTACATACAACTATCTAGTTGTATGATTGGGTGCATGAAAGCCGTTCTCGACGACGAGGTCGATGCGCTGTTCCATGCATTGGCCGACCGCACCCGGCGCGATATCGTGCGCCGAGTCGCAGGGGAAGGGCTTTCGGTGTCCGATCTGGCCGCCGGCTACGACATGAGCTTCGCCGCAGTGCAGAAGCACGTCGCTGTCCTCGAACGTGCAGGACTGGTGACGAAGCGCCGAGCAGGCAAACGGCAGATCGCCCACGCAGAGGTGGGTCCGCTTCGCACCATCAGGAGCATGCTCGCCGAACTCGAAGACCAGTGGGTCGAACGAGTGCAGAGAATCGACGACCTTCTGGCCGGGGACGAACAGGCCGGGTCGTGAGGAAAACCACCGCAATGCTCAGGGGGCAGCCATGCCGGTCATCGACACATTTCATGACGAAGAGACACTGACGCTGACGATCGTCGCCGAATTCGCGGCGCCGCTCGAACGAGTGTGGGAGGTCTACGCCGACCCGCGACAGCTCGAGCAGATCTGGGGGCCTCCGACGTACCCGGCCACCGTCGTCGACCATTCGCTCGCACCCGGCGGCAGAGTCACGTACTACATGACGAGCCCGGAGGGCGAGAAGTTCTGCGGGCTGTGGGAGCTGACCGCCGTCGATCGTCCCACACGCTTGGAATTCCGCGACTGCTTCGCGAATGAGGACTTCACGGTCGTCGAATCGATGCCCGGTAGCAGCTGCGTCTACCGCTTCGAGGCAACCGAGACCGGGGCGATCAACCAGATCGACGGGCTGCTGGCTCGCAGCGGAACCGCCAACCGTGCGAACTCGCAACTGAGCGAGCTCGCATAGGGCGATTCCGCGGGAGAGGAATGTTGATTCTCGCCGCTGAAATCAACATTCCTCTCCCGCAGAATGGCGCGCGGGTTCCGCACCGGGGTCGGGCTACGCCTCTGTGCGGGCCTGCATGGAGTGGGCCGGGGCGTCCGGGCGGACGGGGATGATGAGCGCCAGACCAACAGCCAGAACGATGAGGATGCCCAGCGTTCCCGCCCGCTGGAAGCCGAAGATCGTGATCGCCAAGGCGAACATCGCGGGCCCCAGGAAGCTCACGGCCCGTCCGGTCGTGGCGTAGAGACCGAAGTTCTCCCCGGCCGACTCCGGCGGAGTGATGCGGGCCAGGAACGACCGGCTCGACGCCTGCACCGGACCGACGCAGAAGCTCAGGATCAGGGCGCAGACCCAGAACACGGCCGCCTCGGCGCTGAAGAGGATCGGCAGCCCACCTGCGATGATGACGATGAGACCGGCGATGATGACGGGTTTCGGCCCGAGCCGATCGTCGAACCACCCGGCGATCATCGCCCCGGCGCCGGCGGCGACGTTCGCTGCCACACCGAGGATGATGATCTCCGAGGCGGAGAACCCGTAGCTGCCGGCGGCGAGGACTCCTGCGAAGGAGAAGATCGCGGCCAGGCCGTCCCGGAAGACCGCCGAGGCGATGAAGAACCGCAGCGTCTGATGCTCGGTCGACCACATCCGGACAAGACGACGCACGAGGCCCGCATAGTCGGAGACGAAAGCGCGGATCGGGTGTCCGCCCGAGGTGCCTTTGACCTTCGCGCCGGGAGCCGAGAACAGGACCGGGATCGCGAAGATCGCAAACCACACCGCCGCGAGGACAGCAACGATGCGGAATCTCAGTCCCTCGGCGTCGCTGGCGCCGAGGATGCCGACCTCGGGCTGGATGACGAGGACGAGGAGGAGGACGAGGAGGACCAGCCCTCCGACGTAGCCCATGCCCCACCCGAATCCGGAGACCTTGCCGACATTGTCGGGGGTGGTGATGCGGACCATGATGCCGTTGTAGGACACCTCGGCGAATTCGAAGAACACGCTGCCCACAGCCAGAAGCAGCAGACCCAGCCAGAGATAGTCGGGGGAGTCGCGGACGAAGAACAGGCCGAACATCGTGAGCACGACGATTCCGGTGTGCACGCCCAGCCACAGGCGATGTCTGCCTCCGGCATCGGCCCGAGTGCCGGCTGCCGGAGCGATGACGGCGATGACGAATCCGGCCGCGGCCATCGACCAGCCCAATGCCGAGGAACCCGCCTCCTCGGTGGCGGCCACGGACTTCGTCAGATACGGAGCGAACACGAAAGTGATGATCACGGCATTGAACGATGCCGATCCCCAGTCCCACAGTGCCCAATTGACGATGCGCAGGCGGCTTGCTGCCGGTGACGGCGGGGATGCAGACATGGTGTCACTGTACTGAATCGCTGCCCGAACGGGATGAAAACTGCGATAGTAGCAGGGGATAGCTGAATGCGACGTTGAAGCAGTCCGTGAATTGCGGCAAAGTAGATAGACGGATCTGAACTCGAAGCGAAGGGCATTATGAGCGACCCCAACGCGGACGACGGCTCCGTGACCGGCCAGCAGGCCGGCGCGACCGTTGAGGCGGACGCGGCACCAACCACTAGTGCCGACGATGCGACCGCCTCCACACCGTCCGAAACCGAACATTATCTCATCGGCGAACCCGACCCCGTAGCGCTTCATCTTCCGGAGAAGCTGCACATCGGCGAAGGCGACTCCGATGCGGAGATCACCGAGAAGCTGCGCCGCCAAGGTGTGCGCATCGGCAAGGGCATGATCGCCCCGGCCGTCTTCTGGCCGGCGCTGATCATCATCGTCGCCGTCGCGGCTTTGGCGATCGCGCTCCCGACGTCGACCGGCGACGTGATCTCTGCGATGCAGGGCTGGGTTGTCGCCGACCTCGGCTGGTACTACATGCTCGTGATCGGGCTGTTCGTCGTCTTCGCCATCGTCGTCGGATTCTCCAAGTACGGCAGAATCCGGCTGGGCAAGGATGGCGACCGACCGGAATTCAACATCTTCTCGTGGTTCGCGATGCTCTTCGCCGCGGGTATGGGCATCGGCCTCGTCTTCTACGGCGTCGCCGAACCGCTGACCTACGCCACGACCGGGGCGAAGCCGGGATGGCCCGACAACGAGATCGACGACGCGAAGCTGGGCATGGCCCAGACCTTCGTCCACTGGGGTCTGCATCCGTGGGCGCTCTACGCCGTACTCGGCATGGCACTGGCCTATGCGATCCACCGCCGTGGTCGCCCCCTGTCGATCCGCTGGGCCCTCGAACCGCTCCTGGGACGTTTCGTCAAGGGGTGGGCCGGTGACGTCATCGATGTCATCGCGATCTGCGGAACGGTCTTCGGCATCGCCACCTCTCTCGGGCTCGGCGTGCAGCAGATCTCGGCCGGACTCAAACACATCGGCGTCGTCGGTGAGTACGACAACATGTTCCTCGTCATCCTCATCGTCATCATCACCTTCCTCGCCACCGCCTCGGTGGTCTCGGGTGTGGGCGCCGGCATCAAGTGGCTGTCGAACATCAACCTCACGATGGCCGGTATCCTCCTCGTCACGGTTCTCGTGCTCGGGCCGACTCTGTTCCTGTTCCAGAACTTCGTCGAGTCGATCGGCGTGTATCTGGCCAATGTCTTCGATATGACGTTCGACATCGGTGCCTACACCGGTGACGAAGGCGCGGAGTGGAACTCCTCCTGGACCCTGTTCTACTGGGGCTGGTGGATCTCGTGGGCGCCCTTCGTCGGCGTCTTCATCGCCCGCATCTCGCGTGGCCGCACCGTGCGCGAATTCATCGCCGGTGTGCTCCTCGTGCCGTCGATCGTCGGCTTCTTCTGGTTCTCCGTGATGGGCGGCACCGGCATCCACCGTCAGATCTTCGGCACCGGCGACCTCGTCGACCCGGATGAAGGCGTCGTGGCCGAGCGCGTCCTCTTCGACGTGCTCGGAGACCTGCCGCTGGGCGCAGTGCTGTCGGTCATCGCCATCATCGTCGTGGCGATCTTCTTCATCACCTCGTCGGATTCGGGTTCGCTCGTCGTCGACATGCTCGCCTCGGGCGGCCACCCGAACCCGCCTCTGTGGTCGCGTGTCCTCTGGGCGCTGATGGAGGGTGCACTGGCGATCGGTCTGCTCATCGCCGGCGGACTCGGAGCGCTGCAGGCCGGGTCGCTGCTCACTGCGCTGCCGTTCAGCATCGTCCTCGTCCTCGTCTGCGTGTCCACGCTCAAGGCCTTCGGCAAGGAGGCGCAGCGGACGGCGGCGATTGAGCGTGCCGCGCGGTTCCGTCAGGTCGGTGAGCACCTGGCCGATGATTTCGACGAGTACCTCGGTGACAAGGTCGATGAGCGCATCGACTACCGACTCACGCGCACCCGCGGCATCGGCGATCGGATGAAGTCGCGCTCCGGAGGAACCCGGGAGTCGCGCAAGTCCGGCCGCGACAAGGGGACGTCGACCCCCGCGGACTGACACGGCACCGTCGACGGACATTGCGCCGCCGACGGATCGAGGGCCCGTGTGACCGACTGCGAGTCGGTCACACGGGCCCTTGTCGTACCAGATCTCATCGCAGATCCCGGACCCCGCTGTCGGCGGCTTCTGCGGCGCAAGTCGGAACGAGTAGGCTGGTGGCGAACGAGTACACCGACCCATCGACCAAGGAGCGCACATGCCCATCGCCAGCCCCGAAGTGTATGCCGAGATGATCGACCGCGCGAAGACCCAGGGCTTCGCCTACCCCGCGATCAACTGCACCTCCTCGCAGACGATCAACGCCGCCATCCGCGGCTTCGCCGAGGCCGGATCCGACGGCATCGTGCAGATCTCCACGGGAGGCGCCGAATACATGTCCGGCCCGACCGTCAAGGACCGCGTGCGCGGTGCCATCGCGTTCTCCGTCTTCGCCGCCGAGGTGGCCAAGAGCTACGACGTCAACATCGCACTGCACACCGACCACGCCCCGAAGGACGCCGTCGAAGCCTGGGTCAAGCCCCTGCTGGCCGCATCGACCGAGCGTGTGAAGAACGGCGGCGAGCCCTACTTCCAGTCGCACATGTGGGACGGCTCGGCCGTTCCCCTCGACGAGAACCTCGTCCTCGCCGAGGAGCTGCTCGAGCTCTCGACGGCCGCGCACTCGATCCTCGAGATCGAGGTCGGCGTCGTCGGCGGCGAAGAGGACGGCGTCGAGAACGAGATCAACGACAAGCTCTACACCACCGTCGAGGATGGGTTGGCCACCGCGCGTGCCCTGGGCACCGGCGAGAAGGGCCGTTACCTCACGGCTCTGACCTTCGGAAACGTCCACGGTGTGTACAAGCCCGGCAATGTGAAGCTGCGCCCCGAACTCCTCGGTGAGATCCAGGAGAAGGTCGGCGCCGAAGTCGGCAAGAAGGCTCCGTTCGACCTCGTCTTCCACGGCGGTTCGGGATCGAGTGCGGAAGAGATCGCCGAGGCGGTCCGCCACGGAGTCGTGAAGATGAACATCGACACCGACACCCAGTACGCCTTCACGCGCCCCGTCGTCGAGCACATGTTCCGCAACTACGACGGAGTGCTCAAGATCGACGGTGAGGTCGGCGACAAGAAGCTCTACGACCCGCGCTCCTACGGCAAGGCCGCAGAGAAGGGCATGGCCGAGCGCATCGTCGAAGCCTGCCAGAACCTCGGCTCGGCCGGCACCAGCCTGCAGAAGTGAGCCTCAGCCGGCTCGGCTAGCTCGGCTAGTGGGCCGGAGCGCAGCAGGGTCTGCCTCACGAACCGACAGCGGACGTCGCCCGATTCCGCGCGGCGGCCGCTGCGCATGCCGAACCGTCGAGAAACGGGCCAAGCGTCGAGAAACGGGTGTGGACCCCCGTGTCTCGACATTCAGCCCGTTTCTCGGTGAGATGCCACTGTGAATGGCACGAGGCCCGGGACGCCATTGTCCCGGGCCTCGTATCGTCCTGCAGATCGGCGGACGAGTTGTCTGCCGATCGGACTGCCTGCCGAGTGGCCCGCAGCCCGATCGCGCTTCGCGTCAGCCTTTCGGCACCGCCTCGCCGGCCTTGAGGCGAGCCACCCGCTGATCCCAGAAGTCGGCGTTGCGCACGCCGATCTTCTCGGGCTCGAACACCGGGTCCAAGCCGAGCTTGGTCTGGCGTTCGAAGTCACGCAGGAGCTTGAACGCCGGCTGCTGCAGGATGAGGATGCCGATGATGTTCAGCCAGGCCATGAGGCCCACGCCGATGTCGCCGAGCGCCCAGGCGCTGCCGGCTGTCGACATCGCCCCGACGGCGACGGCGACGAGGATGAGCAGCTGCAGAATGCGCTTGCCGACCGCGAGCACCATGGTGTTCTTGGCCTTGCCGAGCAGATACACGAGGTTGGTCTCGGCCATGTAGTAGTAGGCGACGATCGTGGTCAGCGCGAAGAGGAAGATCGAGATCGCGATGAACCCGGCGCCGAGACCGTGGATCATCGAGTCGAGCCCCGCCTGCGGCCACTTCTCGCCCGGGGTCGCTGCGATCTCCTCGGCCAGCTGGCCGCGGCCGGTGCCGATGATCGTGGTCCCGTCGGCGTCGAAGACCTTGTACATGCCGGTCGAGAGGATCATGAACGCCGTCGCCGAGCACACGAAGAGGGTGTCGATGTAGACCGATCCGGCCTGCACGAGTCCCTGCTTCGACGGGTGGGAGACCTCGGCGGCCGATGCCGCGTGCGGCCCGGTGCCCTGTCCGGCTTCGTTCGAGTAGATGCCGCGCTGGACGCCCCACTGGACCGCCATGCCGATGATGCCGCCGAAGGCCGCTTCCGGTCCCGCGTCGATGCCGAAGGCCGAGGTGAACATCAGCTGGAGGACCGGAACGATCTGATCAGCATTGATGATGGTCACGGCGATGGCCGCAATGATGTAGATGACGGCCATGAAAGGCACAGCCAGCGAAGCGAAGTGTGCGATGCGCTTGATGCCGCCGACGACGATGAAGCCCATGATGATGACCAGAGCGATTGCGGTGCCCCAGGTCGGAATGCTCCAAGCGTTCTCGACGGCGCCGGAGATCGCATTGGACTGGATGCCCGGCAGCATGAACGACATGGCGATGACGGTCACGGCGGCGAAGACCATGCCGTAGACCTTGAACAGGCCGCGAGCCTTGGTGTGGCGGTAGGCCTTCTCGATGTAGAAAGCGGGGCCGCCGCGGTACTCGCCGGTGCGAGGGTCCTGCTCCTTGAAGATCTGGCCCAGCGTGGACTCGACGTAGGACGTCGAGGCACCGAGGAGAGCCGAGATCCACATCCAGACGACGGCGCCGGGGCCGCCGAAGCCGATGGCGGTGGCGACACCGGCGATATTGCCGACGCCGACGCGACCGGCGAGCGAGATCGCCAGAGCCTGGAAGGACGAGACGCCCTCATTGGAGCTCTTGCCCCTGAACATCTGCCTGAAGATGGCGGGGATCTGGCGGATCTGCACAACCCGTGAGCGGATCGTGAAATAGACACCCGCGCCGAGGCACAGGTAGACGAGGGCGGACGACCACACCACCCCATTGAGCCAGTCGATGAAAGCGGACACGCTTCTCCATTCGTTCTTCCGTATCGGGATCGCCGACACGGTGTTGCTTGTCTAGCGTCTGTGCCGGAGCGCCGGCCCGCTGCTGAGCGACCGGAATCACGAGAGGTTCCCTAGCGGTCTCCGTGATGCACCTCATTAGTGAAGCCGATTGTCATCGGTGACGCAAATCGCATTCGCCGAGGCGGCTTCCCGTCGCGCTGCGCCGGGGCAGGACCGCCTCGGCGAATTGTTGCGAAGTCATTGCGAAGCGGATCACTTCATGTGCGTCAGTTCACTATTTGGTACGGGAACCGTATGATGTGGTGCGGATCTCTTCGAGCACAGAAGACACGAAGAGCACTTGTGAAAGACAGGAACACGATGAAACGACGAACTGGCGCTAAGGCCGCAGCCATCGCTGCGGCGGGCGCACTGCTCCTCTCCGCCTGCTCGACCTCGACGACCGGAGGCGGCAGTGGAGACGACGAGGGCGGCATGCTCACGGTCGGAACCACGGACAAGGTCGTGGCGCTCGACCCGGCTGCGGCGTACGACAACGGAAGCTCGCTCGTCGAACAGCAGATCTACCCGTACATCCTCGCCTACAAGCCGGGCACGGCCGAGCTCAACCCCTCGATCGCCGAATCGGCTGACTTCACCGAGCCGACGAAGTACGAGGTCAAGCTCAAGGACGGGCTCAAATATGCCAACGGAAACGAACTGACCTCCTCCGACGTGAAGTTCTCCTTCGACCGGCAGCTGAAGATCCAGGACCCCAACGGACCGTCCTCGCTGCTGGGCGGCCTGAAGTCCGTGGAGACCCCGGATGAGAAGACGGTCATCTTCAACCTCAAACGCGAGAACGACCAGACCTGGCCCGGTGTGCTGGCCAGCGCCGCCGGACCGATCGTCGATGAAGACGTGTTCTCGGCCGACAAGGTCACGAAGGACCAGGAGATCGTCGACGGCAAGGCCTTCGCCGGGCCGTACACGATCGACGGCTTCAAGTTCAACGAGCTGATCACCTACAAGGCCAACCCGGACTACACGGGCTTCATCGAGCCTGCGAAGACCGAGACCGTGCAGATGAAGTACTACTCGGACGCGAACAACATGAAGCTCGACGTCCAGGAGAACACCATCGACGTGGCATGGCGGTCGCTGTCTGCCACGGACATCGAGGACCTCGGCGAGAACGAGGACCTCAAGGTCCACAAGGGTCCAGGCGGCGAGATCCGCTACATCGTGTTCAACTACGACACGATGCCCTTCGGCGCGAAGACCGATGACGCCGACGAGAAGAAGGCGCTCGCCGTGCGCAAGGCCATGGCCGACTCCGTCGACCGGAAGGCGATTGCCAGCCAGGTCTACAAGGACACCTTCACCCCGCTGTATTCGCACGTGCCCGACGGGCTGCCCGGCTCCGACGAGCCGCTGAAGTCCGAATACGGCGACGGCAAGGGCGGCGCCGATGTCGCGAAGGCGAAGAAGGCGCTCAAGGACGCCGGTGTCGAGACTCCGGTCGAGCTCAAGCTGCAGTACAACCCGGACCACTACGGTCCCTCCTCGGGTGACGAGTACGCCCTGGTGAAGGACCAGCTGGACAAGACCGGGCTGTTCGATGTCAAGCTGCAGTCGACCGAGTGGGTGCAGTACTCGAAGGACCGCACCGACGACGTCTACCCGATGTACCAGCTGGGCTGGTTCCCGGACTACTCGGATGCCGACAACTACCTCGTGCCGTTCTTCTACGACACGGACGAGACCCCGTCGTTCCTCGCCAACCACTACCGTGACGAGACGATGAACAAGGAGCTCAACGCACAGTCCTCGATCGCCGATGAGGGCAAGCGCGAAGAGGCTCTGAAGAAGATCCAGGGCCAGCTGGCCGACGAGCTGCCGACGCTGCCGCTGCTGCAGGGCAATCAGATCGCCGTGTCCGGCAAGGACGTCAAGGGCGTCGACGACACCCTCGACCCCGCTTTCCAGTTCCGTCTGGCACTGCTGAGCAAGTGATCACCCACACGAGGTGCAGGTGAGCCGATCGGGCCGCCTGCACCTCGTGGCGCGTTCGCGGTCAGCTCCGTACACCTGCGGTGACGCTCACCGAGGTGGCCGCTGTCCGTCACTCGGCCGCGAGCGCATCGAAACACATCCCAGAAGGAACACATGTCTGCTGCCATCAGCGAACCAGGGGCTGAGGCCGCCGAGACTTCGGTCGCGGTCAAGAAGCCCGCTGGGGGCGGACTGGGACGTTACGTCCTCATCCGCTTCCTCCTCATCATTCCCACGATCTTCATTCTCACCACTTTGGTGTTCTTCCTCATGCGCATCACCGGTGACCCGATCACCGCAGCGCTGGGCGGACGCCTGACGAAGGCGCAGCTGGCCGAGCGCGTCCATGCCGCCGGCTACGACCGGCCCATCCTCGTCCAGTACTTCGAATACCTGGGCAACCTGCTCAAAGGCGACTTCGGCACCGCGGTCTCCGACGGGCAGCCGGTGTCGTCGATCCTGCTCAACTACGGGGCAGCGACCGTCGAACTCGTCTTCTACGCGCTCATCGTCGCGTTCATCCTCGGCATCCCGCTGGGCATGCTCGCCGCCTACCACCGCGACAAGGCCCCCGACGCCGCGCTGCGTGTGCTCGCGATCCTGGGCTATGCGACTCCGGTGTTCTTCGCCGGCATGATCCTCAAACTCATCTTCGGCGTCTTCCTGCCGATCCTGCCGGTCGCCGGCCGTGGCACCACGGAGACCGAATACATCATGTCCGGTGTCGTCGGGCCCACGCACTTCTATCTCATCGACGCTCTGCGCATCGGCAACTTCTCCGTCGTGGCCGACGTGCTCGCTCATGCCGTGCTGCCGGCGATCGCCCTCGGCGTGCTCACCGCAGGAGTGTTCCTCAGGCTCGTGCGCACGAACCTCATCGGCACGCTCGAACAGCAGTACATCGACTCCGGCCGCTCCCGCGGAATCTCCGAATACCGCCTGGTCACCAAGCACGCCTACCGTCCGGCGCTGATCCCGATCATCACGGTCATGGGCATGCAGATCGCGCTCATGCTCGCCGGCGCCGTGCTCACCGAGACGACGTTCGAATGGAAGGGGCTCGGCTTCAAACTCGCCGAGTACCTCACCGCCCGCGACTTCGTGGCCGTCCAGGGAATCGTCGTGTTCCTCGCCGTCATCGTCGCGGTCACGAACTTCCTCGTCGACGTCATCGCCGCATTCATCGACCCGAGAGTGAGGTACTGATGTCCACTCCAGACAACCCGCAGAACCCAGGCCCGGATGATCCGACCCAGACCGTCGCCGAGGCGGCTCCCGGCTCCGGAGCACCGGCAGTCGCGTTCGACGACAGAGCCAGGAAATCCTGGTTCTCCCGCCTGCCGATCGTCTCCCATCTGCGCCAGTCCGTCGGCCTGCAGCGCGGAATGCTCATCACCGGACTCATCCTCAGCGGAATCGTCATCATCTGCGCGATCTTCGCTCCTCTCATCGCGCCCTACGGCTTCAACCAGCTGGGCACCTCCGAAGGCAACTTCGGGTCGAAGCTGCCCCCCGGCGGCACCCATATCTGGGGCACCACGGTCGGCGGCTACGACGTCTTCTCCCGTGTCGTCTGGGGCGCGCAGACCGCAGTCGCCGTCATCGTCGTGGCCGTGGTCATGTCCCTGTTCGCCGGTGTCATCCTCGGGCTCATCTCCGGCTACATCGGAGGCTGGCTCGACCGCATCCTCGTCGTCATCGCCGATGCCGTCTACGCATTCCCGACCCTGCTGCTGGCACTGGTCATGTCGATCGCCATCTCCGGCGGACAATCGAGTGCCTGGGGCGGAATCGCGGCGGCCGCGTTCTCGATCACGGTCGTCTTCATTCCGCAGTACTTCCGCGTGGTGCGGGCTGAGACCCTGCGGCTGAAGGCCGAGCCCTTCGTCGAATCGGCGATCGTGCTCGGTGCCTCGAAGACGCGCATCATCTCCAAGCACATCTTCCGCAACGCCACCCGCACCCTGCCGTTGATCTTCACGCTCAACGCCTCCGAGGCGATTCTCACTCTCGCCGGGCTCGGGTTCCTGGGCTTCGGAATCGAACCCACCTCGGCGTCGGAATGGGGATACGACCTCAACAAGGCACTGCCGGACGTCACCTCCGGCGTGTGGTGGACGGCGGTGTTCCCAGGCCTGGCCATCGTGCTCACGGTGCTGGGAATCACCCTGGTCGGTGAGTCGATGAACGACCTCAACGACCCGCGCCTGCGCGTGCGACGCAAAGCCAAGGTCAAGAACACCAAGCCCGCGGAGGTCACGGCATGAGCAAGCAGAAACACGAGCAGACCGCCTCGGCGACGGGCAGCATCCTCGACGTCGACGGCCTCGACGTCACCTTCTCCACCGACGGCGGGGACGTTCACGCCGTCAAGGACGTATCACTGTCCGTCTCACCCGGTGAGGTGCTGGCGATCGTGGGCGAATCGGGGTCCGGCAAGACCGTGACCGCCCGGTCCATCCTCGGCCTGCTGCCCGAGACGGCGCAGCGCTCCGGGGCCATCGTCATCTCGGGTGCGAACGTGCTCAGCGTCTCCGCCGAAGAGCTGCGAGCCATGCGCGGCCGCGATGTGGCGATGGTCTTCCAGGAGCCGTCGACCGCGCTCAATCCCGTCTACACGGTCGGGTGGCAGATCGCCGAAGGTCTGCGCGCGCATGATCGGAAGGCGAGCAGGGCCGACCTCAAGGCGCGCGTCGTCAAGGCGATGCAGCAGGTCGGAATTCCCGATGCCGAAAGCCGTTTCGACTACTACCCGCACCAGTTCTCCGGCGGGCAGAAGCAGCGCATCGTCATCGCGATGGCGTTGGCCCTGGGTGCGAAGCTCATCGTCGCCGACGAACCGACCACCGCCCTCGACGTCACCGTGCAGGCGGAGATCCTCGACCTGCTGCGCGAACTGCGCGACGAGACGGGCACCGCCATCGTGCTCATCACCCACAATATGGGCGTCGTCGCCGACCTCGCCGATCGGGTGGCCGTGATGCTGCGCGGCGACCTCGTCGAGGTCTCGTCGGTCGAACAGCTCTTCAACGATCCGCAGGAGCAGTACACGCGCGAACTGCTCGCCGCTGTGCCGCGGATCGGGTCGACCGTGGCCGGCAGTCGCAAGGCGGCCGCCGCCGAGGCGGGAGCACAGACCGGTGCGGCCACGGGGGATCCGTCGACGACGGACCCCGAGGCGGCCGGCACAGACTCGCCACGCACCGACTCAGCGAGGGAGACCTCGGCCGGGGCCGCCTCGGCGAAGAAAAGGGACGCGCGCGAATCGATCGTGACCGCGCGCGATCTCGACATCGTCTACCCAGGAGGGTTCGGCAAGTCCGACTTCCACGCCGTGAAGAAGGTCAGCTTCGACATCAAGGCCGGCGAGGTCTACGGACTCGTCGGTGAATCGGGATCGGGCAAGACCACGATCGGACGCGCGATCGCGGGCCTGACCAGGGCCAGCGGCGGCAGTCTCGAAGTGCTCGGGCACGAGATGGTCGGGTTCAAAGAGCGTGAGTTCTCGAAGATCCGGCGACGGATCGGATTCGTGTTCCAGGACCCGGCGGCCTCATTCAACCCGCACCTGACGATCGGGGAGTGCATCGCCGAACCGTTCGCGATCCACCGGCGGGAGATGAGTCCGTCCGACCGGTCGCAGCGAGTGCTCGAACTCCTCGATTCCGTGCAGCTGCCGAAGGCGTATGCGGCACGATATCCGCATGAGCTCTCCGGCGGTCAGCGGCAGAGGGCGTCGCTGGCGCGCGGTCTGGCACTCAACCCGGAGCTGCTCATCGCCGATGAGCCGACCTCGGCGCTCGACGTGTCCGTGCAGGCGAAGGTGCTCGAGCTCTTCGTCGAGCTGCAGAACCGCTTCGATTTCGCGGCGCTGTTCATCAGCCACGACCTCGCCGTGGTCGACATGCTCTCCGACCGCATCGGGGTGCTCTTCCACGGCGAGCTGGTCGAAGAGGGCACGGGTGAGCAGGTGCTCGGGTCACCGGGCAACGACTACACGAAGCGCCTCATCGCCTCCCTGCCGGTCCCGGACCCGGCCGAGCAGGCGGAACGCCGCGAACTGGCAAGAACCCTCCGCACCACTCCCTAATTACTACCTGACGGCGGCCCAGCAACCTCGCGCGAGGTTGCTGCGCCGCCGTCAGGCAGCAAG
>OMJG01000163.1_pt1 | contig 50142 bp, 51 predicted proteins | sample 1646431 | NCBI WGS metagenome assembly OMJG01 (sample SAMN03771674, study PRJEB25209) | food metagenome | isolation source: Cotija cheese | place: Mexico:Jalisco,Michoacan | collected 2011-12-12 | reverse complement strand
GCTAGCGAAGGAACAGTTTGGATTACATTAGCTGTTCCAATCGTAAATGAACTTAGTTTGTGGTGACGCGAAATAAAAATTCCTAAAGGAATTCCGACAACTGCAGCGATCAACACGCCATAAATCGCAATTAAGAAGTGCCGGGTAAATTGTTCGAGCACATATGAGCCGTTCTGAGACATATAGTACCAGAACTGCTGCCATAATCCCATGTTAGTCATTATTGATCAGCTCCTCTGAAGTAATTATGTTTTTCTAGAAAGTTTCTGGCGACTACCGATGGTTCATTGAGGTTATTATCTACTTCATAATTCAACTCTTGCATTTGTTTTAAATCAATTTTTCCATCCAAACGATGCAAAAGTTTGCGCAGGTCCGGATTATCTCTTAAGAATTTGCCGTTAGCAACCAAAGAAGAATCATAGGGTGGAAAGAAGTGCTTATTATCTTTTAAGACTTTTAAGTTATAACTCTTAATCCGACCATCAGTCGAATAACCAAGCACCGAGTTCATCTCTCCTGACTCAACCGCTGAATATACTAGCCCAATCTGCATTGGGAAGACCCGTTTGAAATCAAACCCATAGACCTGGGAAAACTCCTTATAACCATCACCTTTCCGGTTCATCCAGGAACTATCAACCCCAGCTTTCATCTGGGGAGCGTGACTTTTTAGATCACTGATCGTGTTTAAGTTATACTTTTTAGCAAGCTCTTGCGTCACCATAAAGGCGTATGTGTCGGAAAAGCCCATCGATGGGTAACGCACCTGGTCATAACGTTTTTTTAACTCACGATTTACAATTTTCGTCGCTTTTTTAGGATCTTTAACAGGGTCCATCTGCAGCGTCCCTGTCAAATCAGTACCAGTATAACTGGTTGCCATAATGTCAGCATCGTTTCTTTGTAATGCCTTTTGAGACACCGTACTAGAACCTAAGTTATTGACCAACGAAGTATTATAATCTGTTTCGTGCGTGATTAACTCCGAAATAATATTAGCGATAACCTGCGATTCAGTCGAAACAATCGAGGCAATCCGGACATTTTTTTGTGAGCTGGCAGTGCCACTTAAACTAGAAAACGAAAAGCCAACAATTAAAACTAAGACCAAACATGCAACGATTAAAACGAGGCTCTTGATCCGACGGTTAATGTTCTTTAACATGTTTTTTACCTCCTATCGTTGTGAAACCGGTGTGAGGTGATATTCCAACCGGCCTAAGAGATAGTCCACGACTAACGCCAGAATCGTGACGGGGATTGTCCCGCCAATGATCAAATCAGGCTGATAGAGGTTCAAGCCATTGAAAATAAAATCACCTAGCCCGCCGGCACCAATGTAGGAAGCTAAAGTTGCCCATGCAATCACATAAACTGCAGACAAACGAATCCCAGCCATGATAACTTGCATCGCCATCGGTAATTCGACCTGAACGATCGACTGCATCGTCGTCATGCCCATTCCGCGCGCACCGTCTTTGATCGTCGGATCAACATCATTCATGCCAATATAGGTATTACGCAGAATCGGCAGAAGTGAATAGATAAATAGTGCGACGATGGCCGGAACTTTCCCGATTCCAAAGAGTGGAATCATCAAGGCCAGCAAAGCTAACGAGGGAACGGTTTGCAGCATGCTGGCGATTCCAACAACGACTTTAGCCACCCGTGGAAACCTAGTCAAAGCCACGCCGATTGGAACAGCAACTAAGAACTTATCCCTATTCCATATCTTGGTGTAATATCAATTAATGAATCATTAAAAATGATTAAAACACCATAACTAAGCGGGATTACTAGGGATAAATACATAAATAGTACTAAAAAGTTCCATATTTTTGTATGTTTTTTATTAAAAAAAATGGTTATCACTAAGCAAAGGATGATTAACACATATAGAAATTTCCAAATATTGGCTGATTGATTAATAATAGTTGATACATATGTATATATATTTCTTACAATTACAGCACCAGCTTCATTTAAATTAGCAATTGATGTTGTTTGACCTCGGGCATTAAAATCGAGTATCAATTTTGATTCAATAAAAAATGTTAATAATCCACTTATATATGCTATCGCTGATAAAAATAGTCTATTAAAATCTTTTTTAGAAGCATTATCTTCCTGAATATTTTTAAACATCATACTTAAGGCAATTACTATAAATATTCCAGAAGATGCCTGATATGTATTTGCCATAATTAACACACATAAATAACATATGATAAAAAATATTACCTTCTTTTTTCTCCAGAAAAGGAATGGAACTATAGATGCTAACATACTAATAGCCATATAAGGACTATCAAATCTGAAACTTATTATCTGCAAAGCCCAAGGATTTATTCCCAGAATAACAGAAGCTACAACGCTCCCCCACGTCAATTTGTTTCCGATAAAGAGATAACAAAGAATTAAACTGGAAATTGCTAAAATCAGCCCAGTTAAGATATTTGTTGTTAATCCTAAATCTGTCAGATGTCTACTTCCTTGAACTAACCAAGAGGCAATCTCACTTCCCCATCGAGAATAACTAGCAGCAAAATCAGTAATACCTGTTTCTTGTCTCAAAATATCATCTATATAAGGATAATTCTGTAAACCTATATTGATACATACAATCTGATATACAACAGTAACAAAGAAAATTTTCCATTTGTTTATATCAACGAACTGTTTTATTTTTAAAACTAGATTATTTTCTAAAAAAAAACTGTGTTTCACCATAGCTCATGTCCCTTTTCCTTATCTATCTCTCTTATCAGGTAAATAGGTCTTTTTTTCACTTCTAAGTATATCTTCCCTACATATTGACCCAAAATACCTATACCTAAAAGTTGAATTCCACCAATTAATAGTATTATCGCAAGCATCGAAGTCCACCCACTTGTTTCATTGCCAAAAATAATAGTCCTAACAATTATAAAAATCATCATGATAATGGAAATTACAAATGACACAACGCCCATCCAAGCAGATATAAGCAATGGAGCATTAGAGAAGTTAATTATCCCTTCAATTGAATACTTGAATAATGACCAGAAAGACCACGATGTTTCTCCCGCTACACGTTCTTTATTCTCATAGGACAAATAGGTTGTTTTAAATCCTACCCAACTAAATAAACCTTTTGAAAAACGATTATACTCTGATAATTTCAAAATAGAATCCACCATTTGTCTTGTCATCAATCGAAAATCTCTTGCGCCATTCACCATCTCTGTCTGAGAAATCTTATTAATTAATTTATAAAATTGATTAGCAAAAAAGCTGCGTATAGCTGGTTCACCACTCCTATCCGCTCTTCTTGTTCCAACACAATCAAACGATTCGTTCATTATAAGATTGTACATTTCTGGCAATAGTTCAGGCGGATCTTGTAGATCCGCATCCATCACCGTAATCAAATCACCTGAAGAATAAACTAAGCCGGCATACAGTGCTGCTTCTTTCCCAAAATTTCTCGAAAAGTCCACATAATGAACAATATTCGGTTGAGCGCTATTTAAGGATTTTAGTACCTCTAATGTTTTATCTGTCGATCCATCATTTACAAATATATATTCTCTTTCAACATCCATAGATTGAATGACTTTTTCAGTCTCTTCAAAAAAGAAAGGCAGCGCTAATTCTTCATTATAGCAAGGTACAATTATTGATAATTTCATGTCTTTTCACCTTCTACTCCACACTCTCCAACATCATCGCTAACGCATCTTCCCAAGTCGGAATATCGAATCCAGTTGCTTTCGCCTTACTTAGATCCATGACTGAGTATTGTGGACGAGTCGCTTTTTGTGGGAATTGGTCACTAGTCACTGGTTGAACGTCAACATCGGTATCTTTCAAAATTTCTTTTGCAAATTCATACCAGGTACATGCGTTGTCATTTGATAAATGATAGATACCGTATTCGCTCTTGTTTGCAACGACGTAGGTCATAAATTCAGCTAGCGTACGTGTCCAAGTAGGTCTACCGTATTGATCGTTTACAATTGTTAATTTAGGATGAGTTTGGGCCAGTTTTTGCATGGTGAAGACAAAGTTATGACCATACTTTCCAAATACCCATGAAGTACGAATAATATAATACTTACTCATCGTATTTTGCACAGCTTGTTCACCAGCTAATTTCGTGCGTCCATATTCATTTAGTGGATTCGTTTGCGCATCTGTGGCATATTCACCATCTTTTAATTTGCCATCAAACACATAATCCGTACTAATATAAACTAATGTCGCTCCAACAGCCTCAGCTGCTTTTGCTACGTTTGCTGTTCCTTGGACATTTACAAGCTCATCAATCTCTTTGCCTTCGTCTTCAGCTTTATCGACTGCCGTATAAGCAGCACAATGATAAATGACGTTTGGTTGGATTTCTTTGATCTTAGCCATTGTTGCTGCTTCGTCAGTGATATCTAATTCATTTGAGTCTGTTGAGATATACTCTTGTCCTTGTTCATCCAATAAATGGCGTAATTCTGTTCCTAATTGGCCATTACCACCTGTTAATAAAATCATCGTCTTCCTCCTATTATCCGAAAGAAAGGCAGGAAGCGTCCTGCCTTTCAACTGTATCTATACTGTCGTTTGCATTTATTGCCCGTTCTTGGCATAGTTGGCTTCGACTGCTTCTTTTTCAGCTTTCCACCAATTTTCGTTCGTTTGGTACCATTTGATGGTATCAGCTAGGCCATCATGGAAATTCGTAAATTCTGGTCTCCAACCAAGTTCTTCTCTTAATTTTGACGAATCAATGGCATAGCGTAAGTCATGACCGGCACGATCTTTTACGTGATCGTAGGCATGCTTGTCTTGTCCCATGAGTTCAAGAATCAATTCCATGACTGCTTTGTTGTCTTGTTCGCCATCTGCACCAATAAGATAGGTTTCCCCAATTTTTCCTTTGGTCAAAATGGTCCATACGGCAGAAGAGTGGTCGTTGGTATGGATCCAATCGCGCACATTTTTGCCATCGCCATATAATTTTGGACGAATGCCGCTTAAGACATTGGTAATTTGACGCGGAATGAATTTTTCAATATGTTGGTACGGTCCGTAATTATTAGAACAATTAGAAATCGTTGCTTGGACACCAAATGAACGAACCCATGCTCTGACCAGTAGATCTGAGCCAGCTTTTGTTGAGGAATACGGGCTAGAGGGGTTGTACGGTGTTTTGTCCGTGAATTTCTCTCCAGGACCTTCACCATGGCCTGGTAAGTCCTCTCTTAATGGTAAGTCACCATATACTTCGTCTGTCGATACATGGTGGTAGCGTACGTTGTATTTCCGACACGCTTCTAATAATGTATAAGTCCCTACGATGTTTGTTTGCAGGAATGGGAATGGATCTTTTAGTGAGTTGTCATTATGCGACTCTGCGGCGTAATGCACAACGGCATCTGTGTCTTTGACCAATTGATCCACGATTTGGGCATCGGCAATGTCACCTACGACTAATTGAACGCGGTCTTCCGGTAGACCAGCTAAGTTTTCTTTATTGCCGGCATACGTTAATTTATCAAGGACAGTGACATGCACGTCTGGGTGATTGTTTACGATATAGTGAACAAAGTTTGAGCCGATAAAGCCCGCTCCACCTGTTACAATAATTTTTTTCATGTTGCTCTCCTTATATTTCTCCATAAACAAATGGATTTTCTGCTTCGAACTCTTTTAATGTTGGATGGTGTTTGTCTTTTTCTGACAAGATGGCTTTGTCATGGTCAATAGGCCATGTAATTGCCAAATCAGGATCATCAAAGGCAATGCCCCCATCCGCAGCTGCATCATAGTAGTTGTCACATTTGTATAAAAAGTTGACATTTTCAGTCAAAGTGACAAACCCATGAGCGAATCCTCTCGGTACAAGGAGTTGGCGGTGATTAGAGGCAGACAGGATGTATCCTTCCCATTTGCCATAGGTTGGGCTACCTTTACGCATATCCACGATGACATCTAAGACAGCGCCTGTCACCACACGAATGAGTTTCGTTTGAGCTGCTTCTCCCTTTTGAAAATGCAAGCCACGTAAAACACCTGGTTCGGTCGAAAGTGAATGGTTGTCTTGAATGAAATCAAACGCCAACCCTGCCTCTTTAAAGTCTTGATCCGAGTAACTTTCTGTAAAAAAGCCCCGATGGTCGCCAAAGACTGCGGGTTCAATCAATTTGACATCTTTTAAGTTGGTTTCAGTAATGGTTAATTTTCCCATGATTTTCCTCCATGAACAAGCCGTAATAGATATTGGCCGTATTGGTTTTTCTTTAATGGTTGTGCCAATTCTTCTAGCTGTGCTTGATCGATATAGCCCATGCGATAGGCAATTTCTTCTAGACAAGCGACTTTTAGGTTTTGGCGTTTTTCGATTGTTTCGATAAAGGTAGACGCTTCAAGTAATGACTCATGTGTCCCAGTATCTAACCAGGCAAAGCCACGACCCATGACTTCCACAGAGAGGTCTCCGCGTTCTAGGTATGCTTTATTGACATCGGTGATTTCTAATTCTCCGCGGTCAGATGGTTGGATATTTTTGGCAATGGAAACAACATCATTGTCATAAAAGTACAAGCCAGTTACGGCGTAGTTTGATTTTGGTTGTGCTGGTTTTTCTTCGATGGATAATGCGTGCATCTGTTCATCAAAGTCGACGACACCGAATCGTTCTGGGTCATTGACGTGATACCCAAATACGGTCGCACCTTTTTCTTTTTGCGCTGCGCGTTGCAACATTTTTGATAACCCGCCGCCATAGAAAATATTGTCTCCAAGAACCAGACACACACTATCGTCACCGATAAACTCTTCACCTAAAATAAAGGCTTGCGCTAAGCCATCTGGACTAGGTTGTACTTTGTATTCAATATGAATACCTAATTCGTGCCCATCGCCAAATAATTCTTCAAATCGTGGTGTATCATCAGGTGTTGAGATAATCAACACTTCCTTGATTCCAGCCAACATCAAGGTCGACATTGGGTAATAAATCATTGGTTTGTCATAGATGGGCATTAATTGTTTTGACGTTGCACGAGTCAATGGGTACAAGCGTGTGCCTGAACCTCCCGCTAAGATAATTCCTTTCATACATAAGCTCCTTTACTTTTTGGCATCTCATCACTATTTTACCGATAATTGGGAATAAAAAAAACCCTTTTTTTATTTTTTCCTAGACTTTCGCCAAACATAGGCCCAGAGAAGCTGGCAACGCCATGATAATTTTTGCATCGTTGACGAGGTCGTCGCTATCTCACTGACGTTTGTTGCATGGCGTCGATAGTAGGTAAGTGGCTCTTTTAAGAGATAGACATTTTGATTGGCTAGCATGCCTAGCCACATGTCGTGCATGGGAATGTGCTTTGGAAAAGGTACTGCTTCATCCCGTAGCCGCGCGGTGATTGCCATTCCAGCCCCGATGAAGCTATTTTTTCGAACGGTTTGCCATTTGCCTATTTTTACTTGACGCAAGGCAAAATAAGATGGCTCTATGATGCTCCCCTTTTCATCAATAATCGCCAAGTCTGCTAAAACAACATCAACACATGGATGTTCGTCAAAAGCACGGCACATTTTTTTGACACGGTCAGGTAGCCAGATATCGTCTTGGTCAGCTAAGAAGAGATACTTGCCGCGAGCTTGTGCCAAAACAAAATTTACATTGGCAATTACACCTCTTTTGGGACCCTGAAGTAGGACAATCCGTGCATCATTCTCTTGAAATGACCGTAGTATGTCATTGGTGTGATCTGTGGATCCATCGTCTGAAATCAGTAATTCATCTTCTGGTGCTAGCTGACACAAGATACTAGCTACTTGTTCTTTGAGATAGGCTTCTCCATTATAAGTAGTCATGCATACCGAATTCATCGCTTATCCCTCCGCATGTTGCAATAGCTTTGCCAAGTCGCGCGCCAAATAGCACGATTGCTAACTGTAAAAAATTGTTTCACTGTGCGTTTGATTAATTGTTGTTCATGACGCTTTTTTAATGCTGGTTCAATCGTTGTATAATAGCGATGTTCTGCTGCAACGATCGCTTGGTATCTTTTGATGGACATCGATTGATAATGTAAGACCGATAAGTCATGTGTTAAAGTAATTGGTAGAACGTCCACTTCTTTTTTTTGTTTAGCTACTTGATAGCACAGCCAATGGTCCAAAAAATCCAGAGGGAAAGCCAAATTAAAGCCGCCTAATTCTTTTAAAAATGATACGCGCCAAATCGTGGCGGAATTGATAGCCATGATTCGTCTATTTGTAACACCGACTGGCGGATAATGCCAATTATGATCAATGTATGTGTCGGCTAATAAGGGCGAAATTTGACGCTGATTCACCATTATTTGAGGGACGCGACAAACTACTGTATCCCGCTGTTGGGTATCATAGATTGCTGCTAGATACTCGCTCGTCAAGGTGGTATCTTGATCTAGAAGAACCAGCCATTGCGCATCGTGCGTAGTTGCCTCGACCAATGCTTGGTTATACGCCGTAGCAAGGCCTGGGTTATCGGGGCTGTGATGATAGGTAATCCTCGCCTGGTTTCTTTCTGGTATAAGCTGTGGCTCAGGACTATTGTCCACCAACAGTAAATGGCTATCTGAATGTTCTACTAAAAACTGAATAAGTAGTGGTCTGCTCGGCGTCTCTTGCCAACTTTGATGATACAAGACCAGCACAAATTGAAGAGCTTGTTCCTTCAATAGAATTTCCACCCCCATTTCATGAAAAATTGAGCCATTGAACGCATGAATACAAAGAATAACTTCCCGTTGCGATGGGCACCTTTTCCGTAAAGGTGCGTAACTGGATGAAATGGCGTATACACAATGTCATACCCCGCTTTTTCAAAGCGCAAACACAAATCATTGTCCTCAAAATACATAAAGAAACGTTCGTCAAACCCTTGAATCTCTTGAAACGCGTGTAAATTAATTGCCATAAAACAACCTGATCCCATCCGGATTTGCGAATAAGTGGTGTCGGACAATCCACGACATTCATAATCAGCTAGTCGCTTATCGAATCGTTTTTTGACAAACTGGATTGGCATAAAACGAAGAGCATAATCGAAGACCGTCAATTTATGACGCACCAAATACTGGGTGGTACCATCTTCGTTTAGCACTTTCGGTGTAACCAGCGCTGTTTTTTTTGAGATTGGGTTGTGTTGAACTAGCTTGACTAGCTCACCCAAAGATTGTTTCGTTACCAATATATCAGGGTTACAAATAATCGCAGTCGCACCTTTAGCTGAAAGCAATACTTGATTATGTCCGTAACCAAAGCCACGATTTTCTGATGACTGAATCACTCGAACGAATGGATAGCGTTTGAGTTTTTCAATGTATTTTTTTTCCGAGGCATTATCATATATTACGATTTGATACGTTGGATCAGGGAGAAATGTAGCAAATTGATCCAGTGTTTGAAAAATATCTTTACTATTATGGGTCACAATTGAAATGAGAATGGGTTCCATCGGGTCAATCCTTACCTTTAATTTGACTTCTACATTTTGGTATTATACCATATCGACCCTTTTTTCCTTTTAAAAAAATAGAAAAGAATAAAACTTTGCAAAAATATAAGAAAAAGTAGCCATCCTCTTCCAACCATTTTTCGTCAGAAGAATCGTGCTACTTCGGATAATTAACTAAAGAAGTAATGCTCGGTTAAAGATTTTTTGATATCGAATATATCCGCTGCAACAATCGGAGACTTCGAAGCAATTTCTTTATCAACTAGCTCGCATTGTTCCACCTCAAAATAAACTTTTTCAGCCGTAACTTTTTGAACTTTACCTCTGATTGCCCGATGAAAACCTTTTGGCTTAACCTCATATCGTTCACCTATTTGAATTTCATGAATATCTTTTACCATACAGCATCCCTCTTTTTCTCTTTTGTCTTCTTTATAGTTTTAACATGTATTTTGAAAATAGACAAGTTAAAAATCAATAAAAAAGCAACATTCTCTTAGATATTAAGAAAATGTTGCAGTTTTTATTAAACAGAGATGCTAATCTTTATCCAAACAACTTCAAGAGTCACAGCTTCAAAAAACTATTCATCTACTTTTTTCTTTATAAAGTCAATAACATCTTCATTTCGTTTTTTCGCTTCTTGTTCGTACCTAATGAGTACCTCATCTGTTAATGTACTTGAATTAACTCCTGCTTCGTAAAGTTGACGGCGTAATTTTGCCACATCTGATATTGGTTCAGTCTTTCTTGTATCATCTATATCCGAGCTTATAATGGTCGATTGGATGGTCACTTCTGAACTTGCAAAAGATTCGGATAGATTAGTATTGGAGGCTTCATTTTTTTGACAGGCAGCAACGAGAAACAGCATAGCCATAAGTAGAAAAAGTTGTCGTGTTTTCATCATTCGTTCTCCTTTATTTTATAGCAAAATACGGTCTACCCGCCGACCAGTCGATACTATCTTTAGATGGTGTATTCCATAACGATCTCGTTGAAACATAACCATTATAAAATTGTTTTCCATACGGATCATAGACATTGGTTTTTCCATTTTCAAAAGTATGTGCTACCACAGCATGACCAATACCAACATTGACAAACATAACTACTGAATATCCTTTTGATAAATAAGAATTCAATTCACTTAAACTACGTATCATCATCACTGTTCGGCCATAAGAATTCATCCCTTTTACAAAATCGATTCCTGATGCGCCAAAATATTTTTGGTTAAATCCACCATAGCTATAAAGACGATTTGCTGTATCTTCAGGTGTCACGTTTACGCCAAATTGGCCTCTTAAAATCATTGCCATACTAGTCGGAACACACCCAGCAGCTCCAAGATTCGCTATGCCCAAATATTTATTTTTCCATTTTGAATCTAATTGGGAATAATAATATGGTTTTTTTGCTAATCGATTTGCTACCTGGTCGAATGATAACGAATAGCTAGTTGCTCCTAGAAATGTATTCCTCCCGTTATCTGTTACGTAAACATAGGTATTATACTTACCACCATTTTTGAAATTGGCCGAATCGATTACGACTGACCAGCTACCATCGCTATTTTTCGTTCCTACCAGCCAACGGATATCATCTTGACCGTTTGTTTGGCTCCAAGTCGGAAACTTCACTGTATTTGCATTTCCGCCGTTTGGATTTGTGATGGTTACTTTTATTTTTGAATTGCTTAGTCTTGTTTGCGTGATGACGTTTGTCGGAACATTCGTTTGTTGATACGTAGTAATTTTCCCTTGTACATCTGAACTACTACTTGTAGTTGATTAATTTTCTGTTTTCGACACAAAAAGAGCTAGTTTCCAGGCTGAGTTTGATTTAGTTGCATTAAGAACAAGTTCATTTTTATTTGTGACTGTCAAATATTGACTGGTATTAGATTGAATGCCAAATGTTCCATTCTGTCCATCGATAATCCGCCACTTTTGATTAGCAGATCCATCATATTTTTGATAGATAGCACGCTCTCCACTAGTGATCAAATAATTACCGGTGAGTGCATTTTGTATACTAACCCACCCATTTTAAATGGAATGGATAATATGTGTTTGATTTGCTAACGTTGTCGTCGAATCTACGTATGCTTGTTGTGTTTGATTTTGAACAAGTTGCCAGTTTGGATTAGTTGCCGAATTAATTGTAATTTCTTCTTCCAAAAGATTTGATATATCTGCTGTAGTTGCACTAGAAGTTGCTGCTTGCTCGTTTGATCGCTCGATCGACTGCTCAGTTGATTGCTCCGATTTTCCCATGCTCCCTTCTCTAGAAGATATTGTTGAACTTGTATCAGATTGAAACGTAGTTGTGGCAGTTGATCCTTGGTGTGTTTCTTACCCATTAATCCCCCCTGGTATTCCAAAGAAAATTAATGCCACTAGCAAACTACTCCCCAGTTTTTTTCCAATTTTTCATTCTCAATTCCCTCAAACATAGTGTTTTTTCAATACTTTCCGACTAAACAAAATTACAAACTCTTATTTAAATCTTATTTAAAAGTGCTTTTCCAAATTGTAGAAAAAGGACAAAAATGACCTGCATTAAGACCGTTCTTTTAGTTTTATCAATAATTATAGGCTCTATTCAATTATCTTCTGCGTAAAATTTGCTTTAGATATTGTATTGCCTTAAATTTTAATGTATTAGGATAGTAGATAAATGTTCCCATTTTCTGAACAATATAGCCATTAAATTCTTTTTTGAAATTTAATATCCCATCAGAACCGTCAAAGTGACCCGATATACCATAAAAATTATATTTTGGAATACCATTTCTAATTGTTTTGATCAATGCTTTTTCTTGAATTAAATAAGATGAATATAGCTTGCGATATTTTTCTTTCGTACCAGAAATAAAATATAATGTTTCTGAAGGGTTATAGATGATGATTGCTCCTGCTAACAAGACTTTCCCTGATTCCCCGCCATTCATTTGATTTAATTCATTTAGTCTTTTATGATGGGAAGCTATTTGGCTTTCAAATTCTTTCTTTTGTTTTTCTTTCCTTGGAGTAGTACATTTGCTTACTTTTGTTCCTAGCTTTTGTATACTCTCAAGTAGTTCTTCCTTGTATATGGTAAAATCAATCTCGGTAACTAAAAAGTCAGCATTAGATTTAAATGTTTTATAAAACAGCTGATAATACTCTAGGTCTTTATCCTGAAAATTATGCAACTCTGCTGCTGATTGTGTAAGCTCTTTAAATTGACTTAATTCTTCATATTCTAGGTTACGTACAGTAATTCCAAAACTATGTGCTTTTTTGATAGAGTAGCTACCATCTTTCGAGAAAGATTTCATTAAGGAATCTTCAGTTAAATTTGAGACATCTTTCACATATTGCCACGTAGCAACAGATTTTTGTTTATCATATCCAATCGGAAAACCTAAATGCGTAAAACCAATTTCTGCCATCTCATTAATAATAGTGCCATCGTCTTTGTACAAAGAATGGTAATTATTATCGAAAAGTTGATAATTCATGTCGGGACTCAGTTCTAAAGAAAGCACCTGATTCTTTTTGGCAAATTGCTGGAGATTACTTGCAAATTCTATGAACAATTTTTTTGAAAATTGATTTTTTCCAAAGACTGGACCGAAATTTACTTCATAGTTATATCCGCCAAAAACTTTCCAGGAAACAACTAGTGCAGCGCACTTAATTTCATCTTCCTTTATACAAACATAAAGAACTTGCGCACCCCTTGCTCGGTACACTTCTGCAATCTCATCAGTTTGTAAAAAATTATATGAATTGTCTTCTAAAAAATTTGCATATTCTTCTTTTGATATTTTCTCAAACATTATATAGATACCCCCAAATATCTAGTTATGTACTATTCAAGTTTACCCAAAAAACACTTTAAAATAAAGTCTTCTTTAGAAAACAATATTTTAAAGTGTAATTGTTTTACTATGGATAAATACGGTTCAACAATCTCGGAAATGGAATGGCTTCTCTGACGTGGTCAATACCAGCAATCCACGTAACGGTACGCTCTAACCCTAGTCCAAAGCCAGCATGTGGCACAGAACCATATCTTCTTAAATCTAAATACCAAGAATATTCTTCATCACTTAACCCATGATTTTTAATTTGTTCTAATAAGAATTCATAATCTGTCGCACGTTCTGATCCGCCAATAATTTCTCCATATCCTTCTGGCGCAATCAAATCTGCACAAATTACGACATCTTCTCTAGTAGGATGCGGCTTCATGTAGAATGGCTTAATCGCTTTTGGATAGTTCAAAATAAATACCGGGCGATCAAATGAATTGGCAATAAATGTTTCATGCGGAGAACCGAAGTCATCGCCCCATTGAATATCATCAAAGCCATTTTTAATCAATAAATCAATTGCATCGTCGTAAGAGATTCTTGGAAATGGTAGGTTGGTATATTTTTCTAATACCGCACGATCTCGTCCAAGGACATGTAAGGGATAATCACAATTATCTAAAACATTTTGGACAAGAAAAGCGACGTATTGCTCTTGCACTTCCAAACTTTCTTCTTGGTACATAAAGGCCATTTCTGGTTCAATCATCCAAAACTCAATTAAATGACGACGTGTTTTAGACTTTTCAGCACGGAATGTTGGGCCGAATGAAAAAACTTTTCCGAATGCCATTGCTGCGGCTTCCATATACAATTGACCAGATTGAGACAAATAGGCTTTTTGATCAAAGTAATTGGTCTCAAATAAATCTGTTGTTCCTTCTGGTGCAGAACCTGTCAAAATAGGTGGATCAATCTTAACAAAATGATGTTTATTGAAGAATTCGTATGTTGCACGAATTAATTCATTACGAATTTGCATAATAGCATGCTGTCTGGAAGAACGTAACCATAAATGACGATGATCCATTAAAAAGTCCGTACCATGTTCTTTAGGAGTAATTGGGTAATCTTGGCTTTCCCCGATTACTTCGACATTTGAAATTCCTAGCTCGTACCCGAATTTTGACCGACTGTCTTCACGAATTTCACCGGTCACTATGACAGATGTTTCTTGTGTCAGACTTTTAGCTAATTGAAATACTTCTTCTGACACTTCATTTTTAACAACGATCCCTTGGAAATAAGCCGTACCATCCCGTAATTGTAAAAAGGCGATTTTCCCACTTGATCGCTTATTAGCAACCCAAGCGCCGATTTTTACGGTTTCACCGACATAGTTTTTTGCATCAATAATTTGAATTTGTTTCACGAAATTCTCTCCAATCTCTTTCTTTCAGTCCTTCAATAGCCAAGGATATTACTTTTGCTGTTTTTTTTCAACAAAATGTTTGATTCGTTTGACTGCTTCTTCTAGTGTTGCTAGATCAGCCGCATAGCTTAGTCGGATGTTATCTGGTGCACCAAAGCCTTTACCAGTAACAACAGCGACATTCGCTTCAACTAATAATGCCTCTACAAAATCATTGACATCTTCATAGCCACAAATAGTCATAGTTTCTCGCACATTCGGGAATAGATAAAAGGCTCCTTGCGGTTTTCGTACGATGATTCCCGGTACTTCACTTAACCATTGACAAGTCTTTTCCATTCGCTCTTCAAATGCTTGTCGCATAACTTCCACGCTCTCCTGTGAACCCTTCAAGGCTTCGACGGCTGCATATTGACTGACTGCCGTTGGGTTACTTGAGGCTTGTGAAGCTAAATCAATCATCGCACTGATGATTTTTTGGTCACCAATCGCAAAGCCAATTCGCCAACCTGTCATTGAATAGGTCTTTGATACACCATTAATGATAATTGTTTGCGCGCGTATCGCATCGGAAAGAGTCGCTATCGGTGTAAACTCAGCATCACCATAAATAAAATGACCATAAATATCATCCGCAACAATCACTAATTGATTTGCGACAGCCCATTCGCCAATTGTTTGCAATTCTTCTTTCGTATAAATCATGCCTGTCGGGTTCGATGGTGAGTTCAGTAAAATAGCTTTTGTCTTTGCACTTTTGACTTGTTCGAGTTGTGACACGGTGACTTTATAATCATTGTCTTCTAATGCTTCGACAAAAACAGGCACCCCATCTGCCAACTTTACTTGTTCGCTATAACTAACCCAATACGGTGTAGGAATGATTACTTCATCTTCTTCATCTAATAACACTTGAAATAATAGGTACAAAGCGAATTTCGCACCGTTTGTAATAATGGTTTCAGACACCTTATAGGTCAAATCGTAATTATCCTGCATATAATCTACGACTGCTTGTCGTAGGGCAGGAATTCCTGCTGTAGGGGTATAGTAGCTTGTCTCACCAAACTCAATCGCTTTTTTTGCAGCTTCTTGAATATTTTTTGGTGTTGCAAAATCTGGCTCCCCAACTGTTAGACTTAAGACATCTTTCCCTTCTGCTTTCAGTGCTTTGGCTTTTGCTGATGCCGCTAAAGTAACAGAAGGTTCCATTTTCAATGCTCGTTTTGACAATTCCATTCGCTTCATTCCTTCCAATTTTAAGAAATTTCACTCACTAATTTTCCATCAGAAAATTGAACGAGGTAATAATGGTATTGATTTGATTCATCTTTTGTAACGATTTCCCATACGATTTGTTTCTCATTCATCCCTAGACTCGCCCGCTCAAAGGTATCTTTTGGTGCTGTCTTTGCAACAACAGCTTTTGCTTGTTGCATACTTAAGCCATCAGACTGGTTCAGCACTTGCACATTTTTACCCGATGAGGGAATGAGCACAATGACTGATTGATCGTTTTTGTTTTCACCAAAAATAGCATAATACGTGCCATTTCGAGTGTAGCGATAAAACGCATCGACCTGCGTGACATCACCATACTTTTCAGCTAATGCCGTCGCTTCTTGTTTTGCTTGTTTCATCGGCTGGGTTGCTTTAAAATAAGTGACCGAAAAAAGAGCCGAGATAGATAATAACAAAGCAATACACACCAACAAAATAATTGTGATTCGGGACTCTTTTTTTAAATCTCTATGCAAAGGACTCTTCCTTTCTATTTCTGGTTCATATTATAGCAAAGATTTGACCAGTTTTTACAATTTTTCTACTTTTTTTCATGATTGAAGAAATCCGCTAACGCCTGCTTTAACTCGCGCAAATTTCCGCTCTTAATCACTAGCTCTGGTGGAAATGCTCGCTTGATCTTAGATGCATACTTCGCCTGATCCATACGTTCATCCAAAACAATCATCATTCCTCGGTCAGTTGAAGAACGAATCAGGCGGCCGAACCCTTGGCGCAGCTTAATCATTGCTTTTGGCAAGCTTTCTTGCTTGAATGGATTTTGTCCTACTTTCGTCAAATAATGATAGCGCGCAGACACCAAGGGGCGCTTCGGATTTTCAAATGGTAGTTTGGTTACAACGAGTAGTTTTAGCTGGTCAGCCGGTAAATCCAGTCCTTCCCAGAAACTATCAGCGCCAAATAAAACGGCAGATTTTGATTGTGTGAATTTCTTTAACAATTTTTGTCGCGAGCCGCCAATTCCTTGCGCGAATATCTCACGGCCATTTTGTAACAGTTCAAAATGGAGCGCTTGGTACACTTCTTGAAGCTGCTGATGAGAGGTGAACAAGACTAGCACTGATTCTTTGTAGTTCATAAGTATCGAACGAATCGCTTCAGTAATTGAAACGACCTTTCCTGTCTCTTCTTCTGGACTCGAGAGGACAAACAATGCACCTTGCGTTTGGTAGTCAAAGGCGACGGGCATGACTTTGATTTGGGCATCGAGTATGCCTAACTTTCGTGCTAAATACTTTTTATCGCCCGGTACAGTCATCGTAGCTCCTAGATAAACAATCCGTTTTACTCGTTTGTACCAAACTGTCTGACGGACTTTTGATGCTTCAAAATCAATCAATTCATAAGACAAGGTCTTAGTTCTGCTCCGTACACTTAAGCGATGAACGACGGTAGGCTGCCACCGATAAAACCACTGCTGAAAAACATCCGCCGCATGACTAATCAATTGAAACAAGGCACGGATGCGCTCAATTTCTTCTAGTTCATGCGCCAAGTATAGCGATTCATTATTTGCTGTACTTTGCATGATTCGCTGTTGAATCACGAGACAATCCTCTAGTGTTTGCATTAGTTTTTGAATCATTCGCTCTTTTGTTGCTGACAAGGTATCGCGAAACTCTTTGGTTAAAATAAATTCGTCTACGATAAAGCGATTGTCGGCGTAAAACGACGTATTCAAGTCTTCGATCGACTCACTTAATTGCGCCAATAGTTGCTCATATAAATCGACTGCATACACTACTTCAGTGTCCAACACGTCAGTTTCAGCCCATTTTTTGAACCAGTTGTTTTGGTCGATAGCTTGAATGGTATGCAATAATTGGGCTGTATTCACTTGTTTGGTCGCAGTCTTCTCTAATGCATCTGGTAAATGATGAGCTTCATCAATTAGCAGATACGGCGTTTCAGGTAATAGTGGGACTTCACGCTGACTTTCATAAGCCAAGAAGGAATGATTTGTAATCCAGACATTGCTTTGTTTGGCTTGCGCGTATAAAAAGCGCAAAAAGTCCACTTCATAAAACGGATTCTCTGGCTGTAAGTGTTCAACTCCACGGTGTGAAATGCTTTCAAAATACGGATGATTGATACTAAGCAAATTTAGTTCATCCAGATCACCGGTTTTGGTCTCTGTGAGCCATACTAAGAGCATCATTTGGAAAAGCTGTACTTGTTTGGCTGACGTAGGCTCTTTTAAAGACTGGGCAAACCTTGCCAAGTCTAAATAGTGACTCTTACCTTTAATAATAATGGCACGTAAAGGCTGAGGTACCACGTCGTTCACTTTAGGAATATCTTGTTGCAATAACTGGTGCTGCAATAAAATCGAGGCGGTGCTAATAATTAGTGGCTGATCAGGCGTCGCCAAAAAACTGGCCGGAAACAAATACCCGATTGTTTTCCCGCTACCTGTTTCCGACTCGATAATTAAGTCTTTGGGTGGTATCTCTTCTGTATAGTGCTTATAGATAGCATTCATCAAGGATTGCTGAGAAGCTCGGTATTCAAGTTTGCCCTTGACCCACTTTTGCTTTGCTTGTTTGCTTTTTGGGTAATTTGATGCATGTAGCATATAGTCAAAAAGTACGAGGTGCTGTTTTTGCAGAGCAATCTGCTCTATTTCAATCAATTCAGGAAATTGATTTGGCTGTTTTCTTTGTTGGACATATTCTGCGATAAATTCACCAGTCTGCATGGACAACGTTTTGCTCAGGCGACTCAGCTCTTTTATTGTACAAAGCGGCAATGAAGCCAATCGTTGCTCCAATGCGATAAATAATTGCGCTGTCACTTCCGCATCGCTATCTGCTTGGTGTGGTCGTTCATGAGATAAGCCCAGACTTTCAGAGAGATCGCTTAAGCGAAAACTAATTTCGGTCGGAAATAATATCTGAGCCAACTCGACCGTGTCGATTCCTTTTAGTTGCAGTCGTTCACAGCCGCACCGCTCTAATTCAGCATTTAAAAACCGATAATCAAAATGAATATTATGGGCGACAAATACAGTCCCCGAAAGAAGCTCATATATCGTAGACGCCACATCTTCAAAGTATGGGGAATGACGCACGTCTTTGTTTGTTGTATGGGTCAAATGTTGAATCTGTGGTGAAATTGAACGGCCCGGATGAATCATTGTTGCAAAACGCCCGACAATTTCACCATTTTCTACAAACACACAGCCAAATTGGAAAATGCGGTCTTCTTTTGGATTGGTCCCCGTTGTTTCAATATCTACAATCGCATATGTCGTCATCAAAAATCTCCTTTTTGCACTGTTGCATTATACTATAGAATAGCGGATGAAACCAAGTCTTGCAATCCACAAAAAAAGCAACTACCTTTCAAAAAGGTAGTCGCTCCTCGGTGTTAATAACGTAAAATAGCAAGAATTTTTTTTCCCATCGGAATATCTTCTGTGTCTAACAAGTAGACCGATCCGCTCATCCGAATAATCTCGTTAGCCAAATGATTTAACTCTTGCCGCCAGTCATATTCTTGCTCGGGATCCTCGCCATACCCGTCGACTAAATTAGCTGTCGAAATAAATAAATCCGAGATCCGCCCGAGAGATGCCGCTTGCTTAATATCGGCTAATTGTTCTATCCACTTACGATTGGCCAAGTTCTGGTATTCCTTTTTCTCCTGTTCACTTAGCTTGGTATCGATGGTCTTACAATTTTCTTGCCACTCTTCCTTAGTAAGTTGATTAGGCGAGCGTTTGATTTGCACGTCTCGTTTCAGATAGGCATTCTTTGCTAATTTTGCAAAGAGCGTGACATTTTCTGCGAGTCCCATCATGTACAAAGGAATTCGACGTTCATTTTGCCATTCATCGCGAAAGAACGCATCAATTGCTTGGTAGTAGTTGCGATGATCGATTTCCTCTTCTTCCCCTTTATCGACCGTACTATGAAAAGTATTGCCTTCTCCACTTGAATGAGTCAAGCTTGCTTTTTTATCCAATTCCTCTCCTAAGGCTTTCTCTAATGTCGTCGGCGCAAAAGCCGGTAAATCTATGGAAACTAAGTTATGATTACGATTTTCATAAAGTGAAAAACTGTCACGATTCAATGCTAATAAAAAATAATCATAGTTGAATTGACTGTTCTTGATAATAGCCAAAAGATATGGCTCATCACCAACGTAGTATTGATCATCGACCCGAATGCTTAGACGATGAACAAACGTCTTCTCTGGTGTAAAAATCAACGCGACACTTGTCGTTGCACTCCGCCAAAAATTTTGACTTGCCATTAATTGATCAATCTGCCCTTGAAAAGCTGACCAATCGTCTTCAGGATATTTTTTTTCGAAGCGTTTCTTTGCTTCTTTCGCAAAATTTTTCAGCTTAAGCTGATCCTTTTCTACTTCCTGATGGGCGACGTGCGTATTCAACATAATTGTAACAAATGGGCCGGACTCGGTTTCTGAGGTTAACTGACTAAGTAATTCTTTTCCAATTTTTGTCATTTTCATTCCTCCTCTAGCTTTTGTTGCACTTTTAGTGTATCACGACGCCATATTGCTACCAAGTAAAATGATTAAAAAAGTTTAAGATTAAAGAAAAGAAATTCCCGCTTGAAGTTGGTACAATTACGCGTTAAAATAACAAACAGAGCGTTTTTGTCCTCGTAGCTCAGTAGGATAGAGCAATTGCCTCCTAAGCAATAGGTCGCTGGTTCAATTCCAGTCGGGGACGTAAAAAGATACTATTAGGAAAGAAGTATCCTATCAACCCAAAAGACCAGGAAATCCGAGAGTTGTTTTCAAACTTTTGGTTTTCCTGGTCTTTTTCGTAGTAAGTAATGGTGTCCTTTATTTGTCTTTGCGTTTGCCTTTATTCTTTTTGTTCTTGGTTTTCACTTTTGTCCGTTTCTTGCGGATTGACTCTTTTATGTCATCTGTCATTTTGGGATGAACAGCTTCTTTATTCACAATTTTTTTCTTGGTCTCTTTGACTTTTCCAAGTACTCTAGTCGTTGGTTCTTTCTTTTCAGGCTTCTCCGTTTGGATAGCTCCCCCTACGAGATAGACTTCTTCTAGTATCAGATTTAGCTGATTGGCCAATTTTTTTAAGTCTTTCATAGATTGCTCTGTAACCAGTGTCAACACACGACCATCTGCTCCCATCCGCCCGACTCGACCTGCTCGATGGACATAGCTCTCTTTGGTTAAAGGAACTTCTGCATTGACGATAAATGGTAATTGGTCAATGTCTAATCCTCTGGCAGCAATATCGGTCGCTAACAATAACTGAATCTTTCTTTCCCGAAAGGCCGTCAGTGCCAATTTTCGAAGTTGTTTGTTTTGATCAGAAGCGAGCGATGCTGCTTGGATATGGTGAAACTGCAGCTTTTCTTCCGCCATCCCGAGTTCACTGAGCTGATTAAAAAAGACCAATGACTGAAAATCAGGTGTATGTGCCAGACGTCGCAAACTTTCTACTTTTTTTCTAGCTGGTATCATAATGTATTGATGGGCGACAGCACCTTGGCTAGTATCGACTTGTGTCACATCAATCACTAATAGATCAGGAACAATTTTTTTAATTGGGGATAGCGCAGCATCTGCAGTCGCAGAGAAAAAGCCAAATGTTGATTTTTTTCCAACGGCTTGGATGATTTCTTTTACTAAGCCTTGTTGATCATTGTTAATCAGCTGATCCGCTTCATCGAATATCACCGTTTGAATCAAAAAGGGATTCATTTTTCTTGCTTGAATCAATTCAACGATACGACCCGGTGTCCCGACAATTAATTCCGGATGGTGCTTTAGCTTTTCAATTTGGCGCTGAATATTGGCACCGCCAATAGCTGATTGAACAGCAATACCAAGATCTTCTGCCCAAGTTTTTGACACCTCAAGCACTTGCATCGCTAATTCTTGTGAGCTTGTCACGATCAAAACTTGATTGCCTTCGCCTTTTTTTATACCTAATAATGTCGGCAATAAGTATGCCAGTGTTTTGCCAGATCCAGTCGGTGAGATACCCATGATCGATTGTTGCTTTCTTAATGGTTCAAATACCGCCTGTTGAATGGCAGTCGGCTCGGTAAAGTTATTTTCTAACCAGCGTTTCTCCCATACTGCAGGGATTTCATTGTTTAACATGTACTTCCTCTATTCTTTTTGATCTGCTGGAAAAACAATGCCAGCTTTTTGTCTTAGTTTGTATAAAATTTGGTGAACAGTTCGCGCGCTATCTAGCCAGCTTTCGTAGCGCTCGCGGTCTTTTTTCGTGGGATTTTGTAGAATTGTCGCAAAGTCAACTGCTTCTTCAAATAAAGGATTCTCGTGACTTTTTGCTAAATCTAGAAAATTGGTTTCCTTGGTCATCCGATTGTAATGAACTGCTTCTTTAATGGCGTTCACACCATCTAATTCTACTGTACCATCTGCCAGATAAATCTCCGACTTCGCAAAAGAGTCCCCTGTCTTGCCGTGATGAATGACCACATCGAATGTATCATAATGCAACAAGCCATAACCACTACCATCAACACCAGTGGCAATCTTTTGAGCAAAATAATCGACGTCACGCGGCGCTCCAAACAACCCCACAGCCGCATAAACTAAGTACACCCCTAAATCCATCAATGAGCCTCCAGAAAACTTTAGCGAAAAAATATTCGGTTCATTCCCTGCTAATACCTCATCATAGCGAGAGGAATATTTCATATATGTAAAGCTTGCCCCTTGAATTTGATCGATTGGAGGTAACGCATCTCGCACACGCTGAAAGTTTGCCTCATGAATATTTCTAGCAGCTTCGAAGAAATAGACGTTGTTTTCATTTGCAAGCTGAATTAGGTCTGCCAGCTCTTCGGGTGTCGATACAGCGGGCTTCTCTACAATAACACTTTTCCCATGAGACAGTGCGGCTTTCGCTTGTTCGTAATGCAAGCTATTGGGCGATGCGATGTAGATGACATCAATCGCTGTGGAAGTAACAAGTTCTTGAAAATCTTCAGTAACTAAGCAGCTTGTATACTGTCTAGCGAACGCCTCTGCTGTCTCCTTTTTACGTGAGTACACCCCAGTTAACTGATACTTTCCAGAACTCAATGCTCCATTTACAAATTGATGAGAAATCCAATTGGTACCAATTACCCCTAACTTAATCATTGCTTTTTCTCCTTTCGCTCTTAACCCATGTTAATCGGCGCATACAATGAAATCTCTCCAGGTAAATAATCTGGACCATAATACTCATGGATTGCTCCGATAATTTCAATGCCTTCATCAGGTACGACTGTTTCAAATAAAAAACGGACAGCTTCAGATACAAGGGGAATCGTCGTTCGTATGACAATGTATTCCATTGCTGGTAGAATAGACCGGTGCCAACCTGGCGGACAAGTCATTTGCAGCGGGACATCAATTCCTGCTAAATACAAACCCTCTCCATCAATCCAAGGCGAAAGCCATTCTTTCGCATCAGACATGATTCCCCAACAAGGAATCGATTCTTCAGGTATCGCTAGTTGTTCCAAAATATCAGGAAGCTTCTCCTCTAAAGAAAACCAAAGTGTTGGGACCCATTCTTCACTTGTCAAAACATCACCTATCCCTTGCACACCTATGATGGCTCGGTCATCTTTTTTGACACGTTGATATGAAAATTCCATCTAAAAACACCTCGTAAACTAAAAAAATCCTATCAAATAATGTAACTTTTTATAAAATTCGTTATACTCAATATAAGGAGTTGAACGTATGTCTATTTTACCATTATTTTTATTCATTCTCTATTATAGTATCGGCTTTGCGGCAATCTTTTTTTGGCGAAGAAAGAAAAACGAACCGGATCATTTCTATTTTCAAGCAGCTTGGGCATTATTAGCGATTGTTCTTTACACTGGAACACTGGAAGTATTGAAAGGAACGGCTTACTTTTTTATCCCTTTGGCCTTCTTTTTGCTCTTTTATTTTATTTATCGCAACAATCGTGCACGTGTAAGAAATGGTCTGTTTTTCCAATTTTTCTTAGTGATTTTTGGTATTTATTTGCTTTATAATTTTGCTTTGACGAAAGATTTATTGGTTGCAGGTCTATTTGTTGTAGCATTGGGTATTTTTGTACTGATCGCTGCATTTGGTTTAATTGGCCTTTTAATCTTCCTTTACTGGAATGCCGTCATCGTCTTAAAAAAAGAATCCCGCAATGTAGCGAATCTATTAACTCTCTTACTGGCACTCTTTTTGACGATATACTTAATCTTTGATTTCTTCTTGCAGCCACAGTCACCATGGTACATCAAGATTCCCTTTACGTACTTATCCATTGTTCTTGGCTATCTATTGATGAATTTTATAATTTTCCTGACAGCTACGTTGCTTTACCAGTTTTATTATCCGAAATACAATCAAGACTTCCTCATCGTACTTGGGGCAGGGTTAATAAATGGCGAGCGAGTGACTCCATTACTTGCTAAACGAATTGATCGCGCAATTCTTTTTTACCACACACAGCGGACGAAATCTGGCCATCCATTAAAATTAATTATGTCTGGTGGGCAAGGTGCCGATGAGAAAGTACCTGAAGCAGTCGCCATGAAGCAATATGCATGTGAACAAGGGGTACCCGAAAGCGATGTATTACTCGAAGCGAACTCAGCGACTACCTATGAAAACATGCGCTTTTCAAAAGAATTAATTGAACAATCAGCCGTTAACGATCCAAAGGCTATTTTTGTATCCAATAACTATCATATCTTCCGAGCGGGCATCTTTGCGAGACAGGCAAAATTATCGGCAGAAGGCATTGGCTGTAAGACCGCATTGTATTATTTACCGAATGCTACGTTACGCGAATTTGCGGCAATTTTAGTCATGCATAAACGGCTACACACGATTGTTGTAGCACTGATTACCGCGTACTTTGCCATTTCTACTCTGCTTTATTTAATTAATTAGAAAAAAACACTTAGCGAATTCCTACAACTCGCTAAGTGTTTTTTTAATTGTGATGCGCATTTTGTACTACTCGACGCTTCATTCGGGAAGTTAATGGCGTCATCGCTTCTTTTACTGCACAATATTTATCCACCATTGTTACGATATAGCCTTCTTTGTAGCGCGGTGGAGCAATTGTTGCTCCCCACATATGTTTAATAATAATGTCTTTTTCAAGTGGAGAGAGAGTCGTAATTTTTTCTGCATTTTTCACAGCAATCCGCGGATGCATATACGCATGACTTCCTCCGTCAAACTTCGTTGTACGCCAATCATAATAAAACAAATCATGGAGTAATCCTGCGCGCGCTGTTGCCCGTGCATCGCCATGAACTTTTTTTGCGATTAAGTAACTACGATAAGAGACACTAATTGAATGCTCTAACCGTGTGGAATGAAGATGTTGAACGAATTCTGATAATCGTTGTACTTCTTCCGTTTCAAGCAAATCACCTACATAAGACATGTACTCCGTATCCTCTTGCCATTTTTCTGTCATAAATTCGAACGCCACCTCTAAGTTTTTGTACAATTGTACCTTTTTCAGTGTAGCACGATTTATTTGACGACTCTAGCGATATTCTTACAAAATTGCAAGACTTAACGATTTCTTAGGAAAAATGATACATGAGAATGCCAGCCGCAATCCCGACGTTTAATGACTCAGCTTTGCCGTAAATGGGAATATAAAGATTGGCATCGGTCTGAGCTAGAATTTCTTTTGCGACTCCTTGGCCTTCGTTTCCCATAATCAGCGCTACCTGATCTGTCTTTTCAACAGTATCATACGCTACCGCCTGCTCATTTAGCTCTGATCCATATACAGGGATGCCCGCTTCTTTGAATACTTGACAGATGTCTTGAATGGTGCCATTTTGAATTTCGATATGAAAATGGCTACCTTGCATGCTACGCAACGTCTTTAAATTATAAATATCTGCTGTCCCCTCGCCAAGAAAAACGCCTGTAAAACCGGCAGCATCAGCTGTACGGATCATTGTCCCTACATTCCCAGGGTCTTGGACGTTATCAAGGAGTAACCATTTCCCTTTCACACGCATCTCTTTCACACGTGGTAACGCAACTACAGCCATAATTCCTTGTGGCGTTGGCTGTTCAGAGATGGCTGCCATCACTTCTTCGGACACATACGTCACATCAAGCACTTTCTCTTCAATCCATGCGGCCCACTCTTTGGCACCTCGCGGACTGATGAGAATATCCACGACTTCTGCTTGTGAGTTAACTGCCTCTTCTACCAAATGAAATCCTTCCAAAAGATAGCGTTGTTGATCCTGACGTCCTTTTTTGCGGTGTAGTTTTTTTAATTCTTTTACATAGGTATTTTTTGTCGACTGTATTTCCATTATTCTCCCACCTCATAGGCATTATACCATGAAACAAGTGATTCAAATATGCTAATATAAGAGATGAAAGGGGCTGGACAAGATGCGTAAAGTACGAATACATGTCGCTGGACGCGTGCAAGGCGTTGGCTTTCGCTATATGACAAAGATGGTGGCAGATCAATTGCAAATCGGTGGCAGCGTGAAGAATGAATCGGATGGTTCGGTTACTATTTTAGCGACAGGTGAAGAACAAGCAATGGCAACCTTTATTCAAAAAGTAAAGCACTCGCCCTCACCTGCAGGACGTGTGACTCAATTTGAATTAACTGAGGAAAATGAGCTACCTGACTATTCCTCATTTCAAGTCGTCTATGAATACTAGATTGTTTGCATTTTTCTTCAAATTCATGAATCATAATTGAAAAAGCAGTCCAAGTCTAGTATAGTTGGTTTTGTGTAAATTTTGAAGTAAAGGAAGAAATAAATGAAAAATAAAAAAAATTGGCTTATGGGTAGTGGGCTCTTTGCCTTAGTATTCTTTTTATCAGGGTGTGTGAAGACGATTGCCGGACCGAACAACACGCGCGTTCCTGACCCGGATGGTTTTATTTACAAAACTTTAGTCGTTCCTCTTGGTGACTTCTTGACCTATTTAGCAACCAATTTCAACTGGGGCTTTGGTTGGGCGATTATCATTGTAACTATCGTCGTACGAATTATCTTGTTGCCAATGGGAATTAGCCAGTCTAAAAAAGCAATGGTTCAATCAGAAAAAATGCAATACTTAAAACCACAAATGGATATTGCTCAAGCAAACTTAAAACAAGCAACGACACGGGAAGAACAATTAAAAGCACAAACAGAAATGCAAAAAATCTATAAAGAAAATAATGTCAACATGTTAGGCGGAATTGGTTGTCTACCTTTACTAATTCAAATGCCCATCTTCTCTGCTTTGTACTTCACTGTAAGTTACACGCAAGGGATTAACACGGCGACCTTTATGGGTGTCAATCTTGGAAAAGCCAATTTGATTTTCGTGGCATTAGCTGGACTTTCTTATGTCGGACAAAGTTACCTCTCACTCATTGGTATTCCTGAAGAGCAAAAGAAGACCATGCGGAGTATGATGATTGTCTCTCCATTGATGATTGTCTTTATGTCGTTAAAAGCACCAGCCGGAGTAACGCTGTACTGGGTAATTGGTGGGATATTTAGTTGTTTCCAAACGTTTATTACCAATGTCCTAATGAAACCAAGAATCAAAAAACAAATTGAAGAAGAAATGCGATTAAATCCACCGAAAACAGTTGTGACACCAATCGTTAAAGATGTGACACCGACTGCACAAACAAAAAAAGCAACAAAAAATAACCCAACTAAAGGTCGGAATGCTGGGAAACAAAGAAAATAATAGGCTGAGTTAAAATTTTCCAGCCACAAGTAAAAAGACCCAAAAGTCCAGATGGATTTTTGGGTCTTTTTATCGTGTTAGTCGGAATTTCACAACTTGTCATTTATATCACGATCACTTTTATTCAGCCAACTCGTTTATAGCCTAGCTTCTTTTTCAAATTTGATTAAGATGCCATTTGGATCTAGAATCCATAAGCTTCCTTGTTCATCTTTTTCAAATGGTACTTTTTGCTCTGCCCAGTGGCTTTCAATGCGAGCGAGCTCTTCATCTTGAGTCACATAGAAAGAATAATAGGCCAATCCTAAATCATGTTCAGTCATAGCCGGTACATTTCTACCCATCCAGATATTTGAGCCAATATGGTGGTGATAGTTTCCTGTTGCAAAGAATTTTGCTTGGTTTCCGTAATTATTTTTTAATGATAAGCCTAGGATATCTGTATAGAAGTCTTCTGTCTTTTGCAGATCAGCGATTTTCAAATGAACATGTCCCACTTTTGTTCCGCTTGGAAAGCCATTCCATTTTTGCGTCGCTTCATTGACAACGCCTTGTGCATCCATCTCTTCAGTCACACCGATAATTTCACCGTCTTCACGAATGTCCCATTGATCGACTGGTTTGTCGCGGTACACTTCAATACCATTTCCTTCTGGATCACTCAGATACAATGCTTCACTATAGCCATGGTCGCTTGCTCCGACTAACGGCGCATCAATCGAGAGATAATGAATCAAGGCGTCACCTAAAGCTTGACGACTAGGTAAAAGAAACGCGACATGATAGAGTCCAGTTCTTCTTGATAATGGTAATGGATTTTCCACTTTAGTCAAAATCAATAATGGCACGCCATCTTCTGTCCCAAAAGAAACAGCATCATCTTTTTTACTTAAAACTCTTAATCCAATCACTTCTGTATAAAAAGCAGTTTGTTTTTCTAAGTCAGCTACTTTTAATGTTACTAATCCGGTATGTGTTGTTTCTGCTAATTGAAATTCTGGTACTCTTACTGTCATTTGATTTTCCTCTTTTCGTTTGATTGATAAAATTCTTTGGCATCGTTGATTGCTTTATAATGAATGCCATGGCCAACTGGGTATTCATTATATGAGACTGTTTCTAGTTTTAGCTTGGCAAACTTGGCATATGATTGACCAATTTCTCTAGGGAACAGCTGGTCCGTTAAGCCTTGTGAAATGAATACTGCTGTTTTCGATTTTTCATCAGTAATTGTTTCATCGGCTAGCTTTTGGTAAAAGGCAGGCATCCGTGCACTAAATAAAAATACTTGACTTAGCCAATTCGGATAGAGATAGGTTAACCCTAAACCAAGCATTGCCCCTTGACTGAAGCCAAGAAACATAAGCGGATTATTCGTTAAGTTCTCTTCTTTTACTTTCGTTTCGATAAAATCATGTACAGCATGAATGACTGGTTTGATGACTTCTATTTCTGACTTTTCTCTAAAATCAGGTACGAAAAATGCAAAGCCTGGTCCAAAAGATAAATCAGCTTGAATATTTAATTGAATCGCATTGTTATCAATTTTTGTTGCGACTGGTGGTAAGTCTTCATAGTTAGATCCCATACCGTGAGCAGTCACGATAATCGGCGTTTGTTCATTATAATTTTCTGGATAAGACCATTTTGATAGGTACATCTGTTGTCCTCCCTTTCCTTTCAACAACATCAGTATACACACTTACTAATTGTAAGTAAATGGATTTGCTCAAATAAAATAGCCATATTTCGGAGTGTTCCACTGAAGTAACAACTCGCTGAAATATGGCTAAACATACACTTACTGAATCAATTCAAAAATATTTTTCCCCTTGGAGTAACTCGCTTTTACCGGCTTCATACGCACGATAAATTCCGCCGAACAAGATGCATCGACTAAAACAAACGTCGCATCCATCCCTGCTTTTAACCAAGGCTGCATCTTCTCATCTATAGGCTGAGGAAATCAATTACAAGGAATCAGTCAATTCTCTTTGGCCTTTTTTGCCGAAGATTTCGCAATAATGGTTTAATTTCTCCAAAATATTTCCTGTACCAAACGGAGACCAAGAATCATAGACATTGTCGCAACCAAGACGGACGCCCACACCAGCTGCCTGTAGTTCGACAAGCGGTGGGACAATCCCATTAAAGCGTGGTTGCAGTGTCACTCTAAAATGAGTATAGTTGAACCCAAGAGGTGAGTAAATGATACAAGCATATGTAAATATTTTCATCATTTTTTCGTTAATGTTTTTGGGGTATTTTTTATCTTTTAAACAATGGTTTAGCAATCGTTCAGCCGATGTTTTTTCAAAAATTTTATTAAACTTATCTTTGCCATTTAGTATGTTTCTAAATATTACAGCAAACTTTAATAAGAGTGAATTTTTGTCGCTCTTTAGTGGCATGATCATCCCTTTAGTCTCAATGACGATAACCTACTTGACTAGTTTGGCGTATCGTTCCTTGATGAACGTCGAACAAACCCGCCGAGGAACGTTTACGACCATGTTTACGTGCTCAAATACGATTTTTATTGGACTACCGATAAACCTTGCCATTTTTGGCGAAAAAGCGGTACCTTACGTATTGCTTTACTACATTGTCAATACATCTATTTTTTGGACAATCGGTATCTATGAAATCGCCAAAGACAACTCCCAACTTCATGAAACGACCATGACTTTTCATCCGCTCGTTGCGCTGAAAAAAATTTTTTCTCCGGCTTTAATTGGATTTATGATTGGTCTGGCGTGGATGTTTACTGGTGTGAAAGTTCCTTCATTTCTCCAACAATTCGGAAATTATTTAGCCGATCTGACTACGCCATTGTCGATGTTTACGATTGGGATTATGGTTTACTTTAATGGCATTAAAAATTTGAAGTTAAATCGTGATATCGCTGGCGTTCTACTTGGTCGCTATCTCTTATCACCCTTAATTGTTTGGTTGTTAGGCTTTATCTTTCCTGTATCATCCTTGATGTTAGCCGTATTTATGGTTCAGTCAGCTATGCCTGTCCAAAACTCTGTGCCTGTTTTAGCGCGCGCGTACAAAGCTGATCAGGAATTTGCAGCATCAAGTATGGGGTATTCCGTATTGATCTACTTATTGTATATCCCTCTATTGCTAAAAATTATCTATGCCTTATAAAAAAAAGCGACTGCATGCCAGTGTCGCTAAGAGCCTGAATCAAGCTCTTAGCAACATATAGACAGCAGTCTCTTTTTTATTTTGTAACTAGCTGATCCAGACTTGCAATCGCCAGAACCATTTTTGAAATTTTTGCTAATAAGGCTAAGCGGTTTGCTCGGATCGATGCATCATCTACCATGACCATCGTTTGATCGAAGTATGCTTCAATCGCCGGGCGGAGTGCAACTAGCGCTTGGTAGTTTTCTGCCATTGTATTTGTAGCAAAATTCGCTTCAACTTCCGTGACCGCTTCGAACAATGCTTTTTCAGCTTCATTTTCAAAAAGATCTGGTTGAATGTCTGAATTTTTCGTTTCTTGTTTTTTCGCTAAGTTCATCACACGCGTCAAAGCTTCCATTGACGGCTTAAACTCTTGATCGGCTAAATGTTGGGACACTAATTCTGCAGCTTGGAACAATCGACTCACATCTTTTTGTTCTGATGCTAAGACGGCTTCAATGACATCATGACGAATATTCCGGGTCGCTAAACGCTGACGCAGACGTGCTTTTAAGAAGTCACTGACCAAGTTGTTTTCATCAGATAGCGCAATGCCATATGTTGCTTGATCTTCATTGATTTTTTCTTGTATCGCCCGTTGTAATTTTTCAAATGGGAAATGCCATTGTTTCGCTTCGATAATGCGAATGATACCATATGTTTGACGACGCAAAGCATACGGATCATTTGACCCACTAGGAACCATACCAGCAGCAAAGAAGGTCAAGACACTATCGACTTTATCGGCAATAGCTAAGACTGAACCCACGACTGATTCAGGTAATTCACCTTCACTAGCAATCGGTAAATAATGTTCACGTATAGCTGCTGCCACACTCGCTTTTTCTCCTTGTAATAGTGCATACTTTTCACCCATAATGCCTTGCAGCTCAGGAAATTCGTCGACCATGTTTGTTACGAGGTCAAATTTGTAAATTTCACTTGCACGCTGTAAATCAGTCAATTCAGCGGATGATAGACCAACAGTCTCACCAATAATTTGTGCAATGACGCCTACACGAGTCATTTTTTCATAAATTGACCCAATTTTTTCATGGAAGGCAACATGTTTTAATTTTTCAACACATGCAGCGATGGTTAGTTTTTGGTCCTCTTGATAGAAAAACTCAGCATCTTCTAGACGAGCTGTCAGTACCTTTTCATTCCCTTTAATGACATTTTCAATGGCAACATCATTTCCATTTCTGACAGAGATAAAATGAGGGAGTAATTGTCCATCTTCCGTCCGAACATCAAAATAGCGTTGGTGCTCTTTCATTGATGTAACAAGGACTTCTTCAGGGATTTCCAAATATTGTTTGGCAAAATTACCGACAAACGCAGTCGGATACTCGACTAAATTCGTCACCTCTTCTAACAAATCTTCATCTAAGAAAACTTGCCACTTATTTTTTTCAGCAATTGCTGAAATTTGATTGACTATAAGCTGTTGTCTCTCTGCTGAATCAGCAATAACACTTTGCTCTGCTAATGTCTCGACATAGTCATGCGCCCTCTTAAATGTGACTTCATGTCCTAAGAATCGATGGCCTCTTGAATGACGATCAGTTTTCACATCTAAAATTTCAAATGGAATGACTTCTTCGCCAAACAAAGCCACTACCCAATGAATCGGACGAATGTATTCAAAATCATATTTGTTCCAGTGCATAGTAACAGGGAAGGTTAAACTTGTAATGACTTCTTTTAATCCGGTCAAGACATCAATCGTCTGTTTACCTGTCGTTTTCTTTGTTGCATAGACGTACTCAACGCCATTTAATTCTTTAAAGGTGATATCATCCGTTGTTAGTCCTTGTCCGCGCACAAATCCTTGGGCGGCTTTTGACCAATTTCCTTCTGCATCTAGAGCAATTTTTTTAGCAGGTCCTTTGATTTCTTCTTCAATATCGGCTTGACGCTCAGGAACAGCTTCGATAAGGACAGCTAGGCGACGTGGTGTTGAGTAAGCACGAATATTATCATACGATAAGTGTTGTTCTTCAAAAAAAGTTGCTACCTTTGCTTCTAATTGATTCATACTGGGAACAACGACATGAGCCGGCATTTCTTCTAAACCAATCTCAATTAATACATCTTTCGCCATCTTATTCACCCTCCTTTAAAAGTTTCGCAGCTTCCTCACGACTCAATAACGGATAGCCCAGTCTTGCACGTTCGGCAACGAAAATTTTGGCTACTTCACGAGCCATATTGCGGATTCTAGCTAGATATCCCGCACGTTCAGTCACAGATACAGCTCCTCTAGCATCTAGTAAGTTAAAATTGTGGCTACATTTTAAAATATAATCATAAGCTGGATGAACTAATTTCTCTGCAATGCAGCGTTTTGCTTCTTTTTCAAAATTATTAAAATTGTTAAGCAATAACTCTTGGTCACTAAGTTCGAAAGAATACTTTGAATGCTCAAATTCTGGTTGATTAAAAATTTCGCCATACTTCACGCCATCTGTCCATTCCAAATCATAAACACTTTCAACTTCTTGGATATATGAAGCCAAACGTTCTAGACCATATGTAATTTCAGAAGTGACTGGATGGCATTGTAAGCCACCTACTTGTTGGAAGTATGTAAATTGCGTGATTTCCATCCCGTCCAACCAAACTTCCCAACCTAAGCCTGCACAGCCCATTGATGGATTTTCCCAGTTGTCTTCAACAAAACGGATATCGTGTTCAAGAGGATTAATCCCAAGTAGTTGCAGACTTTCTAAATACAACTCTTGAATATTTTCTGGTGAGGGTTTCATAACTACTTGAAATTGATGGTGTTGATACAAACGATTGGGATTTTCACCATAGCGGCCATCATCCGGTCTTCTTGATGGTTCGACATAGGCTGCATTCCATGGCTCTGGGCCAATTGCTCGTAAGAAGGTGTACGGACTCATCGTACCGGCACCTTTTTCTGTATCATAGGCTTGCATCAGCATACAGCCATTGTCTGACCAAAATTTTTGTAGCGTTAAAATCATTTCTTGAACAGTTAACTTTTTCGCCATAGTATTCTCTCCTTTACATTAAAAAAAGCCCCTATATCTGTACAAAGACAGATATAGGGACGAGTACGCTCGCGGTTCCACCCTACTTCCGTAAAGCCATTCTTTACGGCACTTTCATACTTGTGCTCCCATTGCCCCTAGAAACATATCAACTATCTGCTCTCACCAACTCAGACTCGCTATCAGTATCAATTCTTTCTTTTGATGTTCATCACACACTATTTAATTCTTAACAATGACATCATAGCGATGTTTCGATTGTTTGTCAATATACGAATCGAAAAGGCTATTGCTCGTCACGCTTTACTATTTGTTGCCAGGACTTCATTTGATCAATGAAGCTTTTGCTCTTCAGATGAATCCCTACAAATTCCTCATACAATTCATCTAAAACAGTACGAATTACTTGCTTAGTCTCGGTACTCACTTGAATAGTATCAATCTTTTGATAGTCGATTTGATGGAACAGGCGTAAAAAATGGATTGCCTTTGGATCAGCATGGTATCGTCGCTCATCCAACGACCAATGCCGTTCACAAAGCACACCACTGTATTTACTTGAAAAATCAAATTTCCCATGCGTTTCACCACAGATTGCACAGTGCTGCCATTCAAATTGTACACCAAACCGTTGCAAGACTTGAACCTCAAAAATATTAGTTATAATCTCAGCATCTTTGCCTTCATCAATGAAGTGCAATGCTTCTTTTAAAAATTGGTAGAGATGTGGATCGTATACTCGATCCTCAATCGCTGCATCAGCCAAATTCAAAAGATACGTCGCATACCCTGCAAGAAAGATATCTTCTTGTAGGTGGCGAAACGGATGAATATGTTTCGCCGCATGTAAAAACGAAAGTCCTTGCTCAGAAAACTGGCCAATATACGTCGCTTCGGTAAATGGCATGATGGCTGGTTGCAGGGGATTATTTTTCCGATGCGCACCCCGCACATAAAACATTTGCTTGCCTGCCGACTCTGTAAAAATTTTGACCAATTTATCTTTTTCCTTATGGTTCTTTGCAAAGAGGATTAACCCTTTTGATTCAACAATTGCCATAACTAACCCTCACTACTTGCCTTATCCTACTCTTACTCCATTTCACGATAGCCGTAATCAGTCAGATAGCGTTCTTTTTCGCGCCAGTCCTTTTGCACCTTCACCCAGAGTTCTAAGAATACTTTATTCCCTAACAAATGCTCAATATCTAGCCGTGCTTTGGTGCCAATCAATTTCAACATCTTGCCGCCTTTACCGATGATGATGCCTTTTTGGCTATCACGTTCCACGATGATCGTTGCCTGAATGGCGATTTTTTCATTTTCGTTTTTCTTCATTGAATCCACAACAACGGCAACGGAATGGGGCACTTCATCACGGGTGAATTGCAATACTTTTTCGCGAATTAATTCTGATACGATAAAATATTCTGGATGATCCGTCACTTGATCTTCTGGGAAATACTGCGGTCCTTCTTCAAGTTCTTTTTCGATGGTTGCCATCAAAGTTGGAAAATTATTTCCTTCAGTAGCCGAGATTGGCACAACCTCTGCAAAATCCATTTGTTGAGAGTAATCCGCAATCACTTCAAGTAAGGCATCCGGATGCACTTTATCCAATTTGTTGACAACTAGGAAGACTGGCACAGATTGTTTTTTTAGGCGTTCGATAATAAGATCATCGCCTTTTCCGCGCTTTTGATCGGCACTAATCATAAACAAAATCACATCAACTTCATTTAAGGCGCTAAAAGCAGACTCGACCATGAAATCACCCAAACGAGATTTTGGTTTATGAATTCCTGGTGTGTCAATAAAGACGATTTGGGCATCTTTTGTCGTATAGACACCTTGTATTTTGTTTCGTGTTGTTTGTGCTTTGTCGCTCATAATTGCAATTTTTTGGCCAACGATACGATTTAATAATGTTGATTTACCGACATTCGGGCGACCGACAAGTGCGACAAATCCTGATTTATGTTCTGTCATAAGCTCTCCTTTAAGTAAAAAAATAGGTGTACCATTTTGGGAAGAAAAATCAATGCGCCAATCACTACAGCAAAACAAGCTGTCAATAAAACAGCACCTGCAGCAACGTCTTTAATTTTTTTTCCGAGTGGATCAAAGTGATAGTCTGTCACCATATCGACAATATTTTCAAAGGTGGTATTGAGCATCTCTGCAAATAAAACCAAAAAGATACTCGTTAATAACCACAACCATTCAGACAGATTAAGTGAAAATATGAAACCAAGCACAATGACTAAAAAGCTCACTCTGACGTGTTTTCGAAAATTTCGTTCATCATAATAGACGGTTTTCCAGCCAGTAATTGCAAAATCCAATGACTGAATAAACGATTTATTTTTTTCAACTTGTTTTTTATCTTTTGAGTCCATAGGCATCTAAAATTTCCTTCTGTAATCCAAACATTACCTTCTCATCCTCAGGTGTCATATGGTCATAGCCATTTAGGTGCAAGAAACCATGCAGTGCAAGAAAGCCTAACTCACGATCGACCGAATGGCCATATTCTTCGGCTTGCTCATTTGCTCGTTCAACTGAAATCATTAAATCGCCAAGATTACGAGGAAATTGACTATCGTCAAATTCTTCATCAAAAATAATTGGCAACTCGTCCTCTCCCTCTTCTTCTAGCGCAAAGCTGATAACATCAGTCGGCATATCTTTATTGCGATAGACACGGTTGATTTCTTGTATTTCGTTATTATCCATGAATGTAATGGACATTTCCGTATCTTCTGGTAAATCCAGATGGCTAGCTGCATATTGCAAAAGATCATCGATTTCTTGCATTTTTTTAGCCGTCACACGTTCATTTTCATCGATAAATGCTATTTCCATTCCTTATTCCTCTCTTTTCTCTTGTTCTTCTTTCATTTGCTCTGCTTCTGATTTCATTTTTGGATACTTGATTCTTGAATGGAACGTCGAACACAAGCCATTAATCAATGATTTTTCAATAATGAGTAACTCATTTAATGTCAAGCCCGACTCATCCAACTGACCATCTAATATACGGTCTTTGATTAGATTTGAGACAAACGTTTTAATTTTTTCATTACTAGGTTGATCCATTGCTCTAACGGCAGCTTCACAACTATCAGCAATGCTAACAATCCCCGCTTCTTTTGTCTGTGGCTTAGGTCCTGGATAGCGATAATCCGATTCTTTGACTGAATCGTTGCGTTCTTTTGCTTTAACGTAGAAAAAGCGCATCAACGTTGTTCCATGATGTTGGCGACAAATATCTATGACCATTTGGGGCATTTTTTCAGCTTCTAACACCTTGGCTCCATCGATCACGTGGCCAAAGATAATATCTCGGCTATCTTCGGGTAAAAGAAAATTATGAGGATTTTCAGCACCAGCGGGTAGATTTTCTACGAAGAAATTCGCATGCTTTAATTTCCCAATATCATGATAGTAACACGCCACGCGTGTCAAAAGGGAATTGCCACCGATATCAGCTACTGCATTGGCACTCAGATTGGCTACCATCATACTATGATGATACGTACCTGGAGCTTCCTCTAATAGTCGTTTCAGCATGGGATGATTGGGATTGCTAAGTTCATTTAAAACAATTACACTGTCATCAGTCACGAGTAGTTCAATATATTGGTGGAGTCCTACCGTTAAAAGCAGTGACAATAGACTACCTGCTAATCCACAGACAAGTGCAATCCATGTTTGCCCACTGGTAAAACTCATCTCTTGGAACAGAATGAGCGTGACATTCATCAATAGAGGGAAAACAACCAACCACATCAACGCATTAAATCCTTGGTTAGAAATACGTTGTTGTCGGACAATAGTCCCCATAATACCAGAAAAAAGATATGAAATCAGTAAGAAGACCAATACATTCAATCCTACATCTGCAGCCGTATTACTAAATATAAACAATGCAAAGACCACTTGGAAAAGTGCAGCTAACAAACCAGAACGGCGATTCATAAAGAAGTTTAGCACAAGTGGCGCAAATGCTGCTGGATAAAAGAGTGGTAAGTGAGGTGCTGCGTTTGTTTGGAACAATTGGAAAAATTTCATAATCAATAAACTGACAATCATCATTGAAGCATAAAAGAGATAACACTTTAACCGTTTAGATTGTTCTTCCATTTGGTGAACAAAAAAGGCCAGCATGCCAATCTGCAATAAAATCGTAAAAACAAGTGAAAGTAAAGGATAATAATTTACTGACTGATTGGTCAAACCTAATATTCGCAGCTTTTCAATCGCTGTACTGTCAATTTGAGATCCTTCACGAACAATGATTTCGCCTTGATAGATCATGACAGGTTGTACGGAAGCTTTGGCTTCATTTTGAAGTTCAGTCGTTTTCTTTTCATTCAAAAAAGTATTGGCAACGATACCTTTCGATAATAAATATCGCACAGCTTCTGCTTGGCTCGTCGATACATCGCTCGCTTCTAAGGCACTTTCTGCCTTTTGACGAACACTTGTGACATCACTCTCTTTAATTTGAGCTTTCATTTGATCATCAACTAGATTCAGGGTAACTTGTTCTACTTTCGTAATTTCTGTGGTCGAAAGTGAAAACATCGTTGTCAAAAAGTTTGTTGTCAAATCTTGATAAAAATCCAAATCATCTGTATCAACAGTCTCAAATTGTTTTTTTAATTGACTAATTAATTCTTCTGTCGTCGGCTTGGAGACTGTCGACTTATCTTTTGCAGCTTGGGTATTTTTTTGATAAGCTTCATCTGCACTTGTTTTAACTTTTAAGATTAAGGTAAACAGATTAGCCAAAAGATCATGCTGTCTTGTTGCCAGATCAGATTGGTACGTATATTCCGGCGAAACTGCTTCAGCAGCTAATTTTCTTTTTTGTTCAGTAGCCGTCGAATTTTCAATCGTTTTATTTGCCCGTATATTGGTCTCTGCAACTTGCCCTTCTTTGTAGCTATTTGCAGTAGGCTTGATACTTGGGTAGAGGATCGCGAGCGTTAGAACGAAAAAGACGATTAGAATGATTGGTACAAGAAACTTTCCAAAGCGCTCGTTCATTTTTTCTAGCGATTGATTTAGCATGACTGCTTCCTCCTATTCTTGTTACAATTGTTCCGTTGTTTCATTTTCATATGCTCGAATAATTTCTGCTACCACTGGATGACGCACAACATCTTCTGCATCAAAGTGAACAAAGTCAATTTGCTTAATACCTTGCAATGTTTGTTGTGCATGAATTAAGCCACTCGTTACTCCTCGTGGCAAGTCAATTTGGCTAGCATCACCATTAACAATCATCTTTGAATGAAATCCTAACCGTGTCAAAAACATTTTCATCTGAGCAATTGTCGTATTTTGGGCCTCATCTAAAATTACAAAGGCATTCTCTAGTGTCCGTCCACGCATATAGGCAAGAGGGGCAATTTCGATTATGCCGCGCTCCATCAGGCGATTGGTATGATCGATACCGAATACTTGGTAGAGTGCATCATACACGGGACGAAGATATGGATCGACCTTCTCTTTTAAATCGCCGGGTAAAAACCCTAATTTTTCACCAGCTTCTACAGCTGGTCGTGTGAGGATAATTTTTTCGACTTGACCTTTTTTTAAAGCCGCAATAGCTAAGACAACAGCCAAGAATGTTTTCCCAGTCCCAGCTGGTCCAATTCCAAAGACAACATCATGCCGGCGAACAGCGGTAATATAATGTGATTGACCAATTGTCTTTGGTCGGATCGCTTTTCCGGCGCGATCTTTCATAATCTCTTCTTCGTACATCGCTAGAAAGGAAGGTAACTTCCCTTGATTCATAAAATTTAATGCGCTAACGACATCTGCTGTATTAATGTTAATTCCTCGATTGATTAGTGTTAAAAGGACTTGGAAGACTTGTTCTGCATTTGCTACATCGTGTTCGGTACCGATTATTTGAACAATTTCCCCACGAGCACGAATCTGTGTATTGGTATTTTCTTCAACTAACTTCACATGTTTGTCATGCGTGCCAACTAACAATGCAAAATCATCAGTCGACTGTAAATGAATTTCTCTTGAGTATTGGTTATCTTGCAAAAAAAAATCGCTCCTTTGGTTCTAAATTTATTCAGTATCATCATACCATATCTTGTTTCAAAAGAGATTACTTTTCCTATCAACTAACCGCACCTACATGAAAAAGCCGCAGAACAAATGTCTGCGGCGTGTCATATTACTTGTCTAAACGTTCTTTCACAACGGCATTTACTTGATTCCCATCAGCTTTGCCTTTAACTTGTGGCATAACTACTCCCATCACTTTACCGAATTCTTTGACGGAACTGGCGCCTGTTTTTTCGATAGCTTGTGCGACAATGCTATGAATCTCTTCCAGAGTCAATTGCTCTGGAAGATACTGTTCAACAATCGTAATTTCACTTTTTACTTTTTCAACAAGATCTTCTCTGCCTGCTTTTTCAAATTCAGTTAATGAGTCCCGACGTTGTTTCATTTCTCTTGCAAGAATTGTCAACTCTTCCTCATCATTCAAATCGCGGCCAATCTTGATTTTTTCATTCTGTAGTGATGCTTTCAACATGCGAATGACGGTTAATGTCTCTTTGTCCTTCGCCTTCATCGCCGTTTTCATGTCATCATTCAACGTATTTAGTAGTGACACACTACCAACTCCAGTTCTTTCGCAGCAAACTTAGAATTTTTTACGTTTTCTAGCTGCTTCAGATTTTTTCTTACGTTTCACACTTGGTTTTTCATAGAATTCACGTTTGCGAGATTCTTGTAAAGTACCTGCTTTTGACACGGAACGTTTGAAGCGACGAAGAGCATCGTCAAGAGATTCATTTTTGCGAACCACTGTTTTTGACATATAAATTCCCTCCCTCCGAGCTTAAAAAGTAACCGTTTTTGTTATTGAAATAGTTTCAATAACGCACACTGTCCTTAAAAAATTATAACGAAAGACTGTTTTTCTGTCAAGTTGTTCTTTAGTATTGTTTTCAATAAAACATGAATTTTATTAAATGGTGTTATCTTTGGTGCTTATTGACACTCTTCACAACGCCCATAGATTTCAAAACGATGCCCTTCGATCTTGCAACCAGCTAATTGCTCTTCAAATATATCCATTGGGCACGCATCTAATTCTTTGGTCTTGCCACAGACGGAACAAATAAAATGGTGATGATGTTCGCCAATACCATGATGTTGGCAATGAAAACGAAATTGCATTTCACCATTTAAATCTGTCTTCTCTAGAATACCTAAATCAGAAAAATCATGTAAATTGCGATAAATTGTATCGTAGCTATAGCCAGGAAATTGCTCACTCATTTCGTCATAAACTTTTCTAGCAGGTAGGTAGCGATTTTTTTGCGCCAAATAAAAAAGTAGCGCCTCTCTTTTTTTAGTATACTTATAGCCTTTTTCTTTTAAAATATGCCATGCGTGTTCGATGGCTGGTATCTGTTTTTCCATAAATTAACCTCTGTATTTTCTAAATCATAATGCTTACGTTTCACAAATTTAAAGCTATGGTATAATAGATGGAAAAAGAATGCAAGTGAGGCGATTTTATGGAAAACAAAGAAACAATTAATCTCTTCGTCATTTCTGATTCTGCAGGTGAAACAGCAACAAAACTAGCACAAGCTACAATGGCGCAATTTCCATCAGTGAATTTTTGTTTGTATCGAAGAACTTTTATCCGTTCTAGAGAGGCACTCATTAAAACATTAGCCGATGCAAAAGAAGTCAATGGTATCATCCTTCATACGTTGATTAGCGAAAATTTAGTCGAGCTGACCAATGACTTTTGTGAGCAAAGTGGTTTGTATAATATTGATGTCTTAACGCCTACTGTAGACGAAGTGACTCGTCGAACAGGGATCCTCCCAAGTCGGGAACCAGGCGCACTTCATCATCTAAATGAAAACTATTTCCGCCGAATCAAGGCGATGGAATTTGCAGTTAAATATGATGACGGCAAAGATCCTCGCGGCTTTCTCGAAGCTGACATTATCTTATTAGGTGTCTCTCGCACATCAAAGACACCATTGAGTCTTTTTTTAGCTAATAAGAATTTAAAAGTAGCAAACTTACCGATTGTTCCTCAAGCTCATATCCCGAAACAAATTTGGGAAGTCGATCCTAAAAAAATTGTCGGCTTGACCAATGATCCGGATATGTTAAATTCGATTCGTAAAGAACGAATGATCAGCTATGGCTTAAATCCTGACTCAGCATATGCCAATATTGACAAAATCCGTGAAGAATTGGCATTTGCTAATGAGCTTTATCAAAAAATTGGGTGTGTGATAATCAACGTAGCCACTCTATCGATTGAAGAAACAGCCTCAATGATTCTAAATGCCTTAAAACTTGAAGATCATAGTTATTATATTTCTGATAATGATGATGCTGTCCACCCTTTCTAAGAAAATTAAAAAGACGATTTTGCTCCGTTAAACACATTTCTGTTTAACAGCGCAAAATCGTCTTTATTTACCTTACATGAACCCCTATCCGGTCAATCGATAATGGTGCAATTTCAGCAGCATCAGAAGCCGAATCTTGTAACTTTTTGACAATCGTATCCCTCTTATCAAGCGGCGTCAAGATTAAGACGGTTGGTCCCGCACCACTCAAAAAACAGGTATAGGCTCCTAAAGCTAAGCAGCTATCTTTCACTGATTGTAAATGTGGAACCAATGAATTGCGATACGGTTCATGCCAACGATCCGCAGACATCATCTCACCAGCAACTGCTAAATCCCCTTGAATAATTGCCGCAATCATGACATTGGCGATCGCACTTGCTTCGACCGCTTCTTTAAATGCAAATGTCTGTGGCAAGACATTGCGGCTAGTTTTGGTTAGCAGTTCAACGTTTGGAATGTAGGCAATCACGCCACAGTCAGGGAACTGGTGCTTCACAGAAACGACCGTTCGTTTACTCCGCTCTGGAAAGTAAGTCGAAACCACAAAATCACCAAATATAGCCGGAGCGACATTATCCGGATGCCCTTCGATTGCCGTCGCCAGCTCTAATTTTTTTTGAGGAGTAAGATTTAGATTTCCTAGCTGATTAGCAAGCTCAATTCCGGCGACAATCACCGATGAACTACTCCCCAACCCTCTCGCTAACGGAATCTCTGATTGCATCACAAGTCGATGTGGTGCGATTGCAGGACAAATACTTAATGCTGTCGTTAGTAACAAGTTGGTTTCGTCTGTGGGTACTTCAGCTCCTAGCTGATGGTCAATGAACCAACTGTCTTGTTGCTCTTTTACTTCAATCGTCAAATAACGAGCGACCGCGATACCACAAGAATCAAACCCAGGACCTAAATTGGCACTCGTCGCAGGAACACGAATTATCAAAGTTTGTTACCCTCTTTCTTAAGCTAATCTACAAACGGTAAGGCGCCCAAAACTGAGCCCATTCGATTTAAACTTTCTAGTAAGTCATGAAGTTGTTCACTAGTTAATGGATTCGTCACGAGCCACTCATATGCATCATCTGCTATGCTCACATGATGAATGGACTGAATATCTGCGAGTTGATCATTGGTGAATTTTTGAGAAGCATTGGCTTTCTTCATGACAATCCCCATTTTTTCTGCAGGTGACTCAGCTAAAAAGGTAAACTCTAGGTTTTCAAAAAATACAGGAGCAAATTGATTGCTTGTCCCTAGTTCTTTCTTTTCAATTAGGGTTTGAATATCCGCTAAGACACTCGTAGCTGTCGGAGCTGCTCCCGCTCCAGGTCCACTAAGGAAAGATTGCCCAATCTGCGTACTATTGACTTGTAAAGCGTTGGTCTCATTGTCAATCAAAGCTAAAGATGTTTGATCTGAAACCAAGGCAGGAGCTACTCGTAAACTAAGCTCATTACCTATTGCTTTTACTTCACCTAATAATTTGATTTTATAGCCAAATTGCTTGGCTACTGCTAACTGAGCGGGGTGAATGGCCGTAATTCCATCGATTTGAACGTCTTCCATCTTAGGATAAACATGGTAAGAAAGTTGGGCTAGAATCATTACTTTATAGGCGGCATCGATTCCTTCTACATCGTTTGTAGGATCAGATTCGGCAAAACCTAATTCTTGTGCTAGAGTCAACGCTTCCTCATAACTTAAAGATTCATTCAACATTTTAGTCAAGATGAAGTTCGTCGTCCCATTTAAAATTCCGCGAATGCTAGTGATTGTATCCAGAGAAAATTGTGTCTTCAATGGATTGACAATTGGGATTCCCCCTGCCACGCTGGCCTCGTACCCAATCGTCACGCCATGTTGATTAGCAAGCGGTAATAGCTCATGAGCATATTGAGCCATCACATCTTTATTCGCTGTCACCACGTGTTTTTTTGCTTTTAGGGCACGAACAATGTATTCTTTTGCCGGTGACAAGCGACCGATTAATTCAACGACAACATCGATTGATTCATCAGACAAAATATCATCATATGAATCCGTCAGTTGAAACTGATAGTTTTTTGCTAACTTTTTCTTATCTTCTTCTAAGATGGAACGAACTAGTCCATAGACGATTTCCACTTGGACACCGGTCCTTTGATAAAGGTATTCAGAATTTTTCGTGACCAATTCAACCACTTTACTACCGACAGATCCGAGACCAAGCATTGCGATGCGTAACTTCTTGCCTTCCATATTAACTCCTAACTGAAAGTCATCTTGATAACTTTCATCATTTTCTCATAATTTCACTTAGCATACCAAACTCTTCAAAAAAAAACTAGGAATTTTTATAAAATTCCCAGTTTTCTTTACTCTATCAGTTGTGGCGCACATGATCGAATGTCTTCGTCAAGATTGCCAAAACATGACCATCATCAAGACTATATAAGATTGTTTTACCTTCACGACGATTTTTTACAATTTGATTCTCACGTAACAGTTTTAATTGATGGGATACGGCAGATTGCTCCATTGCCAAGTGAGTGGCAATGGCTGTCACATTTAACTCGCCATCTTCCAATAATAATAAAATTTTGAGTCTAGTCACATCGCTTAATAGTTTATAGATTTGACTGACACGTTCGAATTCTTTGTCGGATACTTCTTTCATTTCGTTCTCCTTATCACTTTTTGTCAACGTGATATAGATTATACCTTTAAACGTTTGTTATTTCATTAATTGCGTCTTCTAAGCTAGCTACTTTTTCTTCAGCTTCCGCTTGTGAGGATGCTTTCACACCAATATAGAATTTAATTTTTGGTTCTGTACCAGAAGGACGTACAGCAATCCAACTACCATCTGCTAAGATATATTTCAATACATTAGAAGGTGGTGTTGTCATTTTTTCAGTGCTATTGGTTTGGTGATTTACTTTTGTTAATTCTTTAAAGTCTTCGGTAACTTCTACTGCTACACCAGCAAATTCACTTGGTGCTTCGTTACGGAAACGAGTCATCAACGCAGCGATTTTACTTGCCCCCTCTTGTCCGCTCATCGTTACAGAAATTGTTTTTTCTTTGTAGTAACCATATGTTTCAAAAATTTCTTGTAATGCATCATACAATGTTTTATCCGCTTTTTTGTAATATGCTGCTACTTCTGCTAATAAGACCAAAGCTTGAATGGCATCTTTGTCACGAACAAAAGATTTCACCAGGTAGCCATAGCTTTCTTCAAACCCAAACATAAAGGTATGCGAATGGTCTTCTTCAAATTGTTGAATTTTTTCTGCAATAAATTTAAAACCAGTCAAGACGTTCAGCATCTCAACGCCATAGTGATTCGCAATAGCAGTCGGTAATTCACTAGATACGATCGATTTAATAACCACTGCATCTTCTGGCAATGTGTTGTCTTGCTTATGAGCTTCTAAAATATAATGGATGAAAATGGCACCGATTTGGTTTCCGGTTAGTACTTGGTAGTCACCATTTGGCATACGGACTGCAGCTCCTAGACGGTCAGCGTCGGGGTCAGTCGCGATTAATACATCTGCATTTTCTTCTTTTCCTAATTTCATGGCGTATTCAAATGCCCCAGCTTCTTCTGGATTAGGAGATTTTACTGTTGAAAAGTCTGGATCAGGGATACCTTGATGGGGTTCAATCAAAAATTTTTCAAAGCCAGCTTGTTTTAATGCTTTTTCTCCTAGCATTCTACCTGTACCATGTAGTGGTGTGTAGACAAGCTCTAAGTCTTTGCCCATTTCTTTTACTAATTCAGAATTTATCGTTACTTTTTTAACTTGTTCTAAGTATGCTTGGTCGACTTGTTCACCAATGATTTGAATCAAACCACTCGTTTCCACTTCTTCTTCCGATAAGATTGGAATTTCTAATGGGTTTTCGATACCACGAACAAATGTTGTCAAAGCATCTGCATCTTGCGGTGGCATTTGACCGCCATCTTCACCGTATACTTTGTAGCCATTGTAAGCAGCTGGATTGTGAGAAGCTGTAATCATAATACCAGCAAATGCCTTTAACTCTCTTACAGTAAATGAAAGCTCCGGTGTTGGTCTTAGTGATTCAAAGACATACGAAGGAATATCATGTTGGGCTAACGTGCGTGCCGCTTCCATGGCAAATGCTTCTGAAAAATGACGCGAATCATAAGCAATCGCAACGCCTCTTTTTTTCGTTTCTGCATCTTGTGTGTCGATAAATAATGCCAAACCTTCTGTTGCTTGTCTGACAGTATAGATATTCATTCGATTAATACCAGGACCTAATATCCCACGCATCCCAGCCGTACCAAATTCAAGCGGCGCATAAAACGCATCTTCTAAAGCTTCAGGATCAGTCGCTAGCTCTTCCAATTGTTTTTTTAAGGTGGGTTCTAATGTTGCTTCGTTATTCCATTGTTGATAGACATCTTGCCAAGTCATATAAAACACCCTTTCTCATTTAATCATGCTTATTATACCACTGATTCTCTTTTCTTCCTATAAAAAAACGACTGTCACTTATGACAGCCGCGTGATACTATTTTTGCATATCTTTTAACGTTTCGATATACGAGAAAACGTTTTGACCAGCAATGCTTCCTTCACCAACAGCTGTAGTAATTTGTCGTAAGTTCTTTTCGCGAACATCGCCAACCGCGAAGACACCAGGAATGCTTGTTTCCATCTCTTCATTTGTAGGAATCCAACCGTTTTCATTTAATATACCCGCTGATTGAAATGGCTCTGTTAATGGATCTAGGCCAACATAGATAAATACGCCGCCAGCAGCTACTGAAGATTCTTCACCCGTTTGAACATTTTTAATTTTCACTGATTCTACGACACGATCGTTACCAGTAATTTCTTCGACAACGGAATCCCAAATAAAGGAAATTTTTTCATTGGCAAAGGCCCGATCTTGAATAATTTTTTGTGCTCGTAGTTGATCACGGCGATGAATAATTACCACTTCTGATGCAAACTGAGTTAAATATAGAGCTTCTTCTACAGCAGAGTCTCCACCACCAACAACAACTAATTTTCGCTCGCGGAAAAAGGCACCATCACAAACGGCACAATAAGAAACGCCACGACCAGCATACTCGTCTTCACCTAGTATGCCTAATTTACGATGGTCACAACCAGTCGCAATGATGACTGTTTTTGCTTGGTACGTCTGGTCATCGGTCACGACTTCTTTATAAGAGCCACAATCCTTGATTTCTTTTACGATACCGTATGCATTTTCTACGCCAAACTTAGTCGCATTCTCATACATTTTATATGCCAACTCAGGCCCTAAGATTGAATCAAATCCTGGATAATTTTCTACTTCTGCTGTGTTATTCATTTGGCCACCGGGTGCGCCACGTTCAATCATCACTACTGTTAAATTGGCACGAGCGGCATATAGTGCGGCTGTCATTCCCGCAGGCCCCGCTCCAATTATAATTACATCGTTCATCTTTGTACCCTCCAAATTGATTTCTGCTTTCAACTTTACTTATTTAAAGTAAAATTTACAACTAATCTGCTTAAATATACTAACATTTCTTTCATAATTATTGACTTTGCTTTTCAGTCAGGTAAAATTCCCTTGACGTTATAATTATTAAACTATAAGAGAGGTTTTTACTTTTGACAAGAGCAAAATTAGTCACGCCTTCTGACAAAGAGTTACTTTTTTTAAGTTGGCCTATTTTTATTGAATTTTTCTTGCGCGTTGCTATCGGCAATATTAACGTCTGGATGATTTCACATTACTCTGAACCTGCTGTCGCTTCGATTGGTGCAGCGAATCAACTACTGAATTTATCGATTTTTGTATATGGCTTTGTCACAGTCGGGACCCAAATTTTGATTGCACAGTACTTAGGTGCCAAAAAAATAGCGTCCGTCAAACAAGTCATCAACACTTCATTGTTCGGTGCGCTAGGGATTGGCTTTTTGATTAGCCTTGTTTTCATTCTCTTCTCATCTCAACTTTTGCAGTTTATGAATCTTGAACCTGAATTGATTACAATTGGCAAAAGTTATTTACAAATTTTTGGTGGTAGCTTGTTTGTCTCAGCTGTCTCAGCTGTCATCATCGCCATCTTACGTACGCACGGCTATACTCAGCCTGCCCTACTTGTACCAATGGTCGCAAGTATTCTTGCTGTCATAGGAAACTATGTAGCGCTATATAGTCCCTTTGGCTTACCGAATTTCGGCGTAAGCGGACTTGCATGGTCCAGTGTGATTGGTAATACAATCGGCCTGATTATTGCCTTCTCATTATTAAAGAAACACATTCGCTTTTCCATTCGTGACCTCTCCCTCAAAGATTTTTCAGGAGCGAGAATCAAGCAAATATTAACATACGGTCTCCCTTCTTCTGGTGAGTCCTTATCCTATCAAGGAGCACAAGTAGTCGTGACGATGATTGTCGCTTCACTAGGTGCCAGTGTCTTAATTGCAAAATCATACATTACAGCAATCTCCCAATTTGTCTATCTAATTGCAGCAGCAATTAGTCAAGGGAATCAGATAATGATAGGTCGCAGCGTTGGCGCAGGAGAATTTCAGCGTGCGTACAAGCGTGGCATGCGTTCGACTGTCATTGGTGTATTGGCTTCGATTATGATTTGTGTATTGACCTATGTCTTTATCGAACCAATCATGGGAATCTTCACCACCAATCCTGAAGTTATTGCCATCTCAAAAGAAGTCTTCTTAGTCGAGATTATTTTAGAAGCAGTTCGCTCAGTCAATATGATTCTGGTCGGTTCTTTAAATGCTAGCGGCGATGTGAAGTTTCCATTAATCTGTAGTTTAATCGTTCTGTGGCTAATCAGCTTGCCATTTTCATATCTTTTGGCAATTCGTTTTGGCTTTGGATTAGTCGGTGTGTGGATTGCGTATGCGATTGATGAATTTCTAAGGAGTTGTCTGATGATTAATCGTTGGCGGTCTGGTGTCTGGAAGTCCAAGGCCGTCGTGACTGCTGAGGAAAAACCCATTGTCGATTTGGCTTAATCGCGGTATGATTGACAAAAAGGAGGCGCTGATTATGTCGATTTATCAATTTCAAGTTCGTCTAGCTTCTGGCAAAGAGTATTCTTTAGAAAAGTATCAAGGCAAAGTACTACTGATTGTCAATACGGCCTCAAAATGTGGCTTGCGCGGTCAATTCAAGGAACTGGAAGCATTGTATCAACAATACAAAGACGATGGATTCGTCGTGCTGGGCTTTCCTTCCAATCAATTTCACCAAGAACTGACTGATGGCCAACAAGCAAAAGAAAGCTGTCAATTAAACTATGGTGTCACGTTTCCCATCCATGAACTAATAGCTGTCAACGGCCCTGACACTGATCCACTCTTTACGTACCTAAAGGAGCAGCAACCAGGTGTTTTAACCAAAGACATCAAATGGAACTTCACGAAATTTTTAGTTGATAAGACCGGCACTGTTGTTAATCGTTACGGTCCGAAGACTTCACCACTTGAAGCAGCACCAATGATTGAAAAACTATTACATGACTAAAATGATATACATTGAAGACTGTAGCTATACACAAAAAGACCATAAAATTCAGAAGTTGTTTCTCAATCTTTTGAATTTCATGGTCTTTTTTCTGATCCTTATAGAATACTCTCTGTAAGGAATAAGTGATAGTTAGATTTCTTCGCTTTGCAGTCGGTACATGGTAAGCGCCCCATAGCATAGTACCTGTACGCCAAATAGCCCGACCTCTATACTGA
>OMJG01000162.1_pt1 | contig 50165 bp, 42 predicted proteins | sample 1646431 | NCBI WGS metagenome assembly OMJG01 (sample SAMN03771674, study PRJEB25209) | food metagenome | isolation source: Cotija cheese | place: Mexico:Jalisco,Michoacan | collected 2011-12-12 | reverse complement strand
GGATCCGGGTGGCCAGCAGGGACTGGTGGGCGTCGCGGAAGGTGGTGTCGGTGACGCCGACCGCCTGCTGGGCGCGCAGGTCGGTGGCCCACCGGGCCGGGCCGACGTCCAGCAGATGAGACCTCGATCCGGCCGGCGGATCGGCCTTGCGCACCTCCTCGGGCAGCACCGGCAGCTTGGCCCTGGGGTGGATCCAGTTGGCGGGGCTGGGCCCGTTGGGCTGGTTGACGCTGACGTCGGCCAGGTAGGTGAGCAGCTTGGTGGCGCGGTCGACGGGGATCTGGGCGCGCAGCAGCTCGGGGCGGGCGTCGATGAACCCGGTGCTGGTGTGCCCGGCGAGGAACTCGGGGTCGGAGATCACCGCCTCCAGGAAGGGGATATTGGTGGAGACGCCGCGGATCCGGAACTCGTTGAGGGCCCTGAACGCCCTGGCCGCGGCCTGTTTGAGGTCGCGTCCACGGCAGGTCATCTTGACCAGCAGGGAGTCGAAGTTGGCTCCGACGGTGGCCCCGCCGAAGACGACTCCGCCGTCGAGCCGGACGCCGACGCCGCCGGGGGTGCGGTAGACCGACAGGGTGCCGGTGTCCGGCCGGAACCCGTTGGCGGGGTCCTCGGTGGTGATCCGGCACTGGAGGGCCGCGCCGCGGATCGAGATGGTGTCCTGGGACAGGCCGATCTGCTCGAGGGTCTCGCCGCCGGCGATACGCATCTGGGCGGAGACCAGGTCGACGCCGGTGATCTCCTCGGTGACGGTGTGCTCCACCTGGATGCGGGGGTTCATCTCGATGAAGACGTAGTCGCCGTTCTCCGACAGCAGGAATTCCACGGTGCCGGCGTTGACGTAGTCGATGTGGCGGATGAACTTCAGCGCGTCCGCACAGATCCGGTCCCGCAGCTCGGGGTCGAGGTTCGGGGCGGGTGCCAGTTCGAGCACCTTCTGGTGGCGGCGCTGCAGGGAGCAGTCGCGCTCGTAGAGGTGGATGGAGCCGCCCTGCCCGTCGGCGAGCACCTGCACCTCGATATGGCGGGGGTTGACGACGGCCTGCTCGATGTACATCCGGTTGTCGCCGAAGGCCGATTCGGCCTCGCGCTGGGCCTCGAGGATGGCGGCTCGCAGCCTGGACGGGTCGTCGACCTGCCGCATGCCGCGTCCGCCGCCGCCGTTGACGGCCTTGACGAACAGCGGGAAGCCGATCTGCTCGCCGTAGCCCATCAGGACCTCGACGTCGTCGCTCGGTTCGGAGTCGTGGAGGGTGGGCAGCCCGGCCTCGCGGGCGGCCGAGATGGCGCGCGCCTTGTCGCCGGTGAGCTCCAGGACCCGCTGCGGGGGCCCGATGAAGGTGATGCCCGCCTTGACGCAGGCCTCGGCCAGGTCGGGGTTCTCCGAGAGGAAGCCGTATCCGGGATAGATGGCGTCGGCCTCGGCCTGCCTGGCGGCGGCGATGATCCCCTCGACGTCGAGGTAGGCGCGGACCGGGTGGCCGGGCTCGCCGATCTGGTAGGACTCGTCGGCCTTGAGCCGGAACTCGGCGAAGCGGTCCTCATGGGTGAAGACGGCGACGGTGCGGATTCCGAGTTCTGTTGCGGCGCGGAAGGCGCGGACGGCGATCTCACCCCGGTTCGCCACGAGAATCTTGCTGAACATCACAACTCCCATCTGTGTCGCTGACCAGTCAAACACCTACCGTCAGCCCGGGGGTGCACTCCCCCGATCCTGAACAGATCCGTCACAGAGCCCGCGATGTGCCCGGGAGAACTCCCAGACCTACGACCTGGCGACTCTTGTGTCGGGAGCCCCGCCAACGCGGGTCCGTGTCGGCCATACTGGGCAGGGACACGGGTCTCACCAACCCGACCTGCACCGCTGATCCCGAACAGGCTCATCTCGAACAGGAAGGCATCATGACCTCATCAGTTGCATCCAGACGCCCCTCGAAGGTCTCCATCGTCGGAGCCGGCAGTGTCGGCAGCTCCATGGCGTACGCCTGTCTCATCCGTGGCTCGGCCGACGTCGTCGCTCTCTACGACATCGCCAAGGACAAGGTCGAGGCCGAGGTGGCCGATCTCGCCCACGGCTCCGAGTTCGTCCCCTCGAAGGTGATGGGCGGCGCCGACGTCAATGACACGGCCGGTTCCGACGTCGTCATCATCACCGCCGGCGCCCGCCAGAAGCCGGGCCAGAGCCGGCTCGACCTGGCAGGGGTCAACGCCGGGATCGTCTCCAGCCTCATGCCTCAGCTCGTCGAGCAGTCCCCCAATGCGATCTTCATCATCGTCACCAACCCCTGCGACGTGCTCGCCGTCGTCGCCCAGCAGGTCTCCGGCCTTCCGGAGCACCGGGTCTTCTCCTCGGGCACCCTGCTGGACACCTCCCGGCTGCGCTACCTCATCTCCCAGTGGGCCAATGTCGCCACCCCGCACGTCCACGCGGCGATCATCGGGGAGCACGGCGACTCGGAGTTCCCGGTGTGGTCGACGGCCAACATCTCGGGGGTGCCGATCCGCGACTGGACGGTCGACGGCGACACCGTCTTCACCGAGGAGGTCCTGGCCGATCTGGGCCGCGAGGCGGCCATGGCCGCCTACAAGATCATCGACGGAAAGGGCGCCACGAACTACGGCATCGGCCTGACCGGCGCCCGGCTCACCGAGGTGCTGCTCAGCGCCACCCGCTCGGTGCTGCCGCTGTCGGGAATCGTCCACGGCACCCACGGGGTGGACGGTGTGGCCCTGTCGCTGCCGAGGCTCGTCTCGGGCGAGGGCATCGGCCAGCCGGTGCCGATCCCCCTGGAGGACGCGGAGCTGGAGAAGTTCCAGGCCTCGGCGCAGCAGCTCCACGAGACCCTGAACTCCATCACGAAGTAGATGTTCTGCGCCGGGGCCCGATTCTCCCGGGCCCTCCGGCCAATTCTGATCGCCGGAGGAGTATGATGTCGGACAGGCAGAGCAGCCTTTTCGAGTTCGGGCATGATCAACTGGGTGAATTCGTCAGAATCGCAGCCCGGGGAAGCGCCGTGCTGGCCGATCCGAGGATCAATCGCGGGTCGGCGTTCACGGCCGCCGAACGCGAGGCCCTGGATCTGGACGGCCTCATCCCCGACGGCGTCATCGGGATCGACGGCCAGCTGAGGCAGGCCTACCGGCAGTACCTGGCCCAGCCCGACGACCTCGCGCGGTACCTCTTCCTGGACAGCGCCCACGACTCCGACGAGGTGCTCTACTACCGGCTGTTGGCCGATCATCTCGAGGAGATGCTGCCGATCGTCGACACCCCGACGGTGGGGCGGGCGATCGGCCAGTACAGCCACTGGTACCAGAGGCCGCGCGGGGTGTACCTGTCCATCGACGATCCGGACTCGATGGAGGAGTCGCTGCTGGCGATGGGGCAGGGGCCCCACGGGGTCGACGTCGTCGCCACCACGGATTCCGAGGCCATTCTGGGCCTGGGGGACCAGGGGGTCGGCGGCGTCGCGATCACGATCGGCAAGCTGGCGGTGTACACCGCGGCCGGCGGGATCCACCCCCACCGGGTGCTGCCGGTGGTGCTCGACGTCGGCACCGACAATCTCACCCTGCTGAGTGACAATTCTTATGTGGGCGTTCGGCATTCGCGGATGCGCGGGGCGCAGTATGACGAATTCCTGGAACGATATATCGAGACGGTCACCCGGGTTTTTCCCGATGCGATGATCCACTGGGAGGATTTCGGGGCGGTCAATGCCACGAGAATTCTCACCGAGTACGGGGATGATCACCGGCTGTTCAATGACGACATCCAGGGCACCGGGGCGGTGGCCCTGGCCGCCCTCGCCTCGGCGGCGAGCGCCTCGCGGGAGCATCTGTCCGATAAGCGGATCGTCATCTTCGGGGCCGGATCGGCCGGCACCGGGATCGCCCGGCTGGCGGTGCGGTTCATGACCCAGGAGGGGTTGAGCCGGGCCGACGCCGTGAGCCGGATCTGGGCGCTCAACTCCCACGGGCTGCTCCACGCATCCGGGCAGATGTTCGATTACCAACGGCCATGGGCGCGCCCCGACGAGGAGCTGGCCGGCTGGGATCTCGACGTCGACGGCGAGTACGGCCTGGCCGACGTCGTGCGCCATGTGCGCCCGGCGGTGCTCATCGGCTGCTCGACGGTGTCCGGTGCCTTCGACGAGCAGGTCGTCACCATGATGTCGCAGTACTGCGAGCATCCGGTGATCATGCCCCTTTCCAACCCGACCGAACGGGCCGAGGCGACACCGGCCGATCTGCTCGCCTGGACCGGCGGCCGGGCGCGGGTGGTCACCGGTTCGCCCTTCGCGCCGGTGGAGCTCGACGGCGTCACCCATCGGATCGCCCAGGCCAACAATGCGCTGGTCTTCCCCGGGATCGGGCTGGGGGTGACGGCGTCGCGGGCCTCGCGGGTGTCCTCGGGGATGATCGCCGCCGCGGCCAGGGAGCTGTCCCGGGCCACCGATGCGAAGGCCCCGGGGTCCTCGCTGCTGCCGCCGATCTCCGGGCTGCGCGCCACCTCCGCGCGGGTCGGGCTGGCCGTGGCGCGGACGGCGGTCGACGAAGGGCTGGCGACGGTCTCCCTCGACTCCCCCACCCAGCAGATTCTCGACGCCATGTGGGAGCCCGAGTACCCCCGCGTGGTGGTGGGATGAGGTACCCCGGGACACACTGCTGTCAATGATGACCATCAGGATCGGGGTGGTGTCACTGTCGCCCATCGCGGCCAGTCACATGTTGATGGTGAGCTCCCCCAGCCGGTCGGTGAGGGCCATGTTCTCGCGGTAGTCGACCGGGCACGCGATGACGTGGACCCCTCCGTCTGCCAGAGCCTCGCGCAGGACGGGCCCCAGCTGGCCGGCACGGGTGATCCGGTGGCCGTGGGCGCCGAATGACTCGGCGTAGGCGACGAGATCGGGATTGACGAAGTCGACCTGGCTGTGACGGCCCAACTCCAGGTCCATCTTCCACTTGATGAGCCCGTAGGAGTCGTCCTGCCACACCAGAGCCACCAGCGGCAAGTGTTCGCGTACAGCTGTGGCCAGCTCCTGGGAGTTCATGAGGAAGCTGCCGTCACCCATCACGGCCAGGACCTGGCGGTCGGGGGCGGCGAAGTGGGCGCCGATCGCGCCGGGCAGAGTCCAGGCCATCGTCGACAGGCCGTTGGAGATGACGCAGGTGTTGGGCTCCTCGGTCTGGTACAACCGCGCCATCCACATCTTCACCGCCCCCGTGTCGACCAGCACGATGTCCCCGGGGCCCAGGGCGGCCCGGGTGTCCGCGACGACGCGCTGAGGCGTGAGGGGGAAGGAGTCGTCGCAGGCACCGCGCTCCAGCTCCTCGCGCTGCAGTCGCCGGATCGGCGCGGCCCGCCAGGGGAAGGGCGACAGGTTGGCGAGCTCGGCGGCCTGGCTCAGGGTGTCCAGGGCGCTGGAGACGTCCGACTCGATGCCGACCGTGATCTGATAGGCGTCATCGACGTCCTGAGCGAAACGGTTGACGTGGATGATGTCCTTGTCATGGCCGGGATTGATGCGCGAGGGTGCGAACTCCTGGAGCTCATAGCCCACCGAGATGATGACGTCGGCGTTGTCGAAGGCGAAGTTCTCGTAGTCGTGGCGCATGAAGCCCACCACACCCAGAGCATTGGGGTGGGAGTCGGGCAACGCTCCCTTGGCCTGGAAGGTGGTCGCCACCGGAAGATTGAGGGTCTCGGCGAATCGCCGCAGCTGCGGGCCGGCGTGGTCACGCACGACGCCGTGACCGGCCAGGATGACCGGGGACTTCGCATGGCTGAGAAGGTCGATCGCCTCCCACACCTGGCTGAGGTCGGCGGCGGCGCGATGCCCCGGGCGGCCGTGCAGCGGGCCCAGATCGGCAGGGGCCACCTGGGCCTCGACGTCCTCGGGCACCGCCAGGTAGGTGGCTCCCGGCCGCTCCGCCTGAGCGAGATCGAAGGCCTTGCGCATCATCTCGGGGACGGCCTGCGCACTGGCCACCGTGTCGGACCACTTGGTGACCGGAGCGAACATGTCCGTCAGCGCGACGACCTGATGGGACTCCTTGTAGATCCTGTCCAGCCCGACCTGGGCCGATATCGCCACCACGGGCGCCGAGTCCGTGGTGGCGTCGGCGACCCCGAGCAGCAGGTTGATGGCTCCCGGCCCCAGGGTCGCGAGGCAGACCCCGGCCCGGCCGGTCAGGCGCCCGTAGACGTCGGCCATGAAGGAGGCGGCCTGCTCGTGGTGGACGAGGATGAACCTGATGTCCGGGCGGTCACTGATCGCCTGGATGATCCGGGTGTTCTCCTCACCGGGCAGTCCGAAGACCACACTGACGCCCTCGGCGTGCAGGCAGTCGGCGATCAGATCGGCCACGGTGGCCATGTGTCACAGCTCCTTGAGGGTCAGGTGCAGAGTTCGGGATCCGGGCCTCAGCAGCTCGGTGGGCCATACGTCGGGCCCGCAGGACCGGCTTCCCAGGCCGTTCTGCGCGGCGTCCAGGTATAGGTATGACGCCGTCGGCGTCGGCAGCTCGTAGGAGTGATCCGCGGCGGCGAGCTCCTGGGCACTCCAGCGGCTGAGGGTGAAGCCAGGGCGGCGTCCCGCCTGATCGGGGGTCGCATCCACCTGAAGCCACGGCGTCGCGCCACCGTCGGCATCCGTCCTCCCCAGCGTCAGCGACCGCAGATCCGAGCGGTGTCCGTTCTCCTGGGGGACGGCGTAGTCGACGAAGAGGTCGTCAATGCCGGACTCGAAGCGCCCCACGTGGACGCCGTTGCGCGAGTCCGGGTAGGACGGCCCCGGTCCGGTGCCGAACCAGGAGGCATGATCGACTCCGACCGGAAGGTCGAATCGCACACCGAACCGGGGCCAGACGATCTGCCAGTCCGGGCTGACGATCATGGCCACGTCCAGCCCCAGCCGATCGCCGTCCAGGGCCCAGTCCTCGACCACTCTCACAGAGGCGGAGCTGTCGGGCACCGAGTAGCGACGTTCCACGTGGAACAATCCGCCGTCCCGGTAGGCCGCCAGCAGCCGGGAGCTCAGAAGGTCGAGGTGTGCGGCTCGCCACTGATCCTCGTAGGAGGCGTCGCGCCCGGTGGCCGTCCACTCCACCCCCCGCCAGGAGGCGGCCGGATCGTGAGCGTCGGAGCTCGGGGTGGAGGCCAGCGCGTCATTGTCGGTGGGCGCGCGCCACAGCTCCAGTCGCGGACCGGCCACCGGCAGGCCGGCCAGAGACACCAGATCGGCCCCCTCGAAGCGGGCCGGGCCGAGGTCGAAGGACTCGGCGGACACGGATCCGGGGGCGGCGACTCCGGGGAACGCCCGGGCGGGCGCCGGCGCCGAGGCGGGGGTGAGGTCGAACTGGGACCGGGCGACCACATGCCCGGCCGGGGCCCAGGGGGCGTCGTCGGCCAGGGCGGCCTCCACCGTCAGCCAGGTCTCCCCCTCGTCGGTGACCGTGGGGATCAGAAGGTTGATGACGATCTCGTCGCCGGCCGCGATCGGATCGCAGTCCAGGTTGCCGTTGGAGATCTCGACCCCGTCCTGCTCCACCCGCCAGGAGATCTGCAGGTCTGAGGTGTCGGCGTCGTGCCGGTGGTTCTCGATGGTCAACCACTGGCCGTCGGGCAGGAAGTCGAACCGGATCGGCGCGGCCACCGCGGCGAACTCCGCCAGGCCGGGGGACGGCGTCGAGTCTGACAGCACCATCCCGTCGACGACGAAGGCGCCGTCGTGGACGTCCTCGCCGAAATCTCCCCCGTAGCCGTAGAACGGCGTCCCGTCGGCGGTGCGGGTGAGCAGGCCGTGATCCCGCCACTCCCACACGAAACCGCCGTGCAGGCGCGGATGGGCGTCGACGAGGGCCTCGTAGCGGTCCAGGGCGCCCGGTCCGTTGCCCATCGCGTGGGCGTACTCGCAGAGGATGAAGGGCTTGGTCCGCAGCCGGGCGGACTCGGCCACCGATGCGCCGCGCAGGGCTGTGGTGTCATCAGAGCCGATGGATTCCACCTCGGGGACCGACGGGTACATCCGGGAGTAGACGTCGGTGTAGGCGGTTGTCCGGTCGCCCTCGTAGTGGATCGGCCTCGAGGGGTCGCGACGCCGCGTCCAGGCGGCCATCGAGGCCAGGTTCGCCCCGGTTCCGGACTCGTTGCCCAGCGACCACATGATGATGCTGGGATGGTTCTTGTCGCGTTCGACGGTGCGTCGCATCCGGTCGACGAGGGCGTCGGCCCAGGCGGGATCGCTGGTCGGATTGAGCCGATCGGTCTCGACCTCCTCGATGGCCCAGTGGGTCTCCAGGTCGTTCTCGAGGATCACCCAGAACCCGAGCTCGTCGGCCAGATCCAGCAGACGCGGGTGGGGCGGGTAGTGGGAGGTGCGGATGGCGTTGACGTTGTGGCGCTTCATGAGCGCCAGGTCCTCGCGGGCGAAGTCCTCGTCGAAGACCCGTCCGGCGTCGGCGCGGACCTCGTGGCGGTTCATCCCGTGGAAGGTGACCGTGGCGCCGTTGACCCGGAACTGGTCGCCGACGATCCGCACGGTCCGGAATCCGATCCGCAGGCTGATCGTCTCGGAGTCTGTGGCCACTGTGGCGTCGTAGAGCCGGGGACGCTCGGCCGACCACGGCTCGACGTGGTCGATACGGATCTGCGCGACCTCGGCGCGGGAGTTCCAGACCACGTCGACGCCCAGCTCGGGGACGCTCAGCCTCACCGGGAAGGCCTCGTCGGAGCAGTGCAGCTCGGGGCTGATGACCCCGGCCCCGGGCTGATGGTCGTAGTCGGCCCGCAGCCAGACGTCCTCCAGGCCGCCCACCGGGCGGGCCTGCAGGGTGACGTCGCGGAAGATGCCGGGCAGCCACCACTGGTCCTGGTCCTCGGCGTAGGTCGAGGCCGACCACTGGTGCACCCGCACGGCGACGACGTTCTCGCCGGGGTTGACGAACTCGGTGACGTCGAACTCCGAGGCCAGCCGGGAACCGGTGCCGGTGCCGACGAATGCGCCGTTGACCCACACCGCGAAACGCGACTCGACGCCGTCGAAGCGCAGCACGACCGCCTCGTAGCGGGAGCTGTCGGCCCAGCCCTCGGGCAGCGTGAAGGTGCGCCGGTGGTCCCCGGTGGGGTTCTCATCGGGGACGTTCGGCGGGTCGACCGGGAAGGGCAGCTGGACGTTGGTGTAGATCGGGGAGCCGTACTTCCCGTCGCCGGCCATCACCCAGTGGCAGGGCAGCGCGAGCTCGTCCCAGCCCGAGTCGTCATATCCGGGGTCGGCCATCGCGAAGGGCTCCTCGACGACGCCGTCGGGGTCGACGGGCATCGCTGCGCTGCGGCGCAGCACCTGGTCCCCGCCGGGGGTCCCGGGGGCGCCGGGCAGCAGCCGGAACCTCCAGGTGCCGTTGAGACTCAGGGTCGGGGCGTCGGTGTGGAGCCAGGATCTGGCCGACCGGCGTCGTCCGGTTCCGGGTCCGGTATCGGTGAGGTACTGGGGATCTGGCATCGGTGTACTCCTTTGTCGTCACCGATGAGTCTTCCACCCCCGACTGTTGACGTCATCACCGGGTGGCAAGGTGAGACGGCAGCGCCGGGGCATGGTCGCGGACCTCGGCGATACGGGACACCGAGGCGTCGAAGGCCTTCTTCTCCTCGGGAGTGAGGTGGATGTTGACGACCTCCCGGATGCCGTCGACGCCGATGATGGTCGGCACCCCGACGAAGATGTCGTTGTACCCGTACTCGCCGTCCAGGCGGACGGAGACCGGGATGATGGAGCGCTCGTCGCGCACGATGGCCGCGATGATCGCGCAGGTGGTGGCGGCGATACCGAAGGACGTCGTCCCCTTGCCCTTGACGATCTGGAAGGCGCTGTCCTTGGCCTCGTCGAGGACGGTGTCGGGGTCGACGCCGCGGGAGCGCTCCGGGTTGTCGGCGATGGCCTGGTCCAGCGGCTTGCCCCAGAAGGTGACGGCCGACCAGGGCACCATCTGGGTGTCGCCGTGCTCCCCCATCGCGTAGGCCTGGATGGACTGCTCGTCGACGGAGAAGATCTGGGAGAGCTGCTGGCGGATCCGCAGCGAGTCCAGGGCGGTGCCGGTGCCGATGACGCGCTCGCGGGGGAAGCCGGAGAGCCTGGCGACGCGGTCGGTGACGACGTCGACCGGATTGGTGATCACCACGAAGATGCCGTCGAATCCCGCCTCGACGACGTCGGGCACGATGGCGTCGACGATCCCGCAGGAGCTGATCAGCAGGGAGTCGCGGGAGCCGCCGGCCTTGAGGGGTGCCGACGCCGTGATGACGACGATGTCCGCGTCGCCGCAGGCGTCGTATCCGCCGGAGGTCACCACGGTGCCGAAGGGTTGGGCGGAGGCCGCCTGATTGAGGTCCAGGGCCTGGGAGGCGGCCGCCTGGGCGTTGAGATCGACCAGCACCAGATCGTCCACCAGGCCCGTGATGATGAGCTCGAAGGCGGTGGCGGTGCCCACCTGCCCGGTCCCGATGATGGCGATCTTCGTACGGCTGCGCATGGGCTCCTCCTCGATGACGGGTCTTCTGGGATTCTGCTCCTACCGCGTTGCGGGGAGATGACGCCGGGGTGGCGGCTACGACGGAGCCTGCCGATGGCGCTGCCCGGCCGTTGATCTTCCGGGAGAATGGCCCCATGACGTCTCCCTCCGAAACAGCCCGTTCCCGCCGCGTCCCCCTGCCCAGCGCCCCGAATATGCGGGATCTGGGCGGCCTGCCCGTATCGGGGGGTGTGGTGCGCGCCGCTGAGGTGTTCCGGTCTGCGTCGGTCGCCAAGTTGAGCGACGCCGATCAGGAGGTTTTCGGCGAGCTCGGGATCGCCACGGTGTACGACCTGCGGACCGCCCAGGAACGGGGCACCGAGCCCGACCGGCTGCCGGCGTCGATCCCCTCGGTGCACCTCGATGTGATGGCGGACGACGAGGCCGACACCACGGCAGGGCTCACCGTGCTGCGCGGGGACGCGAAACGGGTCGGGGAGGTGCTGCGCAACGGCGGGGCGATCCGGAAGATGGAGCAGTCCTACCGCAAGTTCGTGAGCCTGGACTCGGCGCGTGATGCCTACCGGAGCTTCTTCCTGGCTCTGGCCGATGAGGGGCGTGACGGTGCGGCGCTCTTCCACTGCGCCACCGGCAAGGACCGTACCGGATGGGCCGCGGCAGGACTGCTGCGGATCCTCGGGGCCGACGAGGACGCCGTTCTCGCCGACTACCTGCAGACCAACACCGATCTGCTGCCGGCCCTCCAGACCGTCCTGGACAAGGCGGAGGCCGACGGGCTGGACCCCGATCTGCTGCTGCCGATCCTCGGGGTGCGCGAGAGCTACCTGGAATCCGCCGACGACGAGGTGAAGCGCGTCTTCGGCAGCTTCGACGCCTACCTCTCGGAGGGGCTGGGTCTGGACGACACCACCCTCGAGGTCCTGAGGGAGCGGTTCATCGAATAGCTGCACCACTGTCCACCGGTTCGGGCCACGCCCTACGCCCTCCCTGGCCTCGAAGATCAGCGCAGGACATGCCCCTGCTGTCAGACTTCTTTACCAGCCGATGTACATGCTGTTAATGTCGCCTCACAGATGGTGCGATCCGGCGAGGGGGCCTGATCCACGTCGTAACTACTGACATGGAGGTCAGTCCTGATGAAGAGACGTGCGTTCCTGGGTGCCGTGGCAGGCGTGGCTGGTGCCCTCACCCTCTCCGCCTGTTCCGGAGGCGGCAAGCCGGCGGCCGATGACTCGGCATCAGCCGCGATGAAGAAGCTCATCACGCAGGCCCAGGGCATGAGCAACGATGAGTTGTTCAAGAAGGCCATCGAGGAGTCCAAGAGCAAGACGATGTACGGCATCGGCAACTCCAGTCGTGGAGCCGGTGCGGCAACCGAGTTCATCAAGGCGCTGAAGAAGATCGATCCGTCGTACGCCGGCAAGATCGAATGGTCGCAGCCCAAGAACAACTCGATCTTCACCACCTTGGACGCCGACATCAACTCGTCCACGCACACCTATTCGATGACCCTCATCCAGGACGGCAACCAGATCCAGTCCAAGATGATCAACACAGGAAAGCTGCTGAACTTCATCCCGAAGGACTGGAAGGATGCCAACGGGGTCTCCGTAAAGGATGACGGCACTCCTCTGTCGCTGCAGACCATCTCGAAGGTCTTCATGATCAACAATCTGGGCGGCAAGAAGTACACCAACGTCTGGCAGTTCGTCGCCGACGGTGAGAAGCCGCTGTTCATGGACGTCAACTCCGAGCCGGTCGGCAAGAACTTCCTCTACATGCTCACCGAGGACTCCTACGCCAAGAAGGTCAAGGCGGCCTTCGAGGCCCTCCCCTCCGCGGATCAGAGCCAGTTCAAGTCGACCATCGACGCCATGGCCGACGAGGCGGAGAGCCTGGGCCTGGAGAGCGAGGACGCCAAGTACAGCCTGGCCTGGATCCGCCGCTGGATCGGTCAGTACAACAAGAAGACCGACGACGGCCCCATCTGCCAGGAGCTGGTGACGAAGTCGGCGGACGGGGAGACCGGCCTTCTCGTGTACTCGAAGCTCCGCTCCATCGAGGAATCGGCTTCGTCCTCGGTCAAGAATATCGACATCGCCGCGTACCAGGATGGATATACCGGATTCGGCGGATACGGCTACAAGCACTACCTCATGATCCCGAAGACGAGCCCGCTGCCGTGGACCGGAATGGCCTTCAACGCCTTCATGGCCACCACCAAGGAGGGGTTCGACGCCTGGGGCAAGGACATCGGCGGATGGTCGTCCAACCCCACCATCAATCAGGACCACACCAAGGAGGGCGGCACCAAGTTCCCGGCCCTCAATGACAAGGGTCACGACTGGTGGGTTTCCGGCGACGGTGGGGCGCTGGTTCTGGAGGATCCGAAGTATTCGTCGAAGGTCGCCGCTGACCTGGGCGACTGGATCGATTCGAACATCGGCAAGAAGGCCTGACGGCTCCCGGGGTGAGGGGCCGCCGGCCCCCTCACCCCGATGGCGCCCGAAGCGCCCCCACCAGACGGCACCCATCAGTCCGGGTGTCTGTCCCCGCCCGTGGAAGGTTTCAGAAGTGATCACGGTTCAGGCCACAGTCGATCCCCCGCAGCTCGGCGGGTTCTCCTTGCGGCTGCGCAAGATCCGCAGTCATCTGTCGAAACCCTGGAACCTGGTGCTGCTCATCCTGGGAATCGTCCTGACCATCTCCACGCTGGCACCGATGATCACGATCGTCATCGACACGATCAGCGTCCACGCCGGGTCTGTCGACGATCCCACCGGGATGGGGACCGGGTACACCCCACTCAACTGGACGAATCTGTTCGGCGGCCGGCTGCGCGGAGTTAATTTCACCACGCCACTCGTCAACACCGTCGTCATGGCAATCATCGCCTGCGCCGGAGCAATTCTTTACGGCGGGACGTTCGCATATCTTGTCACCCGAACGAACCTGAAATTTAAATCGTATCTGTCGTCCATCTTCATCTTCCCGTACATCATGCCGCAGTGGACCTTGGCGGTCGTGTGGAACAACCTGTTCAACTCCCACAAGGTGACAGGTGGATCTGATGGTCTCCTAGCATCGGTCTTCAATATTCACGCCCCACTCTGGGTCGCTCAGGGAATCTTTCCCTCTGGCGTCGTTTTGGCGCTCCATTACGCCCCTTTCGCCTATATTCTAATCGGCGCCATATTCCGGAACATGGACGCGAATCTCGAAGAGGCTGCGACGATCCTCAACACCCCGCGGTGGAAGACGTTCTCGCATATCACGCTTCCCATGGTGACCCCCGCGGTACTCTCCACCATTCTTCTGGTGTTCTCCTCCTCGATGGGCTCCTACCCGGTGCCGCACTACCTCGAGCTGTCGACCCTGGCCACCAAGTACGTGCAGATGAACGTCAACCGGCAGGGTCAGGCATCGATCCTCGCCGTGACCATGATGCTGTTCGGCATCATCCTCATGGTTGCCAATCAGCTCAGCACCTCTGGACGGCGCAGCTACACCACCGTCACAGGCAAGTCCGGGCAGTCGAGCACGGTGAACCTCGGCTCCGCCGGCAAGTACGTCGTCTCGGTGATCTTCCTAATCACCACCCTGTTCACCTCGATCTACCCGATCATCGCCTTCGCCTTCGAGACGTTCCTTCCGAACCCCGGCGACTACAGCTTCCTCAAGACCGGAGACTCCTCCAATCTCACGGCGAAGTGGTGGCTCAGTCGGGACAACAACGACGGTGCCATGTTCGGCCAGTACGGCATCCTGTTCAACCGGCTCATCTGGAGCGCAGTCGCCAGGACCCTTCTAGTCGCCGTGTTCACGGCCCTGGCCGCCGGCACCATCGGTCTGCTGGTGGGCTACTGCGTCTCGAAGAACCGGCGGAGTAGATGGGCGAACTGGGTCAACAACATGGCCTTCCTCCCATACCTCATGCCCTCACTGGCGGTCGGCGTCGCGTTCTTCGTCTTCGGATCGAATCTGGGAATCTTCAACACCCTCCTCCTGCTGGTGATCGCGGGGACAGTGAAGTACATCCCGTTCGCCTCCAGAGCATCGCTCAATTCCATGCTTCAGCTCTCAGGAGAGATCGAGGAATCGGCGATCATCCAGAATATCCCATGGTGGAAACGCATGGTGAAAATCATCATCCCGATTCAGAAGTCTTCCATCATATCGGGATACATGCTGCCGTTCATGAGCACCCTGCGAGAACTGACGCTGTTCATGATGCTGGTCTCGCAGACAAAGATCGTGACAACACTTCTCGACTACTACGATGAAATGGGCCTCTACGCCTTCTCATCGGCGATCAACCTCATCCTGATCGTCATCATTCTGATTTTCAACACACTGGTCAACAAGCTCACCGGAGCCAGCTTGGACAAGGGCCTTGGAGGAAACTGAACATGTCCACGATCGAACTGAGCCACGTCACCAAGCGCTGGAACTCCTTCTACGGCGTCGACGACCTCACTCTCAGCATTGACGACAACGCCTTCGTCACCCTCCTGGGCCCCTCCGGCTGTGGCAAGACGACCACCCTGCGTATGATCGCCGGACTCGAGACGCCCACCACCGGCCGCATCACCATCGGGGACCAGGTGGTCTTCGACTCCGACCGGGGCATCGATGTCCCCGCTAACAAGAGACGGGTCGGGTTCCTCTTCCAGAACTATGCGCTGTGGCCGAACATGACGATCTACAAGAACATCGCCTTCGGCCTGGCCAACGTCAATGAAGAGCTACCGGTCGTCGACGACCAGGCCGCGAAGGCGGCCGGAATGGTCCGTGCACTGTCTCGCCCTGGAGAGGTCAAGCAGACCGTCCTGGACTGCTTAGACAAGAAGGGGTCGCTCGACGAGGTCAGAGCCCGGACGCGACTGATCGACGCCTACCAGATCTCGATGTCCTCGGCCAAGGAACTGCTCAAACTCGGCCTGCACAAGGCCTCAGATCCTACCCAGACGGCGGACGGAGAGCTGCAGAGGTACCGCGCGGCACTGGAGGCGGCCAGAAAGAAGCACAGCGCCGACGGGGAGGAGCTCAACGGCGACTTCGAGGTGGTCGGATCCGACGGGTCGGTGCGAACCACGAAGCGCAAGCTCAGCAAGGAGGAGATCGACCTGAGAGTCCGGAAGGTCGCCCGTACCGTCAAGATCGGCCCCTTCATGGGCCGCTACCCCAGCGAGCTGTCAGGCGGCCAGCAGCAGCGCGTCGCCATCGCCAGGACGCTCGCCCCCGCGCCTCGGGTGCTCTTCATGGACGAGCCGCTGTCGAACCTCGACGCGAAGCTGCGCCTGGAGATGCGGTCCGAGCTCCAGCGACTCCACATCGAGACCGGATCAACCTTCGTCTACGTGACCCATGACCAGGGCGAGGCGATGACCCTCGCCACCAGGATCTGCCTGATGGACAACGCAGTGCTCCAGCAGTACGACGCGCCCCTGGACGTCTACAACCGGCCGACCAACCTGTTCGCCGCCGACTTCGTGGGCAATCCTCCGATCAATTTCATCGATGCCAAGGGCGCTCAGCAGGATGACGGGTCGGTCTGTCTCACAGCGCTCGACGGTGAGGACGTCATCTTCCGGCCTTCCGCGGAGCTGAACCTGTCGAAGTGGTTCCTCGACCAGGACGAGGACGACCGCAACCGTGACGAGCAGGAGAGGGCCCGGATGGCCCAGAAGGGTGCCGTCGAGAAGGAGAACAAGGAGTCGAGTTTCCAGTACCACGTCAACCGCGTCGACACTGTCCAGGAGATCGCCGAGGAGACCGAGACGGAGACCGGGTGGACCGATGAGGACTTCGTCGTCGGGGTACGGCCGGAGTTCATTCAGATTCGGGAGGGCGGAGCCTTCGAGGCCGAGGTGTATTCCTCGATGCCCACCGGTATGGAGACGACCGTCCGGCTGCGGATCGGCGATTTCCTGCTCACTGGCGTCATCTTCGGCGGCGCGATCTACACCATCGGGCAGAAGGTGCGCTTCGACATGGAGAGCAGCTCTCTGATGCTCTTCTCGCGCCGCAACGAGAGGCTGATCGCACAGGGCACTCTGGCGAGGGCATGAGAGGCCAGGAGACACCGGAGAAGCCCCGGGAGGACCTCACTGACAAGGTCTTCCGGGTCGGCGGGGAGCTGGCCTACATCGTCCTGATGTCCGTCGTGTGGATCGTGATGTCCATCCCGGTCATCACCCTGCCCGCCGCCACGGTGGGCGTCCACGCCACGCTAGTTTCACACATCGCCGACGGCAACCGGGAGTACCTGAGACCCTTCTGGCAGGGTTTCAGGACCAGCTTCAGGGGCACGACGCTGCCGGGTCTGGCACTCGTCCTGCTGACCGGCCTGTGCGCGTTCAACTCCTATTTCTACGCCGGCGCCAGGAGCACCACCGGGCTCAGTATCTCCCTAGCCGTGGTGCAGGCGGTGCTGGCCTCAGCACTGCTCGTGATCACGACGTACTATTTCGCGCTGCGAGGAGCCTTCAGCGCCCGCGACGGGTCAGGCGGATGGCCGGGCATCAGGGCGGCCGTGATGACAGCCCGCCGACACTGGGCCGCGAGCCTGGCGGTTCTGACCTTCAGCCTCGGCGTCCCGGCCGCCATGGCGTGGCTCGGGCTCTGGCAGTTCTCGCTGTTCATCCTGGGCACGCTCAGCTACTTCAACGTCCGGATCCTCAATCGCGCGAAGGTCTGGGAGGTGCGTCCGTGACTTGGGCCCGTGCTTCCACGATGCCGGGACCCGCATCCAGACGACTTCGCGCGTCGCCCCGACCGCGCAGCTCGCCCACTGCCTCTGCCCCAGAAAGGACAGAACCATGACCCCGACACCTCAAGCGGCCAGTTCTCGCCGCGTCCCCCTGCCCATTGCCCCGAACATGCGAGATCTGGGCGGCCTGCCCGTATCGGGGGGTGTGGTGCGCACTGGTGTGGTGTTCCGATCAGCGTCGCTGGCCGATCTTGCCGACGAAGACCAGCGAGCCCTCGCCGACCTCGGCATCGCCACCGTCTATGACATGCGGACCGCTCAGGAGCAGGCCAAGAAGCCCGACGAGCTCCCGGTTTCGGCCCTACTCGTGCCCCTGGACGTGCTCGCTGACGACCAGGGAGATGCGAGCATCGGCGCGGCGATCATGAGCGGACACGCCCGCGAGGTGGCGGACCTGCTGGAAGAAGGCGGGGCCGCGGCGATCATCGGGAAGTCCTACCGCAAGTTCATACGACTGAGATCGGCGCACACCGCGTACGAAGCCTTTTTCCGGGGCCTCGCGAACCCCTCCCGTCGGGGCGCAGCCCTGTTTCACTGCGCGACCGGCAAGGACCGCACCGGATGGGCCGCCGTCTGTTTACTGCGGATCCTCGGCGCCGAGGATGACGTCATCCTCGATGACTACCTGCAGACCAACGCCGACCTCATGCCCACCATCCAGCCCGTTCTGGACAAGGCCGAGGCCGACGGCGTCGATCCAGAACTCGTGCTCCCGATCCTCACCGTTCACGAGCGGAACCTGGCGGTTGCCGACGACGAGGTGAAGCGCGTCTTCGGCAGCTTCGACGCCTATCTCTCGGAGGGCCTGGGGTTGAAGGACTCCACCCTTGAGGCCCTGAGGGAGCGATTCGTCGAGTAGCGACATCGCTGGACCGCACGGCTGTGTATCCGGACGGTCCCCCGCTGAACCCTGAGTCCGGCCCATGCCTCTGGGTTGACGCGCGTCGCACACGTACCGTCGCAGACATGGGAACACTATTTGTCATCGCAATCGTCGTCGGCGGCGTCTGGTACTACCGAAAGCACCGCCGCTACTGATCCGACCCACCGTCCACCCCCTCACCTGATCTGATCCGTGCGCGCGGACGCCGAAGTCCGCGCGCACGATCACGCGCACAATAGGGGGCGATGCCCCACACCTCGCCCCACAACCACCCTGATCCCACGGAACCGGCCGCGGCACGCCCGCACTCACCACTGATCGGGCTCGCGCTGCCCATCTATGTGCCCTCGATCATCTGGGCGACCTCCTACGGCGCGCTCACAGCGGTGATGGTGCTGGCTGCTCTGAAGGTCGGTTTCAGCCCGACCTTCGCCTCCCTGGTGGCTGGCCTGTCCGGCCTCGTCGGCGTCCTCACCGGCCCCTGGATCGGCCGCCAGACCAGCCGTTTCGGCGACCGGTCCGCCTTCATGGCGGGCACCGTCAGCGCCGTCGGATCCCTCCTGCTGGCTCTGGTGGCACTCGGCTTCCCGGGGCGGCTGTGGGCCCAGGGGCTGTACCTGCTCGCGATGCTGATCCTGTCGGTCTCCAACAACATCTGGTCCCTGGCCCGGCAGTCCTACATCGCCGAGTCCGTCCCCATGCGCTGGCGCGCCCGGGCCCTGTCGATGATGGGCGGGATGCAGCGGATGGGACAGGTGATCGGCCCCGCGGTGGGCAGCGTGGCGATCGCCTGGTGGTCCTACCCCGGATCCTTCTGGGCCCAGATCGTGCTCGCTGTGGTGGCGCTGGCCTTCGTCGTCGGATTCACCCTGCCCTCGCCCACCCAGCTGGCCGGGACGGCGGGGAGCCCGAGCACGGCGTCCACCCCGCCGCCGGAGCGGGAGAGCGCCGACCGGAAGGCCACCATCATGCTGGCCGCGGCGGTGATCGCGCTCACCATCGTGCGCGCCAACCGGAACGTCATCATCCCGCTGTGGGGCCATGCACTGGGGATCGCCCCGCACGCCATCAACCTCACCTTCGCGGCGGGGGCGGTGATGGACGCCGCCGTGTTCTACCCGAGCGGGCGGCTGTCGGACCGCTTCGGGCGCAGGGCGTCCCTGATCCCCACCCTGGCGATCATGGGGCTGGGATTCCTGGGCATGGGGCTGTGGCGCTCGGTCACCGGATTCGTCGTGTGCGCCTGCATCATCGGCCTGGGCAACGGCTTCGGCGCCGGGATCGTCATGACGATGGGCGCCGACCTGTCCCCCGACGTCGACCGGTCGACCTTCCTGGGGATGTGGCAGTCGATCCAGCAGGCCGGCATGACGGCCGGCCCCTTCATCGTCTCCGGGATGGTCGCCGGATTCGGCGTCGGCGCCTCGGTGTGGGTGACGGGCGGCGTCTCGCTGGCCGCGGTGATCTACTGCCTGGCCATGGTGCCGCGGGCCTACGCCCGGATGGGCGTCGACGACCGCGGCCGGCCCCTGGATCAGGCCAGCACGATGTACCGGAGGTAGACGTAGATCCAGGCGATGATCGTCGAGAAGATCGTCGTGATGATGCCGTACTTCGTGAACCCCCAGAACGTGATCCGGTGGCCCGACCTGTTGGCCAGCCCGATGCCGACGACGTTCGCACTGGCCGCCACCGCCGTCCCGTTGCCGCCGAAGTCGGCGCCCAGGGCGAAGGCCCACCACAGGAACCCACCGTTGCGCGGATCGGATCCCTCATTGACCAGGACGTCGACGATCGGGGCCATCGTGGTGGCGTACGGAATGTTGTCGAAGAAGGCGCCCACCAGGGCCGAGCCGAACAGCAGTGTGCCCCCCGCGAGGGTGTAGTCGTGGCCGACGGCGCCGATCGCCCACTGGCCGATCGACTCGATGATCCCGGTGTTCACCAAGGCGCCCACCATGATGAACAGCCCGGCGAAGAACACCAGCGTCCCCCACGCGACCTCCGCCAGCACCTCCTCGACGTCGACGCCGGTGACAAGGACCATCACGAGGGCGCCGATCAGGGCGATGATCGCCGGCTGCACGTGCAGCACGTTGTGAAGGGTGAATCCGGCGATGATGAGGGTCAGGACGGTGAGGCACTTGATGAGCAGTGCCCGGTCGGTGATCGCGCGGCGCTCCTGGAGGGTCATCACCGAGTCGGCGTACTCGGGGTTGTAATCGAACTCTTTGCGGAACAGGAACCGGGTCAGCACCACGAAGAGAGCGAAGGTGAGCGCGACGATCGGCAGCATGTGGACCAGGAAGTCGTTGAAGGACAGCCCGGCCCGGTTGCCGATGATGATGTTCGGCGGATCGCCGATCAGGGTGGCCGCCCCGCCGATGTTGGAGGCCAGGATCTCGGCGATGATGTAGGGCTGGGCGGCCACGTGCAGGCGGTTGCACACGACCACGGTGACTGGGACGACCAGCAGGATGATCGTGACGTTGTCGAGGATCGGCGAGGCGATCGCGGTGATGAGCATGAACATCACCATGAGGCGGTACGGCCGGCCCTTGGACTTCTTGCCGGCCCAGATGCCCAGGTACTCGAAGATGCCGGTCTGCTTGAGCACCCCGACGACGATCATCATGCCGAGCAGCAGGAGGATGACGTCCCAGTCGACGCCGACCTTGTGGGAGTAGAAGATGTCGTTCGCCGGGGCGACGCCGGTGACGACCATGGCGGCCGAGGCCACCAGGACCACGATGACCTTGTTGATCTTCTCGGTCGCGATGAGTGCGAAAGCGGCGACGAAGATGGCCAGGGCGATGATGGAGCTCATGGTCATCGCCGCACCGCCCGGGGCGCGGTGACCGGACTGGGGCTCAGGGCTCTGGGAGCTCGGTGGCCGTCAGCAGCCGGTTGAGGGTGATGCAGCCCCTGATCTGCCCCTCGTCGTTGACCACCGCGACGATCGGAGTGCGCAGCCGGGACATGGTGATGGCCACCTCCAGCACGGTGGCATCGCGGGGCACGGTGGCCCGCCTGGCCTCCTCCGGAGCGAGACAGTCGTCGATCGACCGGGCTCCGACCTCCGACCAGAACAGGTCCGCGGAGGCCTCGTCGACCGCACGTGCCAGCGCAGGATCGTCCGAGTACTGGGAGACCAGGAGGCGCAGCACCTGTGTGCCGCGCAGCACGAACCGGGGGATGTCCTTGTGGTCGACGATGACCAGACCGGGGAGCCCCTCGTCCGCCATCACTCTGACCGCCTTGGCCACCGGGTCGTCGAGCCGCACCAGCGGCAACTTCACAGCAAGATCTCTTGCCCGCATGGAATCTGTCCTTCGTCCTTGAGGTGGGAATCCCTGCCTGGATCTGCGAGCCTGCCATATATCCGGCCCCCTCGTGGCGCCTGCGACTACGCCGTCGTGTCTGTCATGGGAGACGAGCCTATCGACGCGTGCCAAGGGCCGGGTCCGAGGTGGGTCGTCCCAGAACTTCTTCGACAGTGCTTAGGTTCCTGCGCCGTACCTGAAACATGCGCGCGTTACCGTCCTGACTATGGATCTTTCACGGCGCCCCAGCTCTTTCGACCCGCTGGGCGAGATCGTCGTGGCCGCCCGGGACCTGGCCCGGATGGAAAGATCCGGGCAGAGACTGAGCTCGACGGAGAGACGGGTGCTCGATGCCCTCGACCCCATCACCGACGTGCGCCGGGATATCGCCGAGGAGGCGTCGGACCTTCACTGGATCGACGTCGAGGAGACCGATCTGGCCGAGGCGGAGCGCTCCGCCAGGCTGAGGGCCCGGGCCGGCCAGGAGCACTGACCCCCTGGCGCGCGAGCAGTGTCGACTTGATGCGGAATGACGGACATCAACTCGACACATCGCCCGGTGATGATCACGAGAAGCTGACGGTCCACCCACCTCAAGTACTACAGTGTAGATCATGAGTGAGGTCGGCATCCGCGAGTTGAAGCAGAACGCCTCGAGCGTCGTCCGCCGGGCCGCCGCTGGCGAGGAGATCACGGTGACCGATCGGGGTCGGCCGGTCGCGCGACTCTCCGCCATCGATCACGGCGGAGTGCGCGGGCTGCTCGCCGCCGACCGGGCCCGCCCACCGATCCGGGCACTGAGCGATCTCCCCGCGCCCACGATCGCCGCCGACGTCTCCTCGGTTCTCCGGCAGATGCGCGACGAGGAGCGCTACTGATGTTCTACGCGGACACCTCTGCACTGGTGAAACTCGTCGTCATCGAGCCGGAGTCCGGAGCCCTGCTGGACTGGCTCGGACACCGCGACGCCGCCCTGGCGACCAGCGACCTTGCCCGCACCGAGCTGGTGCGCTCCATGCGCCGCAGGGCTCCAGAGGCCATCACGCAGGCCCGCGACGTGCTGTCACGACTGCTCCTGGTGAGGGCCGATGCCCAGATCTTCGACGAAGCCGCACGTCTCATGCCGCCAGAGGTTCGAAGTCTCGACGCCGTGCATCTCGCCACTGCACTGGCACTGGGGGACGATCTCGAGGGAGTCATCACCTACAACCTCCGGATGGCCGACGCCGCCCACAGCCTGGGGCTGGAGGTCGTCGCACCGGGGACACCACGAAACCCCCAGCCAAACATCATCTGACTAGGGGTTTCAGTGGTGGGCCTCACCGGACTTGAACCAGTGACCTCCGTCATCAGGGTTTAGCAGCAGCCAGGCCCGAACACGAAAAGAGGCCGAGCGTGACCTCGGGGCCATGTCCGGACGGGGAGGTACAGCGGATGAGGCGGCTGAAAACTCGAGTTTCAGGCGACTTGTAGCCGCTGGTCTCCAGCCACGTACTCAACGGCGAGGTCACCGCCGACGGCTTGGAGGTACCTGCGGATGGTGCCGAGTTTCGCGCTGTCAAGGTCGCCATGTTCGATCTTGGAGACCTGCCGCTGTCCGACGCCGATTCGTTCCGCCAGTTGGGCCTGGGTGAGCCCGGCGCGCTCACGCAGTTCGCGGAGCTTGTAGGCGCGGACCTCGGCGCGCATCTGATCCTCGGCGGCCCGGACGAGTCGCTCATCGACCGGGTACCTCTTCTCCAGATCCTCCAGAGACAGGCTCATCGTCATCACTTCCGTTTCAGGTCTGCGAGGTGCTGCTCGTACAGGTCATCGGCTCTTGGGATGTTCTTGCGGTACCAGCGCTCCCAGTCGCCAGCCTTGTCGCCGGCTACCAGGAGGATGGCTCTGCGGACAGGATCGAAGGCGAACAGGATTCTCGGTTCCGATCGCCCCGACGAGCCCGGGCGCAACTCCTTCAGTTCTTGTAGCGGGACGCCTTCACCGTGTCGACGAGGGGGCGGCCGAGTTGCGGACCCGCCTCCCGGAGAATCCGGAGAACGGCGATCACCTGAGCCCGCGACGCCTCATCCAGGGAACCCACCCAGGATTCGATGAGCTCGGCGTCGATATCCCACACACCACAACGATAGACCATGCAGGGTCTGCCGTGGTAGTCCCCGGGCATCACGACAGGCCCAATCGCGTGCCATGGCATGCCCGGCGAAGGCCTCTTACGTCACCTCGACCGAGGGACTGACGGCGTCGAGCCAGGTGCCGAAGCTCTCACGGCAAACATCAAGGACACGTGATCAGGCCAGACATGACGAAACCCCCAGCCAATCAGCGATTGACTAGGGGTTTCAGTGGTGGGCCTAACTGGACTTGAACCAGTGACCTCCGCCTTATCAGGGCGGCGCTCTAACCAACTGAGCTATAGGCCCGAACCTCAGCCGGTCCCCCGGCTGCGAGAAAGTACGTTACCGCACGCCTCGATCCCGCGACAAATCGGGGCCGCCGTGCCCCGCCACGTATCCTCACGGTCATGCGCGACGAGACTCCCGACGACGGGGCGACCGCCCGGACCTCATCCCCTGACACGGACCACTCCCTGGCCGGACGGACGATTCTGGTCACCGGCGTCTCGCGGCGCCGAGGTATCGGGTTCGGCATCGCGCGCGCCCTGGCCGAGGCCGGCGCCCACCTGGTGATCCACCACTACGCACCCCACGACGAGCACCAGCCCTGGGGGTCCGACGACGTCGCCGCCCTGCTGGCCGATCTCGACGCCGCCCGTCCCGGCTGCGTCGTCGCCGACGTCTCACTGGACCTGGCTCGCACCGGTGCGGCGAAACAGCTCATCGAGGCTGCCACCCGGGCTGCCGGACGGCTCCACGGGCTGGTCTGCAACCATGCCCGCAGCGGCGGCGACGGCTCCCTCTTCGACGTCGACGAGACGCTGCTCGACGGCCACTGGCGGGCCAACGCCCGCTCCACGATCCTGCTCACCCGGTACTTCGCCGAACAGTTCGAACCAAGGTCTCCGCAGTCCCCCACCGCACCTGGACAACACCTGACCCGCGAACCGCATGATGACCGATCGAGCGGAAGAGTCGTCTGGCTCACCTCGGGCCAGATCGACTCCCCGATGCCGGGAGAGGTGGCCTACGCGACCAGCAAGGCGGCCCTGGCCGGCGTCACGAAGACCGTCTGCGCCGAACTGCTGAGCCGCGGAGTCGCCCTCAACACGATCAATCCCGGGCCGGTCAACACCGGCTACATGGATCCTGAGACCGCCGACCGTCCCCTCGATGAGCTCCGGGCGATGGAGGCCCGACAGCCCTTCGGCCGCTTCGGCGCACCCGAGGACGCCGCCCGGCTCGTCGCCTGGCTGATGTCGCCGGCGTCCCGCTGGGTCGTGGGCCAGGTCATCACCAGCGACGGCGGTTTCAGCCTCGGCTGAGCCCTGAGCCACGCCAGGCGTCCAGCACCGCCAGGCATCCCGACGCCATCCGGCCAACTGGAGCACCGGCGTCTTCGGGCACTTGTCCATCCCACTACTCAGCGTTACTATCTACTGGTAGTCAGCGACACTGAGTAGATGGAGAAGCCGTGAACCGACAGATGACGGAGATGCTCAAGGGCACCCTCGAGGGCATCGTCCTGCTCCTGCTGTCGCACCGCCCCGCCTACGGGTACGAGATCACGGCGTGGCTGCGCGATCACGGCTTCACCGACATCGCCGAGGGCACCGTCTACGCCCTGCTGGTGCGCATCGAGCGCCGCGGGCTCGTGGACGTGGAGAAGGTCCCCTCCCAGAAGGGCCCGCCACGCAAGATGTTCTCCATCAACGATCAGGGACGCGACTACCTCGACGAGTTCTGGGAGACCTGGAGCTTCCTCGTCGAACGACTTCAAGAGCTTCACGAAGGAGCGTCATGATGCGACACATCGTCGAGAAACTGATCGGAAACCTGGACGACAAGCGCCGCTGGCGAGACCACAGGGCCCGGGTCAGGGCACTGCCCGCGAGCCATCGGGCTGCGGCCGAGGCGATCGAGCGGTACCTGCTGCGGGTCGGTGCGTTCAGCGACGGCCACGTCATGGTGGACATGCTCGAGGACCTGGACGCCCTGTTCGAACAGGCGGTCGCCGACGGCACCCCGGTCCGCTCGATCGTCGGGGAGGATCCCGCCGACTTCGCCGAGACCTTCCTGGCGAGCTACACCGGCAGGAGCTGGATCGACAAGGAGCGCGACAGGCTCTCCGAATCGATCGACCGGGCGGACACCGACCACACAGCACCCGACCGCACAGGCCACAACAGCACTGGGCCCGACCACGCAGGGCCTGAGTCATGACCGCCCTCACAGGTACCGCACCTGCGATCGAAGTCTCCGGGCTGAGGAGGTCCTTCGGGAATCTGGCGGTTCTGACGGGGGTGGATCTCACGGTTCCCCGCGGCAGCATCTATGCCCTGCTGGGCCGCAACGGGGCGGGCAAGACCACCCTGGTGAGGATCCTGTCGACGCTGCTGGCCTCCGACGCCGGCACCGCGACCGTGGCCGGCCTCGACGTCGCCTCGCAGCCCGATCGGGTACGCCGGTCCATCAGCCTCACCGGCCAGTTCGCCGCGGTCGACGAGGTGCTCACCGGCAGGGAGAACCTCATCCTCATCGCCCGGCTGAAGCACCTGGCCCATCCCGCGACAGTGGCCGACGACCTGCTCAATCGCTTCTCGCTCACCGAGGCCGGCCGACGCCGCACCTCCACCTACTCGGGCGGGATGAGACGGCGCCTGGACATCGCCATGAGCCTCATCGGCGACCCGCAGGTGATCTTCCTCGACGAGCCCACGACCGGCCTGGACCCGCAGGGCCGCCGCGACGTCTGGGCGAGCGTCAAAGAGCTGGCCGGGCGAGGCACCACCGTGCTGCTCACCACCCAGTACCTCGACGAGGCGGAGGCCCTCGCCGAGCGGATCGCCATCCTGGACCAGGGCCGCATCATCGCCGAGGGCACGCTCGCCGAGCTCAAGAGGCTCATCCCCGAGCCCACCGTCGAGTACGTCGAGAAGCAGCCCACTCTGGAGGAGATCTTCATGGCCGTCACCTCTGCCGGCACATCCGCCGGCAACCCGCCCGCCGGCAACCCGCCCGACGAGGACGACCAGGAAGGATCCGTCCGATGAGCACCCTCGCCGTCCGGGACACGTCGGTTCTCACCGGACGGTCCCTGCACCACATCCTGCGCAGCCCGGACACGATCATCACGACCGTGATGATGCCGATCGCCTTTCTGCTGCTCTTCGTCTACGTCTTCGGCGGCGCGATGAGCGCCGGTTCGGGATCTTATGTGAACTATCTGATGCCCGGGATCCTGGTGATCACGGTCGCCACCGGCATCTCGTACACCTCATTCCGTCTCTTCGCCGACATGCAGGCCGGCATCGTGGGCCGGCTGCGCTCCATGCCGATCGCCCGCTCCTCGGTGCTGTGGGCGCATGTGCTCACATCCCTGGTCGCCAACCTCGTCTCGGTGGTGATCGTCATCGCCGTGGCCCTGGTCATGGGTTTCCGCAGCAGCGCCGGCATCGGATCATGGCTGGGCGCAGCAGGGATCATGCTCCTGTTCACCCTCACCCTCACCTGGATCGCGATCATTCCCGGGCTGACGGCCAGGAGCAGCGACGGGGCGGTCGCCTTCTCCTACCCGCTCATCTTCCTGCCCTTCGTCAGCTCGGCCTTCGTGCCGACGGCCACGATGCCCGGGCCCCTGCGGTGGTTCGCCGACCACCAGCCGGTGACGCCGCTGGTCGACTCGCTCCGGTCCCTGCTCGCCGGTCAGCCTGCCAGTGCCGACCTGTGGGCCGGCCTGGCCTGGTGCCTCGGGATCCTCATCGTGGCCTACGTCGTCGCGACGACGATCTACCGACGCCGGATGAGCTGATTCAGAAGGGGACCCCGCAGGAGACGATGACATTGGCGAATGACGTCGTCTCCCCCGTCCTCACCACGAAGGAGGCCCCGGCCACCTCCTTCTTGAGCTCTTCATGGCCGATGGTGGCGACATCGTCGATGCGGCTGCGCACCCAACCCTCCGGTTCGCCGCCCACCGCCTCGGCGGCGATCACCGCATGGTCGACGACGATCTCATCGAGGATCGCCGCCAGCACGGCCTCGAACCGCGGCACCCCGAACACCAGCGACAGGTCGATCACCGGCACACCGCGTGGCACGGGCAGCCCACAGTCGGCCACCACGAAGGTATCGGTGTGACGCAGCCCGGCCACCGCGGCGCACAGGGCCGGGTTGAGCAGACCGCCGCGCCTCATCGGTTCTCATCTCCCAGCCGCGCCACCGCGTTGCTGGTGGGGAAGGAGGCCTGCGCCCCCGGACTGGTGACCGTCAGCGCCGCGAATCGCGCCGCATAGCCACAGGCTTCCACCAGGGAATCGCCGGCGGCAAGACGGGTGCACAACGCCCCGGCGAAGGCGTCCCCGGCCCCGGTGGTGTCAACGGCGTCAACGCTGACGGCAGGGATGGCGGTGACCCCGCCATCCTCGGCGGCCAGCGCCCCCGCCGAGCCCAGGGTCATCACGACGGACCGGCAGCCGGCCGCCAGCAGCGCCCCGACGCAGGCCCGAGGCTCGGCCTCCAGGGCCTCCACGCCGGCGTCAGGATCGAGCATCCGGGCCACCAGGGCGCCCTCGTGCTCGTTGACGATCAGCGGATCGGCGGCGCGCAGCACCTGGGCGGGCAGCTCGATGACCGGTGCCGGGTTGAGCACGAACCGTCCTCCCGTCAGCTCGCGGGCTCGGGCAATGCCGTCGGCGGGGGTCTCCCCCTGGCACAGCACCACCGCGGCGTCGGCCAGCAGGTCGCCATGAGCCTGGACGGCGTCGGCGTCCACGGTCGAATTGGCTCCCGGGATGTAGACGATCTCGTTCTCCCCGGAGGCCGCCACCATGACCACTGCGACGCCGGTGGGGCCGTCGGCCTCGGCGATTCCCGACAGCTCGGCCCCCGACTCGCGGAGCAGCGTCAACGCCGCCTCGGCGTTCGGATCGCGTCCCACCGCCCCGATCATGGTGACGGCCCCGCCCGCCCGGGCGGCGGCGAGGGCCTGATTGGCTCCCTTGCCGCCCGGGGTTATCGTGCCGTCCCCACCGAGCAGTGTCTCCCCGGGACGGGGATGGCGCTCGACGGTGACTCTCAGGTCGGCGTTGACCGATCCGACGACGACGATGCTCTGACTCACTGGTAGTCCTTCACGTTATCCTTGGTGACCGTGATCACCTTGATCGGCGTGGTGGCGGCCACCTTCTTACCGGCCAGGATGTCAGCAGCCTGATCCACGGCGGTCTTGCCGAGCTCGGTGGGCTGCTGGGCGATGGTCGCCGCCATGGTGCCCGCGGCTACGGCCTTGAAGCCGTCCTCGGTACCGTCGAATCCGACCACCTTGACGCTGCTGCCGGCCTTCGATCCCAGGGCGGAGATCGCACCGATGGCCATCTCGTCGTTCTCGGCAAACAGCCCGGTGACGCTGCCGTGGGCCTGGACGAGGTTCGTGGTGACGTCGAGGGCCTTGGAGCGGTCGAAGTTGGCGGTCTGCTTGGCCACCACCTTGATATTGGTGTGCTTGGCGATCTCCTCGGTGAACCCCTTGCCGCGGTCCCGGCTCGAAGATGTGCCAGGAGTGCCCTGGAGGTGGATGATCTCACCCTTGTCGCCCATCTGGGTGGCGAGCTCCTTGGCGGCCTGACGCCCACCGGCGACGTTGTCGGAGGCGATGAAGGAGGCGACATCGCCCGATGAGGAGCCGCGGTCCACGGCGATGACCGGGATCTTGGCCTTGTTGAGGGACTTCACCGACGGAGCGATCGCATCCGAATCGGTCGGGTTGACGATGACGACCTTCGCCTGGGTGGAGATGGCGTTGGAGATCTGGTTGGCCTGGGTGGCCGGGTCGTCGGAGGCGTCCTGGACCTTGAGGTCGACCCCCTTGGCCTTGGCCTCGGCCTTCGCACCATTGGCGAGCTGGACGAAGAACGGGTTGGTCTGGGTGGAGACGGCCAGCACGACCGTCCCCTTGGAGCTCGACGCCGCGCCCCCGTCCCGGTTGCAGGCGGTGAGCCCTCCCAGGGCCAGCGCACCTGTCATCGCCACGGCGAGCGATCGGGTCATTCGTGTGAACTTCATTGTCCTTTTCCTTTCCAGATGATCAGTGTGAGGTGATCAGGAGATCCTGATCAGGATTCTTTTCGAGTGCGGAACACATCAAAACCAACAGCGACGGCAATGACGCATCCGATGACAACCTGCTGCCAGAACGAGGAGACGTTGAGAATATTGAGACCATTCCTGATCACCGCCAGAAGAATCGCGCCGATAAATGTTCCTGACGCCTTTCCGGCGCCGCCTGCCAGGGAGGCGCCGCCGATCACCACAGCGGCGATGGCGTCCATCTCGTAGGAGACCCCGGCCTGCGGCTGGGCCGAGGAGAGCCGCCCGGCCAGCACCAGGCCGGCCAGCCCGGCGAACAGACCGGACAGGGCGTAGACGACGACCAGGATGTGCTTGACGGGCAGGCCGGACAGGCGCGCCGCCTCGGGATTGCCGCCGATGGCGTAGAGGGAGCGCCCCAGGACGGTGCGCGAGAGGATGAACCAGCAGGCCACGCCGGCCAGGGCCATCATGATCACAGGCACCGGGATGGGGCCCAGATCATCCCCCAGCCAGTTGACCGCCCCGGCGGTGGGGATCGGGGTACCGTCGGAGATCACCAGGGTGAGCCCACGGGCCACGCTCATCATGGCCAGGGTGGCGATGAAGGCCGGCAGCTTGGCGTAGGCGACCGCCAGACCGGACGCCGCCCCGGCCACCAGGCCGGCGAGCAGACCGATGACCAGGGTGAGCCAGCCGGGCATCGAGGCGCTGGTGAACATCCAGGCCGACACCATCGCCGAGAATGCGGCCAGGGACCCGACCGACAGATCGATCCCGGCGGTGATGATGACGAATGTCATCCCGAAGGCAAGGATCGCCACCACGGAGGTCTGGATTCCGATATTGACGATATTTGACACGGTCAGAAAATCCGGTGTCGCGATAAACAGGGCGATGCACAGGACGATGAGGCCGACGAGTGCACCGTGATTGAGAGCCCAGTGGCCGAGTCGAGCCATCGGGGAGGGCCGGGTGGGTGCGGAGACCGCGCTGGTCATGATTCGGGAAGTCCTTCCACCGGTCGTCATCGACCGGAGAGTCAGTGGTTCGTGGGTGACATCGGCACCGCGTCGTCGACGTTCTTGACCGATAGGGTCATGACGTCGTCCTCAGTCGCGCCGTCGGCGTCGAGGATGCCGGTGAGCCGCCCGTTGGCCATCACGGCGATCCGATCACTCATGCCGAGCACCTCGGGCAGCTCGCTGGAGACCATGAGCACCGCTCCCCCGGCGTCGGTGATCTGGTTGATGAGCTCGTAGATCTCCACCTTGGCGCCGACGTCGACACCGCGGGTGGGCTCGTCGAGCAGCAGCACCTGGGACTGGGCCAGCACCCATCGGCCGAAGACGGCCTTCTGCTGATTGCCGCCGGACAGGTTCCTCATCGGCTGGTCGAGGCCGGCCATCCGGATGCGCAGCTTCTCGGCCACCTCGCCGGCGCGACGCCGCTGCCCGGCCCGGTCCACGAGACCGGCCCGGGCGGTGGAGCGCAGGGTGGCGTAGCCGATGTTGTCGGCCACCGAACCGCCGAGGACCAGGGCCTGGGACTTGCGCTCCTCGGGCACCTGGCCGAGGCCGTGGCGGATGGCCGCGCCGACGTCGCCGGGCGTGAGCGTCCGGCCACGCACCGTCACCGTGCCGGAGTCGTAGTGGTCGGCGCCGAAGATGGCCCTGACCACCTCCGAGCGCCCGGCTCCCACCAGCCCCGACAGGCCGAGCACCTCACCGGCGTGCACCTGGAAGCTGATGCTGGAGAAGACTCCCTCGCGGGTGAGCCCCTCGACATCCAGGAGTACCTCGCCGGGCTCCTGGCGGCGTCTGGGGAACTGGTCGTCGATGTCGCGGCCCACCATCATGCGCACCAGCTCGGGCTCGGGTGTCGTGGCGGGCACCTGGGCGATCTCGTGCCCGTCGCGCAGCACGGTGACGTCGTCGCCGGCCCGCGGGATCTCGTCGAGGTGGTGGGAGATGAAGACCATGGCGACACCCTTGGCGGCCAGGTCGTCCATCACAGAGAACAGCTGCGTCGTCTCGCGCCGGGTCAGCGAGGCGGTCGGCTCGTCGAGGATGAGCACCCGGGCATCGATCGACAGGGCTTTGGCGATCTCGACGAGCTGCTGCTGTGCCGAGCTGAGGGAGCCGACCAGGGTATCGGGGCTGACGTCGAGGCCGATCCTCTCCAGGGCGTCCCGCGCAGCCTTCCGCAGCGGCCCCCACTGCACCAGGCCGGCCCGCCGCGGCGTGCGTCCGAGCATGATGTTCTCGGCCACCGAGAGCTGGGGGACGAGGTTGAGCTCCTGATGGATGACGGCGATTCCCTTGGCCTCGGCGGCCTTGACGTCGGGCAGTTCCGTGGGCCTGCCATCGATGATCACCGAGCCCGAATCGGGGTGATAGATCCCGGCCATCATCTTGATGAGCGTCGACTTTCCCGCACCGTTCTCCCCGAGCAGGACGCGGACCCGTCCAGGGGTGACGTCGACGCTCACGTCGTCGATCACCGTGACCGGTCCGAAGCTCTTGGTGACGTGGTCGAGTCGCAGGACCGGCCCGCCGGCGGCGGCGTCGGGGTTTGCGGTCATGGTCTCTCCTTTCCGTGTGGTTGTGACCCGGTTCTCCTGGTTGCCTCAGCCTGATGCGGTTGCCGACGGGCATCCGGCATCCCTCTGGTCGAGGACCGGTCGATCAGCCGGGTGGGCAGGCGGACCGAGTCGGGCTGCTCCCCGCCCATCCGCGCCAGCAGCATGTCGACCCCGCGCCGGCCGATCTCGGCGATGGGCTGGTCGACGACCGTCAGTGGCGGGTCGGTGAGGGTGAAGACGGGCAGGTCGTCGAAGCCGATGAGGTCGATGTCGGCTCCGATCCGCAGGCCCCGGGCATGGCAGGTGCGCAGAGCCCCCATCGACATGAGCGAGTCGGAGGCGAAGATGGCCGTCACACCCCGGTCCAGGAGGAGGGCCGCACCCTGGGCTCCCGACTCCTCCTGGAAGTCCCCGTTGGCGACCAGCTGGTCATCGATCCCCAGGCCGTGGGCGGCCATCGCCGCGCAGTAGGTCTGGAATCGCTCGCGGCCGGTGGAGGAGGACATCGGCCCCGTGATGATCCCGATCCTGCTGTGGCCGGCACTCAGCAGCCGGCCGACCGCCTGGGCGACGCCGGGTTCGGGGTCGCTGACCACCGAGGGCACCTCGATACCGGGGACATGCCGGTCCAGGAAGACCATCGGAATGCCGTCGTCGATGACCCGGTCGATGGCGCGATGGGCCTCGCTGATGGGGATCATGGCCACCCCGTCGACGCGCTGGCGGCGGATCACCTCGACATAGCGGTCGAACTGGGCGGCGTCCTCGTCGGCATTGCACAGCAGGGTCGCCAGGCCGTAATCCAGGGCCGCGGTCTCGACCACACGGGCCAGCTCGGCGAAGAAGGGGTTGCGGATATCGGGCACCAGAAGAGCGATGGTGCCGCTGTGGTCTGAGCGCAACGACCGGGCGTGCGCATTGGGCAGGTAGCCGAGTTCCCCGGCGGCCTCCAACACGGCCTGGCGGGACGCCTCGGAGGTCGCCTGACTGCCGTTGAGGACCCTCGAGACGGTGCCGACCGACATGCCGGACCGTGCGGCAACATCCTTGATGGTGGGTTTGTGCACCCGGGCACCTCTCTTCTGGGCCTCGCGTCCTCTGCATCGAGCGACGATTCTCACAGTTGTGGCCGACGGCGCCTCAGTACGCCATGGAAACGATCACATGGAATCGTTTCCATGAAGTGAACCACGGGATCGCGGCCGAGTCAAGGAGATCGGGTCAAGGAGACGGGATCACATGTCCATGCCCCCAGGTGCGGACGAGGGTCACCGTGGTCGGCGTGGCGGCTAGGATCCTGCACAGCGCCGTGACGAGTCAACCGGCCACGGCCGATGGGAAAGGAACATCAGTGGCTCACAGTCCTCATCTGGTCATCGTCGGGGTCGGGCATGTCGGATCCGACGTCCTCACCTACGCCGGAACCCTCGGCCTGTTCGGGAGGATCTCGCTCATCGACATCGACACCGGCGTCAGCCGCGGCCAGGCCCTCGATCACCACCAGGCCGGCGGCGTCCCGCCGATGCTGAGCACCGTGATCGAGTCCACCGACTACTCGGCCTGCGCCGACGCCGATGTCGTCATCGTGGCGGCCGGGCCCTCGATCATTCCCAATGAGGACAACTCCAACGGCACCGACTCGCGCAACGGCCTGGCCGAGGTCAACGCCCCGATCATCCGTGAGGTGATGGCCGGCATCAGCGCCCACACCCGCTGTGCCGCAGTGATCCTCATCACGAACCCTCTTGATGTCAACGTCCATATCGCCTCCACCGAGTTCGACTACCCGCGCCCGCTGGTCTTCGGCACCGGCACCGCGCTGGACTCGGCCAGGCTGCGCCGCATCATCGCCGACCGTGCCGGGGTCTCCCCCGACTCGGTGCAGGCCTTCATGCTGGGCGAGCACGGCGCCACGGCCTTCCCCTACCTGTCCCACGCCACCATCGGTGGCCTGTCACTGTCCGAGGCCGCCACGGTTCTCGGCACCGCCCCCTTCGATCCCGATGAAGTGGGCCGGTCGGTGGTCGAGGCGGCCTTCGACGTGTTCTACGCCAAGAAGTGGACCTCCTCGGGCATCGCCAGGGCGGCGGTGAGCCTGGCACGGGCCGTGGTGCTGGACCAGAAGGTGATCGCCCCGGTCTGCACTGTCGCCGAGGGCGTTCACGGCTTCAACGGCGAAGTGTCGTTGTCGCTGCCGGCGGTCGTGGGCGCCGGTGGCGTGGAACGCCACCTTGAGGTGCCCCTGGACGACTGGGAGGCCGATCATCTGCGCCTGTCGGCGGAGTCGGTGAGCAGGATCTACGCATCAGTGGCCCCGCGCCGCTGAGCCGGGTGGCCGACTCCCGGCAACGCTCTGCCTGGCGGCTCAGTGTCTGTCAGCTCTGTGCCTGCCGGGGGATCGGCCATGTGCCCCTCGCCCTAGTCTTCAGCCAGGGTGACCTCGAGCCCGCCCATCACCTGGGCGGCGAGGTTGTAGAGGAAGCTGAACAGGGTGGCCAGGGCGGTGAACAGCACGGCGTCGACCACCCCGATGATCGCCGAGAGCCCGAGCACCCGTCCGGTGTTGACGTAGTCGGAGAGCTGGAACTTGGTCTCGGCGGTCGGGGAGGCGATGAGGTCGTTGACGGCCTTGTTGATGGAGTCGAACGCTCCGGAGGCACCGATGACGCCCCACACCACCCAGACGGCGACGAAAAGGATGATGGCCCCGGCGACACCGAACATGAGCGAGGTCTTCATCACCGACCAGGGGTCAATCCGGGAGATCCGCAGGCGGGCCTTGCGGGTCTGCCTGATGGTCCCCAGGCCAGCCGGCTTCTTCATCGCCGAGGGGCTCGGCTGGCCGACCGCCGGGCGGGCCGACGGACCGCCCGCCTGACCGGTCACCGCGGCAGGGGAACCGGTCGTGCTGGACGAGCCGGTCGGTCCGGGCGCCGGGGTGCGCGGGGACTGTCCCTGGGGCTTGTTCGACTGCTGGGGCTGCTCCTGCTTCCCCTGCTGATTCCCCGAGAAGGCCTTGTGGGCGTCGCCGGACGTCCAGTGGGTCGCGTCTGGATCATCGGTCTTCGTCGACGATCCGGGCGCGTTCTTACGGGGATTCACCCTCGTCCTGTCGTCACTCACCGTCGTCCTCTCCGGTCACGACGTCCTCGACGCCCTCGGTATCCTCCCCCACCGTACCGTGCGGGGCCTGGGAGGGATCCTCCTGGGATCCCGGCGCGTCGGCGTCAGCGCCCTCGGCGGAACCGTCGGAGGCGGCGTCGATCACCTCGTCCTCGTGGGCCTCGGGGTTGAGGGCGATGATCGAGACGGCGTCATCCCCCTTCACGGAGACGAACTTCACGCCCATCGTGGAGCGACCCTTGACGGGCACCTCGGAGACCGCCGACCTGGTGACCTGGCCGGAGTTCTTGATGGCCATGATCTCGTCGGCCTCGCTGACCACCAGCCCGCCGACCAGGGATCCGCGCGCCTCGGACAGGTGCATTGCCTTGATGCCGAGCCCGCCGCGGCCCTGGCGCCGGTACTCCGAGACGGCGGTGCGCTTGGCGAATCCGCCGTCGGTGACGGTGACGACGAAGCGGTCGTCCTCGGGGGTGTCGGCGGAGATGATCGACATCGACAGCAGCTCGTCGTCGGCGCGGAACTTCATCCCGGTGACCCCGGAGGTCACCCGGCCCATCGGCCGCAGCTGGTCGTCGGAGGCGGGGAAGCGGATCGCCTGGCCCTTGCGGGAGATGAGCAGGACGTCGTCCTCGGGCCCGCACAGCTCCGCCCCGATGAGCTCGTCGTCCTCGCTGCGGAAGTTGATCGCGATGATGCCGGCGGCCCTGGAGGAGTCGTAGGCGCTCAGCGCCGTCTTCTTCACCAGACCCTTGCGGGTGGCCAGCAGCAGGTAGGGGTCGGTGACGTAGTCGCGCAGGGTCATCACCTGGGTGATGTGCTCCTCGGGCAGGAAGCTCAGCAGCCCGGCGACGTGTCCGCCGCGGGCGTCGCGACTGGCCTCGGGCAGCTGCCACACCTTCGTGCGGTAGACCCGCCCCATATTGGTGAAGAAGAGGATCCACTGGTGATTCGTGGTGGCGAACAGGTGCGCCACCTCGTCCTCACCCTTCAGCGCGGCTCCGCGGACCCCCCTGCCGCCGCGCTTCTGGACGCGGTAGTTGTCGATCCGGGTGCGCTTGGCGTAGCCGCCGCGGGTGATGGTGACGACGACGTCGTCATCGGGGATGAAGTCCTCCTCGGAGAAGTCCCCGTCGGCGGCGATGATCTGGGTGCGGCGGTCGTCGCCGTACTTGTCGACGATCTCGGCGAGCTCGGTGGAGACGATCTCGCGCTGCCTGGCCTCGTTGGCGAGGATGTCCTTGAAGTCGGCGATCTGACGCTCCAGATCGGCCAGCCGGTCGATGATCTTCTGGCGCTCCAGGGCGGCGAGCCGGCGCAGCTGCATGTCGAGGATGGCCCGGGCCTGCACCTCGTCGATGCCGAGCAGCTCCTGCAGTCCGGTCGACGCCGTCTCGGTGTTGGGGGAGCGCCGGATGAGGGCGATCACCTCGTCGAGGGCGTCGAGGGCCTTGACCAGGGCGCGCTGGATGTGGGCATCCTTCTCGGCCTGGGCGAGCCGGTACTCGGTGCGCCTGCGGATCACCTCGAGCTGGTGGGTGATCCAGTAGCTGATGAACTGGTCGAGACGAAGCGTCCTCGGGACGTTGTCGACCAGGGCCAGCATGTTGCAGCCGAAGGTGTCCTGCAGAGCGGTGTGCTTGTACAGGTTGTTCATCACCACTCGCGGCTGGGCGTCGCGCTTCAGGACAATGACCAGACGCTGGCCGGTGCGGGCCGAGGAGTCGTCACGAATATTGGCGATCCCGGTGACCCGTCCGGAGTTCACCAGGTCGGCGATCTTCTGGGCCAGGTTGTCGGGGTTGCACATGTAGGGCAGCTGGGTGACGACCAGGCACTGGTGACCGGCCTTGTCCTCCTCCATGTCGATGACGGCGCGCATCGTCACCGAGCCGCGGCCGGTGCGGTAGGCGTCCTCGATGCCCTGGCGTCCGACGATGAGCGCCCCGCCGGGGAAGTCGGGCCCCTTGATGCGGGCCATGGAGGCCTCCAGGAGCTCCTCCTTGGTGGCCTCGGGGTGGGCGAGGGACCACTGCACGGCCTCGTTGACCTCGCGCAGGTTATGGGTGGGGATGTTGGTGGCCATACCCACCGCGATACCCGAAGAGCCGTTGACCAGCAGGTTCGGGAAGCGGGCCGGAAGGACGACCGGCTCGGTCTCCTTGTTGTCGTAGTTGGGCTGGAAGTCGACGGTGTCCTGGTCAATGTCGCGGACCATCTCCATGGCCAGCGGAGCCATCTTGCACTCCGTGTACCGCATGGCGGCGGCGCCGTCGTTGCCCTGGGAGCCGAAGTTGCCCTGGCCCTGCACCAGCTTGTAGCGCATCGCCCAAGGCTGGGCCAGCCGCACGAGGGTGTCGTAGATGGCCGAGTCGCCGTGCGGGTGGTACTTGCCCATGACGTCGCCGACGACGCGGGAGCACTTGTTCCAGCCGCGGTCGGGGCGGTAGCCGGAGTCGTACATCGCGTAGATGACGCGGCGGTGCACGGGCTTGAGGCCGTCGCGGACGTCGGGCAGGGCGCGCCCGACGATGACGCTCATCGCGTAGTCGAGGTAGGCGTTCTGGATCTCGTCGCGGATCTCGACGGGCTGGATGCCGGTGTGACGTCCCGTCACCAGACCCTGGGTGTCGGCCTGGTTCTGCTCGTCGGGCCCGTTCTCGTCGTCAGCCATGAAAATCCTTGTCAGTGGTCATGCATGAAGTTTTGTGAAGTTCTTGACCCGGTCACCCGGGCCGACCCGCAAGTCCTGAACCCGGTCACCCGGGCCGACCCGCAAGTCCTGAACCCGGTCACCCGGGCCGCCCCGCAGCGGGAGGCCGGCGACGCCGACCCGACCCCCGCCAAGCCCCCGCTACGAGGGTTCGAAGGGGGTCGTCCCCCTCGCTCTTAAATATCGAGGAACCGGACGTCCTTCGCGTTGCGCTGGATGAAGCGCCGGCGCTGCTCGACGTCCTCGCCCATCAGGATGGAGAACATCTGGTCCGCCAGGGAGGCGTCCTCCAGGCTGACCTGCAGCAGCAGCCGCTTGTCGGGGTCCATGGTGGTGTCCCACAGATCCTCGGCGTCCATCTCGCCCAGGCCCTTGTACCGCTGGATCGGGTTCACCTGGGGCAGCTTCTTGCCGTGGGCCAGGCCGTCGTCGCGCAGCAGGTCGCGCTCCTCGTCGGAGTAGGCGAGCTCGTGGGGGGAGTTGGTCCAGCGCAGCCGGAACAGCGGCGGCTGGGCCAGGTAGACGTGGCCGGCGTCGATGATCGGGCGCATGAAGCGGAACAGCAGCGTCAGCAGCAGGGTGCGGATGTGGGCGCCGTCGACGTCGGCATCGGCCATCAGGATGATCTTGTGGTACCGCAGCTTGTCGAGGTCGAACTCCTCGTGGACGCCGGTGCCCAGGGCGTTGATGATGCTCTCGATGGTCTCGGAGTTCAGCGCCCGGTCCAGGCGCGCCTTCTCGACGTTGAGGATCTTGCCCCTCAGGGGCAGGATCGCCTGGATCCTGGGGTCGCGGCCCTGGGAGGCCGAACCGCCGGCGGAGTCGCCCTCCACGATGAAGATCTCGCACTCCTCGGGATTGGTGGAGGAGCAGTCCTTCAGCTTGCCGGGCAGCGACGTCGAGCCGAGCAGGCCCTTGCGGTTGCGGGCCATGTCGCGGGCCTTGCGGGCCGCCACCCGGGCCTGAGCGGCGGCCTGGGACTTGCGGACGATGTTCTTGCCCTCGTTGGGGTTCTCCTCGAACCAGTCGGAGAGTTTCTCGTTGAGCACCTTCTGGACGAAGGAGCGGGCCTCGGTGTTGCCGAGCTTGGTCTTCGTCTGGCCCTCGAACTGGGGCTCTGTGAGCTTGATCGACAGGATGGCGGTGAGGCCCTCGCGGATGTCGTCTCCCGAGACCCGGTCCTCGCGCTTCTTGATCAGCCCCCAGGTCTCGCCCCACTTGTTGACGGTGCTGGTCAGCGCCGCCCGGAAGCCCTCCTCGTGGGTGCCTCCCTCGATCGTGTTGATCGTGTTGGCGAAGGTGTGGACACTCGTCGCATACGACGTGTTCCACTGCATCGCGATCTCCAGGCCCATGCCCTCGACGGGGCGATGCTCCTCCAGGGAGATGACGGTGGGGTTGATGACGTCCTTGGTCCCGGTGAGGAACCGGACGTAGTCCTTGAGGCCCTCCTTGTAGAGGAAGTCGTTGTGCAGCGGCTCGCCGTCCTCGTCGACGTGGCCCTCGCGCCGGTCGGTGAGGGTGATCCGCAGGCCCTTGTTGAGGAAGGCGTACTCGCGGAACCGGGTGGCCAGCGTCTCGTAGTCGAAGTCGGTGGTGTCGAAGATCTCGGCGCTGGGCTGGAAGGTGGTGGTGGTGCCGGTCTCGTCGGTCTCCTCGAGCATCTCCAAGGGCGCGTCGGGATCGCCGAGGGTGAAGGTCTGGCGCCAGCGATGGCCGTCTCGCTTCACCTCGACGATGTAATGGGCCGACAGCGCGTTGACCACCGAGGAGCCGACGCCGTGGAGCCCGCCGGAGACCTTGTACCCGCCGTTGCCGAACTTGCCTCCGGCGTGCAGGACGGTGAGCACCAGGGTGACGGTGGGGATGTGCTCGACCGGGTGCTCCTTGACGGGGATGCCGCGGCCGTTGTCGACGACCCGGCACCAGCCGTCGTCGAGCAGTTCGATGGTGATGGTGTCGCAGTAGCCGGCCAGGGCCTCGTCGACGGAGTTGTCGGCGATCTCGTAGACGAGGTGGTGCAGGCCGCGCTCACCGGTCGATCCGATGTACATGCCGGGGCGCTTGCGGACCGCCTCCAGGCCTTCGAGGACCTGGATCTGCTCGGCATCGTAGGCGCCGTCGACCATGGTGGGCGGGAGGTCATCAGCCTCGACCGGGGTGGGGGTGCTGTCCACGAGGAGATCGTCGATCTCGGGTGTCGGTTCGGGGGTCGAGGGCTGGCTCACGGGCAACGCGCTCCTGTGTGATCGGTGGGAGATCCGGGTGGGATCTCTGGACGCCGAGGACCTGGGCCCGCGACTCCTGGAGCCGGCCCGGCGAACGGGTCCACTCTACCCCATCTGGCCCTGAAAACGTGCTCGACCCACCCTCCGGAGCGGCTCCGGAATGTTCGTCGAGTCACTCAACGCGGCCAGAACACGCCTGGGAGGCGATCGGCCCCCATTCTGGAGTCGGGGTCCATGCTCGGGGGTCGAGGCCGCGAGAGTGGATTTTTCGGTGGCAGTTGCTCCAGTTTCGCGGGCCGGGCCGGATCAGCGTCCCGCCGAGGTCACCGAGCCCGCCAGCGGGCTGCCCTCCGGCAGCGCCGCCAGCCTCACCGCGCCGTCCAGAGAGGCGCCGGGGTTCTCCACCAGGACGGCGTCCGGTGCGGCATTGCGCAGGGACTCGTCGAAGGCGTCCCGCAGGGCCTCGGACAGGAAGACGTTTCCGATCCGGGCGACGGGTGCGTCGGGCTCCGCGGAGACCCTCCTCAGACCGGCCGCCACGGACTCCGACAGGGCGCGCCCGGCATCGTGGGAGATGGCGGTGGCCACCGGGTCGGAGCCGGCCAGTTCGGCGACGTCGCGGGCGTAGCGGGCTACCCGGCTGACCTTCTGCGGATCGGCCTGCACCTCGAGGTAGAGCTTCGACAGGTCGGGGAACTCGGCCAGCACACGGTCGGTGAGGTCGGTGGCCGGGCCGCGTCCGTCGTAGGCGCGCAGCACCGAGTCGATGGCCCTCCGTCCGATCCAGTAGCCGGATCCAGCATCGCCGAAGAGGTAGCCCCAGCCGTCCACCCGGGCGACCTTCCGCGCGCCGACGGCCAGCGTGACGACCCCTGTCCCCGCGGCCACCACTGCTCCGGGTTCGGGGCCCAGCGCCCCCAGATAGCTGGTCACCGAGTCGTGGGCGAGGATGATCCCGCGCACCGCGGGGGAGACGACGAGGCTGAGCACCATCTCGGCGCTCACCTCGTCGGACAGGCCCGAGGATCCCACCGCGACGGTCAGCTCGGGGGCCTCGACGTCTGCGACCGCCTCGTCGATGATGCGGGCCAGCTGGGGCTCCAGGGAGCCGTGCGTGTAGACGGGCCGGCCCTGCGACTCCGAGACCGTCTCACCGTCGATCACGATCCGCGACCGCGAGCCGCTCTGCCCGCAGTCGATTCCCACAAGTGCGGTCATCATCCCTGTCCCTTCGTCGTCGGGGGCGGAGATCCGCCCTCGGAGACGGCGCCGAACGGCGCATCCGAGGCGCCGGTCGGCGTCGTCCAGCTGCGCCCTTCCCACCATCTTCCCGCATCGGGCGGGGCCTCCGCACGGATCCCCGTTACAGTCGTGTCACACCCGGCCCGTTCGGGGAGGACGCGAGCGTCTCCGCTTCTCATCCATACGTGTCCCGGGGTCCCCGTCCGGGGACGCTGCGGCGCCCGTGCTTCCAGCTCGGCGCGTTGGGGCCCTGGACCACCACGCGGGTCACCGTGCCATCCCCCAGCCGGCTGTTGAGCTCGGCGACGAGATTGGGGGCGATGGCGCGCATCGAGGTGGCCCAGACGGTGGAGTCGGCCTGCACCGTCAGGACCGTCTTCTGGTAGCCGACCGGCGCGGTGTGGGCGGCATTGGCGGGCCCCACGAGTTCGGGCCAGCGGGCGAGCACGACGTGGAGGCTGACCTCGCGGGTCCAGCCCTTCTCGGAGACGAGCCGGTCGAAGGCCCTGCTGAGGGGGACGGGGTCTCTCCGGTCGGGCCCAGATCCCGACCAGGCCCAGTTCCGCCGGCCACGGCGACGGCGTCCGCTGACTCCCCGGGGCGGGGGCAGGACGACCTCGGGCTCGGTCCCGGCGCGTTCGGCATCGGTTCTGGGCCGCGGAGCCCCGGCCGGATCCCCGCGCGAGGCACTGGCGATGATCCGGGCGAGGTCGGTTCCGGCGTCGTCGTGCCCGGCGCCGATCTCGCGGTCGGCGTCATCGGGAGCTTCGGGGCCCTCCTCGGGAGGTCCGGAGAGACGGTCAGTCATCGCTGTCATCATCCTGGGCGGGTTGGGGGATTGATGTCGTGGGCTGGGGGATTGCCGGGTCGGTGTCCGGGATCGTCGGAGCGGGCCGGACGTCGCCCCCGCCGACGTGGAACCTGCGTCCGGCCAGCTGCCGGGGGACGTCGGTGCCGACGGCGGCGGTGACGAGCACCTGATCGGCCTCGATGACGGAGGCGGCGAGACGGTCGCGCCGGGTGGAGTCGAGTTCGGAGAAGACGTCGTCGAGCACCAGAACGGGTTCGATGCCGTCGGCGCGCAGCAGCTGGAAGGAGGCGAGCCTCAGGGCCAGGGCCAGTGACCAGGACTCCCCGTGGGAGGCGTAACCCTTGGCGGGCATCTCGCCGATGGACAGCACGATGTCGTCGCGGTGGGGGCCGACCAGAGTGACCCCGCGCACCAGCTCATCGCGGCGTCGCTCGGCCAGGGCGTCGAGGAACCGCTCATGGAGTGCCGACCGGTCGACGCCGGGGCGGGTGGCGTCGCCCTGGTCGACGTCGGGGCGGGTGGGTTCCCAGAGGTCCGACAGGTCGATGCTGGCGCGATAGTCGGCGACGGCGATGTCGTTGACAGGGGCGATCTCGCGGTAGGCCCAGGAGGCCAGCGGCATGACGGCGGTGAGGGTGTCGAGGCGCGCCGAGAGGAGTTCGGCCCCGATGGTGGCGAGCTGGTCGTCCCAGATCTCGAGGGTGGCGCCGATCTCGGCCCCGGCCGAGGCGCCGCGTCCCGCAAGGGATTTCAGCAGGGCGTTGCGCTGGCGCAGCACCCTCTCGTAGTCGGCCTTGACGCCGGCCATCCGGGGCCAGCGGGTGATCACCAGGCCGTCGAGGAAGGCGCGCCGGTCGGCCGGGTCGCCACGGACGATGGCTAGATCGTTGGGGGAGAAGACGACGGTGCGCAGGACGCCGAGGAGGTCGCGGGTGCGCGGCAGCGGCGCCCGGTTGATCCGTCCCCGGTTCGCCCGGTGGGCGTTGATCTCGAGTTCGAGCAGCAGTGACCGGTCGTCGCCCGTCCCGGCGCGCACGCGGGCCCGGACGACGGCCTGGTCGGCACCCAGGCGGATCAGCGGGGCGTCCTGGTTGACGCGGTGGGAGGAGAGGCTGGAGAGGTACTCGACGGCCTCGACGAGATTGGTCTTCCCCTGGCCGTTGGAGCCGACGAAGGTGTTCACGCCGGGGCTCATCGGCACGTCGGCGCGCACATAGGACCGGAAATCGGTCAGGGAGAGATGCTCGACAAACATCGGTGCCAAGCCTAGACGTTGCCGACCGCCGCGGTCGGTGCCTCAGCTCAGCCAGCCGCCACCGTGATGGATGGTGCAGTCCTCGGGAAGATGCGGGTCGTCGCCGGACCGGACGGCGTCGATGATCTCGGCGGGTTCGGCCGGGTCGTCGCCGTCGAAGAACCACCCCGATCCGGTTCCGACGATGAGAAAGGTGGGATCGGCTCGGTCGGGGTCGGCGTCGGGATGGGTGCTGCGCGGCCCGATGACCACGGTGAGATCGCCGAGTGCGGCCGAGGCGATGACGTCGTCGAGCTGGGTGAGCAGATCGGCCGATCCGGGGTCGCAGGCGTCGCACCCGCATTCGGGAATGATCGCGAAGTCGACGGGGTCGGCGTCGATGCCGATCTCGATGAAGGTCTGTCCGTCGACGTCCATGGTGGTGACCCGCAGCGCGAGGGCGCCGGGACGGGGGCTGCGCCAGGCGGTGGTGGTGGCGCTGACGGTGGTCGGGTCGTCGACGTCGGCGGGGGCCCAGGTGTGCTGGGGGACGTCGTGGTCGACGGTGATGCCGAACTGGTCGGACAGCACCTGGGACCATGCCTTCAGGCGCAGCGAGAGGACCCGGTATCGCTCGGGATCGGTGAACCGGCCGTACTCCGCCTCGGTGACCCGTCTCCCCTGGTGCGGATCCGGCCAGGAGGGTGCGTCGAATTCTGCGAAAGCGGCGTCCACCGCCCGCCTGACTTCGTCGATCGTCCTCATGCAGGGAGTGTCGCATGGCCGCTCGGCGGCCTTTTCACCGCCCCGTCCACTAATTTTTGGAGCGGCGTGCTATGGGATTCCGGATCGCCGATCCTGTGCGTTCGCCTTTCGCCTCCAACTCCACGTTCATCCCGTTGCTAGAGGGCCAACGCAGCACGAACTGTCGCAAAGCAAAGACACAGCAGACAGGTCCCCGAACTCGTGAACCACCAGAGCCGGACACGGTCACAGACATGACCCGCCCGGGGTTCCAAGGGGTCGTCCCTTTGGCCGGATCAGCTGGGCAGCCTCATGAGCATGATGACGTGCTTGTAGTCGGTCTCCGACTCCCCTTCGAGGTCGTTGACGCCGGTGACCAGGCAGGGCTTGCCAGGAGCGGTGAAGGCGAAGTCGACGTAGGGGGTGTCCAGGGCGCCGAGGGCGTCGGTGAGGTAGTGCGGGTTGAATCCCGCGGCGGTGATCGTGGGGTCTCCGTCGACGTGGTCGACGACGGTGGCCTGGATGGCCTCGGAGGCCTGCGCCTGGTCTCCGGTGGCCGCCGACAGGGCGATGTCGTCCTCGTTGATGGACATCCGCAGCGAGGTGTTGCGCTCGGCCACCAGGGCGACGCGGCGCACGGCTGCCATGAGTTCGTCGGTGCGCACCCGCACCGATCGGGTGGCCTTGATGTCCATGAGGTGGCGCACCTTGGGGAACTCCCCGTCGAGCAGCCTGGTGGTCATCCGGCGGCTGCCGGAGGATCCGGTGCCCTCGAAGCCGACGAGTCCGTCGCCGGAGGCCCCGGACGACAGGTTGACGGTGACCTCCTCGCCCGAGGTCATGGAGCGGGCGGTCTCGTTGAGCACCTTGGCCGGCACCAGTGCGGTCGCCTCCAGGTCGGCGGCGGCAGGGTTCCAGGTGATCTCCTTGAGGGCCATCCGGTACCGGTCGGTGGCCAGCAGGGAGAGGGTGTCGCCCTCGATCTCGACGCGGACGCCGGTGAAGACGGGCAGCAGCTCGTCGCGTCCGGCGGCCACCACGACCTGGGCGACCGCCCTCGCGAAGACCTCTGCGGCGACGGTCCCGGTGGCGGCGGGCATCTCGGGCATGGCCGGGTACTCCTCGACCGGCAGCCCCTGCAGGGTGAAGCGGGCGGATCCGCAGACCAGTTCCATCCGTGCGGGATCGGCGGTGATCTCGACCGGTTTGGCGGGCAGGGAGCGGGCGATGTCGGCCAGCAGCTTGCCGGAGACGAGGGACTCGCCCTCCTCGTCCACCTGGGCGGGCAGCGTGATCTGCCCGGTCGTCTCATTGTCCGAGCCTGACAGGACCACCGATGAGCCCTCGGCCCTGACCAGCAGGCCCGCCAGGATCGGCACCGCGGGGCGGTTCGGAAGGGTGCGCGCCACCCAGGCGACCGCGTCGGCCATGACATCGCGTTCCAGACGGATCTTCACGTGGATCCCCTTCTTCGGGTCAGGCTTGGTGCCAGGCACCGCAAGGTGCCTGCGTCCCGATCATATCCACGATCATCCGTGCGGGTCAGCTTCCCGGACCGCCTGTCACAACGTCGGCTTGAGGGTTGGACGCCGTGACCGGCGGGCGGCGTCTGCCTCCTCATTCGCTGGAGACCGCCTTGAGGATGTCGATCCGGGTGGCGCGCCGGGCCGGCCATACGGCGGCCAGGACGCCGACCACCGCCGCGGCCGCCAGGAAGGCCAGCAGCTGGCCCCATGGCACCGACAGCACGGTGATCCCCTGGTCGGCCATGAGGTGCTGCAGGGCGGCCCCGAATCCGACTCCGAGGATGAGCCCGACGGTGGCGCCGAGCAGCGAGATGATCACCGACTCCAGGGTGATCATGAGTCGGATCTCGCGACGTTTGAGCGCGATGGCGCGCAGCAGCCCGATCTCCCGGGTGCGTTCGATGATGGACAGACCGAGGGTGTTGACGATGCCGAGGATGGCGATGACGATGCTCAGCCCCAGCAGGGCGTAGATGAACACCAGGATCTGATCCACCTGGGAGGTCTGCTGGTCGGCGTACTCGTTGACGTCCATCACCGAGACCAGCGGGGTGTCGGCGGTGGCGTCCTCCAGACCCTTCTTCACCTGGGCGGGGTCGGCCCCGGGTGTCCGCTCGACGGAGATGAAACTCAGCTTCTTGTCCAGCCCGAGGGGGCTGAGGGTGGAGGTCGACGTCCAGTAGTCCGCCCCGGACTGGCCGTCCCCGGAGTCGTAGAGGCCCACGACGGTGAACTGGACGAGTTTCTGCCTGCTTGGGCTGTAGCCGAGCACGGTGCCCCCGACCTCCAGGTGCTTCTGCTCGGCGACCTTCTGGTTGACGATGAGCTCGTCGGCGGCCTTGAAGGCCCTCCCGGAGGTGATCTTCTGGGGGTAGATCCGGTCGATGTCGCCGGGTTTCATGGCCCCGACGACCAGATAGGCGTCGCGGTCGCCGACGCCGTTGCGGATGTCGGGGATGGACCCGTCGGCCGGCACGTTGACCAGCAGGGTGGTGCTCATGGAGTGCACCGCGGAGACGCCGTCGACCTTGCCGGCGGCGTCGGCCACCGAGCGGGGGAACTGGGTGCCGGTCTGGGCGCCGATGAGGTAGTCGCCACGCAGGCTCTCGTGCACCGAATCGGTGACCGAGGCCTTCGCGGAGGCCCCGAAGACGGTCATGAGGGAGACCAGGGTGAGCCCGATCATGAGGGCCGACGCCGTCGCCGCGGTCCGCCTGGGCTGGCGGACGGAGTTCTTCTCCGCGAGCCGTCCCACCTCTCCGAACAGCATCCGGTAGAGGCGGCCGACGAGCCACACCACGGGCCGGCCGAGCAGAGGCGAGGCGATGGCCACCCCGATGGTCACCAGGCCCATCCCGACGCCGGCCCATACGGCGTTGTGGCCGGGGTGGCCCCACAGTCCGATCACCATGGCGAGCAGCCCGAACAGGGCCATCGCCACTCCCGCCACGGCGCGGTCGCCGAGCCCCTGGGGTTTCTCGACGGCCGATCCGGTCATGGCTTCGACGGGGGGCACCTTGGTGGCCCGTTGGGCGGGCATGAGGGCGGCGACGATGGTGACCGCCACGCCGACGACCAGGGAGATGACGACGGCGCGCAGGGGGACGGCGAGGCGGGAGACGCCCATGTCGTAGCCCGCCACCGCCATGAAGTACTTGATGAAATAGGCGACGCCGACACCGGCGACCACGCCGAGGGCCGAGCCGGCCAGTCCGACGATGAGGGCCTCGACGAGGACGGTGGCGCGGATCTGGCGTCTCGACGCCCCGATGGCCCGGTAGAGGGCGAGTTCGCGCGATCTCTGGGCCACCAGGATCGAGAAGGTGTTGAGGATGAGGAAGGCGGCGACGACCAGGGAGATCCCGGCGAAGATCAGCAGGAAGGTGTTGACGTACTGGAGGGCGTCGTTGATCTGGGAGCTGGTCTCGTCGGCGATGGTCTGGCCGTTGGTGGCCTTGAAGTTCTTCGGGATGACGTCGTCGACCTGCCGGGCCACCTCGTCGCGGTCGGCGTCCGGGCTGGTCTGGACACCGATGCCGGTGAAGGCGTCGGATCCGTCGATGAAGAGCTCCTGGGCGCGGTGCTGGCTGAAGAACAGGTAGGAGGCGCCCGCGGAGCCTCCGGACCCCCAGGTCGCGGTGCCGACGACGGTCGCGGTGATGGTGCCGTCGTCGGGAGTGATGATGCGCATCCGGTCGCCGAGCCGGTACCCGGACTTCTCGAGAGTCTGCGGGTCGACGACCACCTCGGAGTCGCTGGTGGGGGCGTGCCCGGATTTGAGGACGACGCCGGGCTGGCCGCCGAAGGCCGGCAGGGTGTACCAGCTGAATCCGAGTTGAGGGGGCCCGAAGGAGGCGATGACGCGGCCGTCGCTGCCGATCGCGTGGACTCCGGTGGCCGAGACCGATCCCTGGACGCGGGTCACGCCGTCGAGGTGCCGGATCTTCTCGACCACCTCCGGTTTCAGGGTGGGGGTGGAGGTCTGCGCCGCCTCACCTCCATCTCCGCTGCCGGTGCTCCCGGCCTTGCCGCCGTCCTGGCCGCTGTTGCCGCCGTCGGCGCCTGCCCCGCTCGCCGAGGGGTTGACGGCGTTGTCGCGGGGCTGCACCTCGACGTCGGCCACGGTTCCCTTGACAATGGAGTCGAAGGATCCCTGGAGCATGTCGGTGAAGATGAAGGAGCCGGCGACGAAGGCTACTCCGAGGACGACCGCGAGGGTCGACATGAGGAGTCGCAGTTTCCGGGCCCACAGCGACTTCCAGGTGGCGCGCCACATGGTCAGCGCTCCACGGGTTCGGCGCGACCGCTGATCCCGGAGCTCTCGCTTCGTCGAGGTGCAGCCGGTTCGGCGTGCTGGGGCCGGCGGGCCTGGGAGTCGAGATGGGCCATGGTGGCCAGGACGTCGTCGCGGGTCGGGTCCTGGAGGTCCTCGACGATCCGGCCGTCGGCCAGGAAGAGGGCGCGGTCGGCGTAGGAGGCGGCGACCGGGTCGTGACTGACCATGACGATCGTCTGGCCCATGTCATTGACGCTGGAACGCAGGAACTCCAGCACCTCGGCCGATGAGGTGGAGTCCAGGTTGCCGGTGGGCTCGTCGGCGAAGATGATCTGAGGCCTGGTGACCAGGGCACGTGCGCAGGCGACGCGCTGCTGCTGGCCTCCCGACAGCTCCGAGGGCTTGTGGGAGAGCCGGTTCGCCAGGCCGACGGTCTCGATGACGTGGTCGTACCAGGCCGGGTCGGGCTTGCGCCCGGCGATCGCCAGGGGGAGGAGGATGTTCTCCCTGGCGGTGAGGGTGGGCACCAGGTTGAAGGACTGGAAGATGAATCCGATCCGGTCCCGGCGCAGTTCGGTCAGCGCGTTGTCCTTGAGTGTGGCGACGTCGGTCTCGCCGATGAAGGCCTGCCCCGAGGTGGGGCGGTCCAGGGCGGCCATGCAGTGCATGAGGGTGGACTTTCCGGATCCTGAGGGACCCATCACGGCTGTGAACCGTCCTTCGTCGAAACTCACGTCGATGGCGTCCAGCGCGACGACCAGGGTGTCTCCCCGACCATAGGTCTTGGTGAGGGCGGCTGCTCGGGCTGCTGGTACTGCCATGGGGATCCTCTCGGGTGCGAGGTCGTGTCGGGCGATCCCGAATCGATCGTGGATCGATCCTGGACCGTCGCCGGCCGCGGGTTCCGGCTCAAGTGTGGCGCTGCGGACAAGGCCGATCGGCGGCGGGACGGCCGTACTGGCTCCTTGCTGCCATGGGATGAGGTGAGGCTGAATGGCCCTATCCACAAGATGTGGGGTCAGTGTCTTGGAAGACCACTAGATGTATGTCTAGTCGCAGTAGTCGTCACCTCTGTGGAAGGTGTGGATAACTACTGTAATGCCTTGTCGGAAGCTCTTTCAGGGTGTGGACAGCGGCGTGGACCGCGGTGGAGGGCGAGGGCGCCGATGTGGAGAAATCAGGCCTGTGGACAACTGTCCCCCGCGAATCCACCGGTTGTCCACAAGTCGTTGTGGAGGGGGGCAACCCCCTTCGCTCGCGCAGGCGCTCGCTTACCCCCTGCCGTGGAGTCCGTGAAATTGGGGTAGGCAGCGGTGGCCACGCGCTGCGGGTCAGGTCTGTGACCGCGTTGCGGCGCTCGCCGCGCATACCTCAGGGCACAGGAGACGAATTTCCCGCTCAACGGGGGTTTGCGGCCCTAGCGCGACGCAAACCCCCGTTGAGCGGGGATCCGGACCGGCCCGGGGCAGCGA